>Ga0102591_1001986_pt1 | contig 24395 bp, 26 predicted proteins | sample AraplaCol_mCL_r2_2_FD_76860 | JGI IMG/M metagenome (GOLD analysis project Ga0102591, IMG submission 76860) | Arabidopsis root microbial communities from North Carolina, USA - plate scrape MF_Col_mCL_r2 (SPADES assembly) (version 2) | ecosystem: Host-associated > Plants > Roots > Endosphere... | reverse complement strand
GGCTCGCCCAAACCACGCAGAGGGAACGCGCCGAGGCTTTCCATGCCTTCCTTGCACGAAGCCATCTCGACGAAGGCCCTGGAGAAGAGCACCGGCCGCTTGATCTCTTTCGTCAGGCTTTCCAGACGCGATGCCACGTTGACCGCAGGCCCAATGACCGTGAAATCCAACCGGCGGCGCGAGCCGATGTTGCCATACATGACGTCGCCGACATGCACGCCGATACCGTAGCGCAGCACCTCGCGACCCTCGCGCGCATTCTCCTCGTTGAGCGCAGCGACCGCGGCGTCGGCCTCCTTGATCGCCGTCAGGAGGTTTCTGCAGGCCATCGGATCGGTCAGCGGGAAGATCGCCAACATCCCGTCGCCCATGAATTTTAGGATCTCGCCGCCGTGTTTCTCAATTGGCTCCGACATCGCGTCGAAATAGCCGTTCAGCAACTCGATCACGTCATCGCGCGGCCATTGATCCGAGATCGTCGTGAAATCGCGCAGATCGCAGATCAGGATCGCCGCACCGACGGTGGCCCCGCTGCCACGTGTTGTCGCCCCAGCAAGGATCTGTCCGCTGGCATGCGGCCCGACATAGGTCTCCAACAACGTGCGCGCGAGAATGTTCTTGAGGCGGATCTCGGTCACCAGTGTCAAGGCGGGCAGAAGATCCTGGAGGAAAGCAATGTGCTCGTCAGAAAAACCGCCGGGCCGGTCGCTGGTGAAGGTCGCGATGTGGCGCTTTCCGAGTGTGTGCTCCATCGGCCAAGCGATATATTCCGTAAGCCCATCACGTATCAGTTCGTCATAAAATTGATGGTGGCCGTCTCCGTCTCTCATAGCCTCGAGGTTTTTGCGAACCTCGATCGCGCCGCTGAAGATCTCGTTGACCGGACTGTTGCGAAACTGCGGTGTCCTCTCGACGCCATAGCCGAACGTATCGATCTTGGCCTCGGCCAACCCGGTGCGCCACAGGATACGTGCTCCGAGCCATTGCGGATGAAGCGTCCTGAAGTGCAACGATGCGCGCGCTACCGGTACGCCTTCGTTCCGGAGCCGCTGACACATCTGCACGAAGATGTTGTCGATGAAGCGCTCGTCACGCGTTTCCGTGACCAGCCAATCGATGATCTTTCGCCGACGCGAGGGCCACACACCCTCACTCTGATCGTTGAAAGACAAAGGCACGTCCGAAACGGATTGCATGGCTATACTCCACAAACACGGTCGCGTCCCGATTGAGGAAGGACATCATTCATCCCCTAGATGGTGCGTGACTCTGCAGATTGAAATGGTTGCGTCCATCCGAGTCTGAGTCACCCGGCTTCTAGCCGAGCATACGCCGGGTCTCCACAATCGTCGCAGCGCTCGCTGCCAGAGGCCTGTATTCCAGCCCGATCGCGCCTCGGTAGCCATGTTCGACAAGCCAATCGACCCGTCGCTTAAGGTCGACATTTCCGCTGCCGGGCTCATTCCGTCCCGGATGATCGGCTATATGGACGTGTAAAACTCGGTCGATATCATCGCCGATCACCTCGGCCGTGTCCTCTCCCATGACGGCGGAATGATAGACATCATAGACAATGCCGATCTCGGAACGCCCCGTCGCCCTTACGATCTCGAGACCTTCCACCGTTGAATGAAGGAAATAGCCGACGTGGTCGATCAGCGTGTTGAGCGGCTCGAGGCCGAGGCGAACCCCACTGCCCTCGAGAATTTCGCCGGCGGCGGTCAGGGTTTCGATCAGCGCTGCCTTCTGCTCCTCGCGAGACTTGCCGGCAAGATCATCACCTGCCTGCGCAATCAGGGTGTGCGCGCCGAGGCGTCTTGCCGTTGCGATCGAACTTTTCAGACCTTTCAGAAACGCTTCCTTATTGGTTCTGTCTGTCAGGGCAATCATCGGTTCCGCCACAAAACTCGTGAGTTCTATGCCGGTTTCCGTCAGCGCCCATTCGATGCTGCCGATATCCTTGTTCGTCCACTTCCAGAATTCGACTGCCTCCACGCCGTGCGCGTGCGCAAGGCGGATCCTGTCCGCGAAGTTGTCGGCGTCAGCTGCGAACAGCCATTCGATGCAGGCGGAAAGTCTCATGGCGGCCTCGCTGAATCGGGAACTCTTTCGCCGACAATAGTCGAGCCGCGGCAAATGGCAAAAAGCTTCCATGCTCCGTTTCTGACTTGACGTCATATTCAAGATTGCTAACGTGCGGGTGCGTATTAATCTCCCAACTCCGCCCGTCATCATTGACGGGCGTATCTTTTCCGGCTCGATCCAGAAAGTCAGGAATGGCGACAGAGGGACGATGGCTGCGGTGGGCGTATCGTTTGGCAAAGCACGCATCGTAGCGCTGGTGGCCAGCTTTCTGTTGGCACTTACCCAGATGGCCCTCTCCCAGCCGCCCGCTGCAACGTCGCATCGTGTCTGTGTCTATTCCCTCGACATGCCGAACTCTGGCGAGCGCCTATGTATAACCCGCGAAACTTACGGGCGCGATCTCTGCATCGCGATCGATCACTTCGCGCGGGAAAACGACCTGCCGCCGGAATATTTCGCCCGGTTGATCTGGCGGGAAAGCCGTTTTCAGGCAGGCGCCATCAGTCCCAAAGGCGCGCAGGGCATTGCGCAGTTCATGCCTGGCACCGCAAGGCTGCGCGGATTGAGGGATAGTTTCGATATCCTCGAATCCCTCAAGGAATCAGCGCGCTACCTCGACGAGCTGCGAATACGCTTTGGCAATCTCGGCCTCGCTGCCGCGGCCTATAATGCCGGCGAGCAGGGCCTCTCCGACTATCTCGATACGGGCCTGCTGCCCTTCGAGACACGCAGCTACGTTCTTGACATCACGGCGAATACGATCGAGCAGTGGAAGAACGATCCGCCTGTCGAGGCTGCGCAGTTTCTCATTCCGGACAAATCCTTCATCGATGGTTGCATAGAGCTTGCCAGCAAGCGCCGCCTGACCGAAACCGCCTCGGTCCAACAGGGTCAGTGGGCGCCATGGGGCGCCCAGCTTGCGGCAAATAGCAACGATGCCGCAGCACTTCGCCTATTTACCGCAGTCGCACGTCAACTTCCCGCACCTCTCGCGAGCGAGGAGCCGGTCATCGTGCGCATGCGGGATCGCAGCTTTGGCTTCAGGCCGCGCTTTGCTGCTCGTATCGGCAGAGAGACTCGCGCTGAAGCTGACAAGGTTTGCATGACCGTCCGTGCCGCCGGGGCAGCCTGCACCGTCTTCCGAAACTGAGACCATTTCGGCCCCTGCTGCGGATCGGCGACGGCGAATTTTCCGGTGGAGCCATGAACTTTGGCGCGAGTTGTGCGTTTCCCCGGAGGGAGGAAAGAGCCATGCACAGCACGCAAAACCGACAGATTAGAAATCCGGGGCCGAGGGGCCGGAGCATCGCCAACCAAGGCAGGCGGAACGGTGCCGATTCCGCCGAAGAGCGCAAATTGCACAAGCTCCTCGGGCGCCACGTCCCTGAACACGAAATTCAGGCGAATATCACCAGTAAGCCACCGAAACTTCGATAGCGGCAGCGAAAATATCAGAAGACCAGAAAATCCGGGGCCGTCTGCTGGGAGGTCAACTTAAGCGTTCCATCAGGCTGGACCACGTATTTCTCGAATGTGCGGTAACCCCATTTTCCCAGGAACGTGTTATTGATCACCGTTCCAGGCGGGTACGGCGAGCGCACGACGCGTCCATAGGTCAGGCTTCCCGGCACAGGCCCAAGCGGCGGTACAGTCGTGTTGCAGCCGGCAAGCGCTATCGCCATGATTATTGGGGTATATCTCATCTCTCCCTCCTGAGCCGAAGCCCAAGCTGGCCGCACAAGAATGCGGCCAGATTTATTCAAGAGCGCGCCAATCGATAGCCGGCGAGACGCCGTTAGCCTTGTGGCGTCAACGTCATGGACGTTCCGGTAGCGGCAACGTTGAGGCCGAGCTGTCCGGTCACGCTCAGCGTCTGCAACTGCACCGAGCCACTGGTGCCGCCGACGAGGATGTTGGCACCAACACCGGCGACAAGCGTCGCTTCGGCCGATGCGCCCTGGTAAAGGCCGCCCAGCGAACCGCGATGGTATCCCGTCGTCGGCGCAAACACCGCCCACACAATCCGGCCGCGCGTGGTAAATCCGACATCAACGCCCAGTTTGCGGATCGCACCCGCGTACCGATCCTGCGTCTCGCTGCCCGATGTCGGGCTGAAAACGCAATCGACCGATTTTGCCGAACCGAGGACATAACCGACACCGCCACCGACGTCACAGGTCAGAATCCCGATCTTGACGCCGTCACTCAGGTCGGGCTCGGGCTGCTGATAAGTGGTGACCAAATCGGCAGCACCGACGCTCGTGGCCAAGGCTTGCATCAGCGATACGGCAGCAACTGCGGTTGCAATCTTCTTCATCATTTTCTCCTTGTATTGCACGGAGATAGATAGCGCATCGCTATGATTTACCAAGGCCGCTGATGCATGGCTGCCCTTCCGATCTTGCACGCTAATTGAGCCAATTCGTGAGCATCCTTGCCAGCGCCCGGCAGCGCGCCGCCCATCTAAAACAGCTCGATCACAGCCAAACACAAGGGCTCGCCCGATCCGCGACCTCAGACCGATTTTGGTGAGACAGTTCTGCCTTGAGGACCGGGAGAAGTAGGCCCGAGAAAACCGCCGTGCATAGGTGGGACGGCCAACGCGGCAAAATCAGGCTGGGGCGTCTAGGGCGGATGGCGGCAGAAACGCCAGGTTCCCGAGAAAAAGCCTCGCTTCACGCGAGCTCGCTTCACGCGAGGCCGATTCTCTATTCGCAAACCGTTCTATACCTGGTGATATAGTGGTGGTGGCTTCGGTGCTGGTAAGGCACCCTCCAGCATACGTCGCGGCGGGCGTAGCGCGGTCCGTCATAGTCGTAATCACGGTACCTTGGGCCGTATCGGTAGTAACGAGGCGGTGGTGAATCATCATAATACCTGTGGCCGCCGGAACCGAACTCGAAATAGACACCTTGGGCGTCGGCAGGAGCACTCACCAGTACTGCTGCGAGGCCGGCCATTGCGATGATCAACCGTTTCATGGTCAGTCTCCTTTCTCTGGAGATCAACGCGCCAGGACTGCATATGGTTCAGGTTTTTGAGGTCCTATGGACCTAAGTCCTACAAGAGCCGGCTGAAAAGACGACAAAGGAAAAGCCCCGCGGTGTCGGCGGGGCTCTCTAATATCGTTGCACTTCAAAACAACGTGCCTAGGGCGGCACGACCTGAGCGAAAAACGCCGGTGGTTCGCTTCTGTTCCCAACCATTGATCGTTTTGTCCACTAAGATCGATGCGCACACCCGCGCGCCACGTCGATCAGCGTGTGCAACTGTTTCTCGTCACGGACTCCCTGGCGATAAAACTCGATGATGATTGAGGCGATCCGATCGGATTCGTCCGAGGACGCTTCGATCCCCTGCTCGTTGCGGATGTGATCGAGCACCCGATGGCAGACTGACAGATCCATGGAATGTAGCGGCTCGTCGCGACGACTGTAGCGCTTATGTGACATGGTGGCTCCCCTTCCTCGACAAGCAGAAAGGAGCCCCGCAACAAGCGGGGCAGATGACAGGGACTTTTGGAAAGGCCAAGGCGGGCGTGCGGATCGCCTTGGAACTGTGCCTAAAACGCTGCGCCACACTGTTGGTTCCCACAGTCTTTTTTGCCGTGCGAAAGGACCGGCGGTGGCTCAAGTTCGCCGGAACAGCGTCATTGGCTGGCAGTCTCGGCACTGGTGTTGCTGGAGAATGGCGAGACACATTCGCGCCTCGGTCGGCCGTACGGCTGGTATGTATTGTCGTTTGCCCGATAGGACGCATAACGCGCAAAGCACCACGCGAGATGGTCTGGGTTTCCACTCACCGATCCAGTGATCTCCATCGATGGGGCGGCGAAGGGCGACACGCAGATGCGGATTTGACCGCTGTAGGAGCGATAGGTGTCACGGGCACGATCATAGGACCGGTATCGCGACGCGCACCATTGTTGATGCTCGTTACGCAGTGACGCCGAGGCGGCGTCCGTCGATGCGTCCTCGGACGCGGAATTTGCTACCACGTCCGCCTTGGGCTTGGGTGCTGCGGATGTAACGGGATAGGCCGCTGACACAAGGGGCGCAATCCGCTCGAACTTCTGACTACGTGCGTCAACCCGCTCGGGAGATGCAGTCCAAAGGTTCGGTGTATCCAGATTCGCGAACTGCCGCCCATCAGGCACGGCGAGGATGTAGGTGGCGGCCGCAGCCCCGATGAAACAGGCCCCGACAGCCGAGGCAATGCCGAACAGCATCGTTGCAATCGCTCTCATGACAGCTTCCCTACCCTCATGACTGATGCATGCGCCCTCTGCGCTCGATCTGCGGAGCCGCACGACGCCTTAAAATGGCGCCTTGCGGATGCCCCATGGCGAGGCGGCGCAGGCCTGGTCGAGATAATCGCGATCAGCCAAGAAACCCGTGCGAGGGAACTTTGTTCCGCGTCACTATCGTCTTGCCGGCAATACCCGAGCCAAGCGCCGCCGGCGGCGTCTATCCGATCGCCGCTGCCCAACAATCATGGATAGTTTCTTGTGTTCCATGTCTCTTCTCCGTGGACGACAAGGCGCACGCAACGTACGGCATCGAGCCGCAGCATATGTCCTTGACGTCAATTTGATTGGGGTTGGTTGCGCGCAGCATAGCCGCGCTCTCGAACCAGGATCAGTTGAGAACCCGGATAACCTTGCGCGATGAAGGCTCGACGATCAAACGCTCGTCGTGCACGACCGCGTATGCAAACTTCGGATTGGTGTTAGGACAACGGTCTCCGGAAGCGGCTGACCGACGACGATCTTTCCTCGACGACGACCCGTGCCTGCGGAGCCGGGACCTCGCGGACATAGGTGACAACCGTCTGCGGCGGCTCAAGCATGGCGCCAACTGCCGCACCGGTCACACCGCCAACAGCCGCGCCCACCGGTCCACCGACAATCGCGCCGGTGGCCGCGCCGCCAACGGCGCCATGGACAGTGGACGATTGTGCGAATGCCGCGCCAGACGCAAAGATCAATGCTGCGACCGCGCCAATAGATTGTTTAATAAGCATATTCTCCTCCTTGAAAAGGCGACCCGACGGGCCGCTCTTGAAACCAACGAGGCAAAATCCTCCCGGTTCCACTTGTCAGACCTCGGTCGGAGACGAAACCCGACTTCGGTCCGATCGTCGTCTCAGGTGGACGGATGGGGAATTGGTGATGGAATGGCAGCGGGCGAAGGTCATCTAACCGATGAGGGCGCGCAAACCATTGCTGGAGAAACAACGAGAGGATCCCGTGCAACGAGGGCGCACACCCGTCGGGCGGATCGCCCTTCGGCAGGCACTACCGCCCGTCAGTAACTGCAGGACCGGCCGTCGCTGGGCCTGAAGCCGTCGGAGCAGGCTCGATTCATTGAATCTCCCGGCTCATAGCCTGACGCATTGCCCATCGAGTTCGGGGGCGTCCCGCAGGCCGACAGGAGCGCGGAAAGACTGATCATCGCTCCAGCTGCTACAAATGCCCGAAATCTGCTCATTCATGCTTCTCCTGGCTGCAGCGGTTTACGAGAAAGAGATGTTAGACGAAAGCGGCCCCGCGCTAAACCGCTGTCCCCTGCTTCCATTCAAGCTTCACACAACCCATGCGCCGATCAATGCCTCTGCCTCGAACCGGTGGCTGCCAATTGACACCGTGTCAAGCTGAAAGCTCGTCATCTCAAAGTCGCTGACGCAATTATCGTCCATTTCATCGCTCGCCGAACCAGTCTCTGGTTTGCAACCCACCGACACGATTACGGATTCTGACATTTGCTGATAATCTGGGAGCCGCCACGGTCAGGCCTATCCGGCCTCGCCCTATGCAACTATCGCGTTCTTTTCCTCGTGATGGTCTGGCCGAAACGGTCATGTCGGGCGTTTTTCAGGACCGGCATGAGTCAAACAGTGAGGATGATTATGAGTATCGTCACAATAATGCGTGGATCTTCGCTCGTCTCATCAGTGCTCGCCTTGGCAATAGTGGCGTCACCGGTGGCGCTTCCCCGTGAAGCGATTGCCCAAACCGACATCAGCATACACATCGGGATCGGTAGCAGCCTCAATAGAGGTCGAGGGATAACCTGTAGTCAGGGTGAACGACTGCTTCGCAATCGCGGCTTCCGCGATGTTCGTCGGGTCGACTGCCGTGGCAGGTTCTTCATCTATCGTGCGTGGCGAGGCAACACCCGCTTCGAGATCGCAATCCGTCGAACTGACGGCCGCATTGTTGACATGCACCGCATTAGCCGCCGGCGATAGCTGCAAACCTCCACGCTGCTCTAATGAGAACTCGCTGCTTTAACGCCGACGGGATGCACGCGCCTGTGTCCCGGCGCGGGGCTTGGATGACGGAAGCTACTTTCGATTTTGTGACAAAGTTTGTGACAGAATTGGCAGAATGGCCAGAACTCCCGCTTGGGAGTTTTTTTCTAACTGCTTACTTTTCTTGAGGTTTTTGGTGGGTGATGTAGGGCTCGAACCTACGACCCGCTGATTAAGAGTCAGCTGCTCTACCAACTGAGCTAATCACCCGTAACCGCCGTGTTGCGCGGTGTGAGGGGGCGTATAAACAGGATCGTTCGGCTTGTCTAGCGCCTGCCTGAAAATTCTTTGGTTAAATGCGAAGATTTTTGCGCATGGCTGAAATGCAATGAAATCAAAGGTCCAGCGTTCCGCTTGCGATGCGCACAGCCTGCCCGCCGATCCGGGCATTTGAGATCGTTCCGCCTTCAACATCCATGTGCAGATGAATGAAGGATGGCCGGCCCATTTCCACGCCCTGCTCGATCGTCATGCCATGGTGCCCGTCCGTCAGACGGTCGAAATAGTGAATGGTGCCGGAGAGCGCGGCGGCAGCCGACCCGGTCGCAGGGTCCTCCACGATCCCCATGCCGCTCGCAAACATCCGCGCATGGAATTTCGCCACATGGTTCACGCCGCCCCGGCAGTAGATATAGGCCGAGGCAAGCGCGCCATCCACGAAGGGAACGGTCTCTTCCCAAAGTTGCGGGTCGAACTCCATGTGCTGCGCGGCGCCGACGTCGTGCACCGGCACCATCAGGTACGGCACGCCGGCGCTCCACAACGACGGTACGTGGTTCTCAAAGCCGATCTCGGTCGTCTTCAACGACAAAGCATTGGCGATTCCAAGCTTGTCGAGCGGCATCGTGATCTGCTGCGACTTCCGCGGCAGGTCGAACTCGGCAAAACTCGCCTCGCCTTCCCGCAGGCGAACGGCGCAACGCACCGGTCCGACATTTTCCTCCAGCACCGAAACGAGATCGATGCTCGAGCCGCCATGCGCCTGCTCGGCGAGAGCGATCGCCGTTCCAACGGTCGGATGCCCTGCAAAGGGAAGCTCCCGCCCGGGCGTGAAGATGCGGATTCTCGCCGTGTAAGCGGGATTACCCGACGGCTGCACGAAGACCGTTTCCGAGAGGCTCATTTCCTTGGCGATCGCCTGCATGGCGTCATCGCTCAAATCGTCACCATCGAAGATAACGGCGAGCGGATTTCCGGCGAGCTTGCGGTCGGTGAACACGTCATAGACGCTGTAGCTTCGCCCCACATCGGCCTCCTGATGGTCTCGATCCTCGTTTCGCCAACCTGCCCGACCGGACGACCGAGCGCAAGGCGTTAAGCGCCGCGCCGTTCCCGGAAGTACCAGTCGATGACGGGGAGCATCGCAATATTGTAGGGGTGTGCCTTCGGGTCGGCCGAACGTATAGCAACCGCGCCGGCAATCTCCTTGTCGTCGGCAACCAGCATGTGTGCGTGGATCTTCTCTATCATGTCATCGGCGGTCAGGTCGAAGCGGAAGAGACGCAGCACAGTCACCGTGCGCCTGACATGGCTCGCGTAGTAGCGATCGCCGGCCTTGGCCTCGTTGAGGTCAAGCCCCGTCTCCTCCATCACCTCGCGACGCATATTGCCTTCGACGTCGCAACGACCTTCGCTGACGTCCTCGGGTTCGAGGGAACCGGCAGCGAAATAGACCTGGCCGGGATTGGCCGTATGGCTCCCCATGCGGATAGCCACCAGCGCGCCGTCCGAGGTTTCGAGGACCGGATAGGCGAACAGATGGATGCCGCCTTGCCGGCTCGGTTGGCGACGCCACCACATGAATGTAGAAAACGGGATGACATGGCCCTCGCCTGCTATGCCGGCATCGGTTAGAGCCAGCCGCTCCTGAAAGACCATGCGGCCGTCGAACAGCGCCGGGTTTGCAGCCGTTTCCTTCGCCCAGTTCTCCCGGATCGCCTCGTGCTCCGCGACATAAAAGGAATGGTCCCCGGCGAGAACGCGAAGGTCCAGCCCAGCAATCGGAAATACGGTCTGCTCCGGCGGCCAGCCGGCGAAATCCTCGGAGAAATGCAGGTTCATATCAAATCCAGTGTCATGACAACGGGGCAATGGTCGGAGGCCTTTGGCCGGTCCCAGCCGGTGCGAGGATAACGCTCGACCTCCTGGCCGGGCGGGAAGGCCGTGCGGTAAGGCTGTCCATGTCGAACGATCTCCGGCAGGCGTCCGACATTCGTTCTGGCGAGCGCCTTCGAGAGCCAGATGTAGTCGAGCTGACACAGCCATTGCTCTTCGGGTCCACGGGCATGGTAGAGCGTCCAGCGGTCGAGCGGATCACGGCGGCGCACGACATTCTCCAAAAAGCCGTCGCGACTGAAGACGTCGAGCGCGCTGATGCTCTCGACCTGATGCTCGAAGCGGTAGCCCGTTTGGCGGCGCCCGATGACGTCGACGCGCTCCTGATAATCGTTCATGTCACCACATATAACGAACCTCTTGTCATCGGTATGACCGTGAAAGCGGTCCTCGATGATACGGCGAACCGCCAGCGCCTCGGCCCGCCGGATCGGCATGGTGCCGAGCCTGCTGTCGACGCCATTCGTGCGCGGCCCGTCCATCGACTTGAAATGGACCACGTAGAGCGACAGCGCGACGCCACCGATCTCGAGCTCCAGTTCCAGGCAGTCGCGCTTGAAGATCTTGTCGTCGATGCGGTTGGTCAGCGCCAATTGGTCGTTGAAAAGCCCCAGATCGCGATAGGTGAGCATTGCATGGCTCTTGATCTGCTTGAGCTCGATCTTCTGCCCGTCACGTGTCTCTTCCCGCATCAGGACTGCGACGTCGATCCCGCGGCTGTCGTTGCCCTCGACGAGATATTTTTGCCGGTAACCGTTGCCGACCATCCTGAAGAGATAGCCGTATTCGAAGGCTTGCAACGCCTCCATGTTGTCGACTTCCTGCAGGCAGAGAATGTCGGCGTCGGCGTCGGCAATCGCGAGCGCCGTCATCTGTCGGGTATCGTCGGTGGAAGCGATCACCCGCGCCTGCTCGAGCTGCTGGTAGACGCCTTCACTGCGCACTTCGAAAAGCTTGATGACCCGGTCTTGGCGCAACTGGTTGCGGAAGCCGGTAAAGTCGAAACGCGTCATGAGGTTTTCGACGTTGAAGGTGGCAATGCGAAGCGACATCGAACATTTCCAATTGGCGTTATGCCATTAGTAGTGGCTAAGCCCCGCTTCGGAAAGACGTTTCGCGATCAGAGACGCCAGGCGGCGCGCGCAACGACCCACACGCTTTCGCCGACCCGCAAGCGCTCACGGTTGAATGCGCGAAGCACCTGTCCGTCACCAAGCAGCAACTTCACGGCGTAGCGTTCGCCTTCGTAGAGGATCGACTCGACGCGTGCTGGAACGCCTTCACCAGCAATCAAGACGTCTTCCTGGCGCACCAACACATCCACTCTCGGCTGGTGCCTCGCCTCGTGAGACAGCATGGGCTCGAGAGCGTTCCAATCGAGAAGCCTGATGTCACCAACTGGAGATGAAAGCGAGAGGATCGCACCGCGACCGATCAGCCCACCGACCAGCCGGCCCTCTGGCCGGGCGTAGATCTCCGCAGGCGGCGCAGCCTGCAGAAGGCGGCCCTCGGACATGACCGCAACATCAGTCGCAAGGGCCATCGCCTCGCTCTGATCGTGCGTCACATAAACCATGGTCGCTCCGGAGCGCTGGTGGAATTCGCGGAACGTTTCCTCCATCTCTTGCTTCAGGTGCCGGTCGAGATTGGCGAGCGGCTCGTCGAGCAGCACGACATCAGGTGACGAGACAAGGCAGCGGGCCAAAGCCACGCGCTGTCGCTGGCCGCCGGAGAGATCGGCGGGACGCCGCTCGGCATGGTCGGCGAGCCTCACCGTCGCCAGTGCCTCGCGGACCTTCTGTCTGTAGGACTCGCCGGAGATGCCGCGCACCTTCAGAGGATAGCCGACATTGTCTGCGACGCTCATATGCGGCCACAGCGCATAGGATTGGAACACCATTGCCATGTTGCGCCGTTCCGGTGGTAGCGACCTCGAGGCGTTTGCAAGCAGCCGCTCGCCAAGATGGATAGAGCCGTCGGTTGGCGCCTCGAAACCGGCGATCATGCGCAGAACAGTTGTCTTGCCGCAGCCAGACGGTCCGAGCAGCGCCAGGAAGCCGCCATGCCGCACTTTCAGGGAGAAGTCGGCGACCGCCGCGCGCCCGGTACCGAAGTCCTTGGCAAGATGGTTGAGGATCAGTTCCGCCACGGTACGACTCCTCTCGGCAGGCGTTTTGCCATCAATTCCAGGAGAAGCATCATGAAGACGACCATAAGAACGACGAGCACGGAGAGCGCCGACGCGAGATCGGAACTGCCGCTGTCATCGAGATTGTAGACGGCGACGCCGAGCGTCTGCGTCCCGGCCGACCACAAAAGTGCGGAAATAGTCAGCTCATTGCAGGCGATCAGGAAGACCAGGATCACCGACGCCCCGGCTGCCGGCGCGATCAAGGGCACGATGATGTCGGCGAGCCGCCGGAAGAAGCCCGCCCCCGAAAGCCTTGCCGCCTCCTCCAGTGCCGGATCAATCTGATGAAACGCACTGACGACAGGCTTCAGGCTAACGGCAAAGAAACTGGAGAGGTAGGCGATCAGAATGATCCAGATCGTTCCATAGAGCGTCACATGCAGGATCGGAAGCGGCGCGGCAAACACCAGAATGAAGCAGACGGCCATGACGATGCCAGGCAGCGAATAGGGAATCTCGATCAGGCTCGACACGATCCGGCCCAGCAGGTCCTTCCGCCGCGTCAACGCGTAAGCCGTCAGCACAGTCACCAGAAGGAGACATAGCGCCGTTCCGGCCGCAAGAGAGAGCGAATTGGCGAAAGCCGTACGCGTGACGGCCTGACGGAAGAGAATTTCGTGGAAGGCGCTTGCCGACATCGTCTTGAAGGTCAACGGCACGCCATAGGCCGGCACGAGTGCACCGGCGAGCAGAGCGAAGAATGGCGCTACCAGCATGAAGAAGATGCAGAGCCAGAGCGGCGGCTGCACAAGGAACTTCCAGCGCCCCAACTCGAAGGCCGCGGTCGCGCCCGAAAGCCCGAGGACGCGATAGTCGCGTCCGCGCAGGGCGCGATCCTGAATGGCAAGCCCCGCAACGGAAATGATCGCGATCAGTGCCGAAAGCACAGCAACATCGCCGAACGTCCGGCTCGTGAAGGCGGAGAACTTCGTGAAGATCAGTGTCGGAAGCGTGTAGATCGAGGCGGGTATGCCGAGAATGGCCGGAATGCCGAAGTTGCCTGTGCAGGATACGAAAGAGATTGCGGCACCGGCAATGATGCCCGGCAACGAAAGCGGCAAGATGATATCGCGGAAGACCCGAAAGCTGCCGGCCCCAGCAAGACGCGCCGCCTCGACACCATCGCGAGGCAGCGCCATCAGACCGGCCCGCAGAGCGAGATAGACGAGCGGCGCATGCTGTACGCCGTAGAGCAGCGAAATGCCCCCGACCGAATAAAGCGGCTGCGGCGATCCAAGCGGAGGCGCAATGTGCAACGCCTTCAGCAGTGGGCTGGAGGGCCCGGACACCTGCACCCAGGCAAGCGCCGTCACCTGCGGCGGGATCATCATCGGTAGGACGAATAGGAAACTCAGCACGCCCTTGGCGCGAATATCCGTCAGCGTCAGCAGGAAAGCGAACATGCAGCCGATGGCAAGAGAGATCAGCGTTCCGAGAACAGCGGTGACAAGCGTGTAGTAGGTCGCCGACCAGAGCGCAGGATCGCTGAGCACCGCACCGACGCCGCCCTTTGCGAGCGCCGCAATGCCTGTTATCGCGAGCCGCGCTAGCGGCAGCACGCTAAGTATCAGGACGACGATAGCAACAAAAGGAAACAGCCAGGCAGGCTGGCTGGTTCCAGGACGAACATATCCGCGCATCTGCTTTCCGGCGGCGATCAGTTCGAGCCGTAAATGCCGGAGAAGGTCTTGAGGTCCTGATCGGTGGTCTTCAGCGCCTCCGCGGCATTGACTGGCAGCACCTTGATGCTGTCACGAGCCGGGAAGCCTTCCGGCAGCTTCATGCCGTTGCGGGCCGGGATATAGCCGAGCTTGAGGAAGCCTTCCTGTCCCTTTTCGGAGAGCACGTAATCGACGAATTTCTTCGCCGCATCGGCACTCTTCGAACTTGCGAGAATACCGACCGGCTCCGTGACGGCGGAGACGCCTTCCGTCGGGAAGACGAATTCGACCGGCGCGCCCTTAGCCTTTTCGCGGATCGGCATGTAGTCGACGATCATGCCGAAGGCTTTTTCACCCGAGGCAACCGACTTGAGCACCGCACCGTTTCCACCTGCGGCGGTCGCGCCATTGGCGGCAAGATCCTTGTAGAAATCCCAGCCGAGGCTGCCGACGCCGGCCAGCGTCTGCGCATGAATGAGGGCTGCACCTGAGGTCAGCGGGCTCGGCATGGTCACGAGACCCTTGGCTTCCGCCTTCGTCAGGTCTTTCCAGCTCGTCGGCTTGAACGCGGCAGAGGTGTTGTAGACGATGCCTGTCGTGATCAGCTTGGTCGAATAGTAGTAGCCGTCAGCGTCGTAGAGTGCCGCGTCGTAGCTGGCAGCTTCCGGCGACTTGTAGGCGAGCAGTGTGCCGGCTTCCTTCAGACGCTCGAGCGTTACCGTGTCGGCGATCAGCAGGACGTCGGCGACCGGATTGCCCGCTTCCATTTCCGCCTGCAGCTTCGCCATGATCTTGGGCGTGCCATCGCGCACCCAGTCCACCTTGACGTCCGGATTGGCGGCCATGAAGCCATCCACGGTCGCCTGTGCGTCCTCGTTCGGCTGGCTCGTATAGAGGACGAGATTGGCGGCGGGGGCCGGGATTGCAAGCAAGCTCGCTGCGAGCAGCGCGGCGGCAGAAACGATCGTCTTCATGATGGATCCTCGGTGGTGGGAGAGCCGTTCCTTAGCCATCGCGGATAACATGATTGTGACAATCGGCTTCGGCACCAAGCCGTCGGACATCTGCCCTTGACCCACCTTCCCCGCCCCTATCTTCTACCGCACGTTTTGACTCGTGCATTTTGGAGGAGCGCAATGGAATACCGGCTTCTTGGCCGTTCTGGCCTGAAGATTTCGACCGTGACGATGGGCACCATGACATTCGGCGGCCAAGGCTGGGCGAAGATGGTTGGCGATCTCGGCGTTAGCGAGGCGCGCAGGCTTGTCGACCTGTGCATAGACGCCGGCGTCAACCTGATCGACACGGCCGACGTCTACTCGCAGGGTGTTTGCGAGGAAATCCTCGGCGAGATCATCGGCGGGCCGCGCAAGAACGGCGTTCTCATCGCCACCAAGGCGCGCTTTCGCATGGGAGACGGCCCGAACGACACCGGCTTGTCGCGCTATCACCTGATCAGCGCCTGCGAGGCCAGCCTGAGGCGCATGAAGACTGACGTCATCGACCTCTATCAGCTTCACGAGTGGGACGGGCAGACGCCACTGGAGGAAACCATGGAGGCGCTCGATACACTCGTGCGCCAGGGCAAGGTCCGCTATGTCGGCTGCTCCAATTTCTCCGGTTGGCATATCATGAAGGCGCTCGGCGTCAGCGCGAGGGAAAAGCGGGAGCGGTTCGTCAGCCAGCAGATCCACTACACGCTCGAAGCACGCGATGCGGAATATGAACTCCTTCCGATCAGCATCGACCAGGGCCTCGGTGTCCTCGTCTGGAGCCCGCTTGCTGCCGGCCTGCTTTCGGGCAAGCATCGACGCAACCGGGCAGCACCTGAGGGTTCGCGGCAGTTCTCAGGCTGGACCGAGCCGCCGATCCGCGATGAAAACCGCCTCTGGAATATCGTGGAAACGCTGGTGGCGATCGCCGATGAGCGCGGTGTCTCGGCAGCCCAGGTGGCGCTTGCCTGGCTGATCGGCCGCAAGGCGGTCACGTCTGTCATCATCGGAGGGCGCACCGAAGCCCAGTTCAAGGACAATCTCGCCGCGGCCGAGCTGAAGCTGACCGAGCAGGAGCGCAGTCGACTGGACGCGGTCAGCCTGCCGCCCGTGCTCTATCCGTATTGGCACCAGCTGAACACGGCCAGCGACCGGCTGAGTGAGGCGGACCTCGAATTGCTCGGCCCACACCTCAATCGATAGTTGGCTCTGAAGAGGTCGGCGGCTGATCAACCGCCGATTTCACCGGCGATCAACGCACCAAGGCGGCTGATTCCCTCCTCGATCATTTGATCGTTCGCGCAGGAGAAGCTGACGCGGAAGGTGTTCTCACCCGAACCATCCGCGAAGAAGGCCTTGCCCGGGACGAAGGCGACGTTGGCCGTTTCCAGCGACTTGGCTAGCAGCTTCGCGCCATCCATGCCATCAGGCAGCGTCACCCAGATGAACATGCCGCCTTCGGGCTTCGTCCAGCTCGTGCCTGCAGGCATGTACTTCTCAAGCGCCGCCAGCATGACATTGCGGCGGTGACTATAAACCGACTTGATCTTGGCGACCTGTGCATCGAAACCGCGTTCCGCGACATGCGCGATCGCCATCTGATTGATCGTCGAGGAGTGCAGGTCAGCCGCCTGTTTCATCAGAACAAGCTTGCGGATAACGGGAGCGTTGGCGACGATGAAGCCAACGCGCAGGCCCGGCGCAAGCGTCTTCGAGAAGCTGCCGCAGTAGATCGTGCGGGTATCGTTGATGTGCCCCTTCTTCGCGATCTCCGTCGCCAGAATCGGCGCGATCGGCGTCCCATCGTAGCGGAGTGATTGATACGCGGCATCTTCGATGACTGCGATATCGAGTTCCTCTGCCAGGGCAAGAACCTTCTCTCGTCCAGCCTGATCGACAGTCTCGCCCGTCGGATTGGCAAAGTCGGCCGAGAGATAGGCGAACTTCACCTTGCCGCCCGCGCTCGCGGCCTGCGCCTTGTAGGAATCAGGCGTGCGGTTGCCGTTCGGCGTCAATTGATCGTAGGCCGGCTCATAGGCATTGAAGGCCTGGAGCGCACCGAGGTAGGTCGGCCAGGTGACCAGCGCCGTGTCATTGGGCGAGAGGAAAAGCTTGCCGAGATAATCCAAGCCCTGCTGCGAGCCAGAAACGATGAAGACGTTATCGAGTTCGCAGGGGATGCCGATGGCGGCCATCTGCTTGACCAGCCATTCGCGGAGCGGCTTGTAGCCCTCGCTGACCGAATACTGCAGCGCCGAGTTCACGGCCGAGCTATCGAAGATATCGACGTAGGCCGCCTTGAATTCCTGATCGGGGAAAAGCGCCGGATCCGGAATACCACCGGCAAAGGAAATAATATCTGGGCGGTCAAGAAGCTTCAGAAGCTCGCGAATCTCCGAAGCACGCATACGGGAAGAACGCGTCGCGAATATGCTTTCCCAATTCAGCATGGGCATTTCCTCGTAATTTTTTGTCTTTAGGCGACAGAACCACGCAACAAATAATAAGTCAACATTACTGACCTATTTGTTTGCTACCATGACAATTTTGGGAAGCGAAGGTCACTTCCGTGATCAGAAGCCAGAACTGGCTAAAATCGATCTTTTCAAGACCCACTCCGTGGCAGTAGTGTCGCCGCCACTATCAAATATGCTATGAAGGTGCCAGCAATGCCCGCGTCGTCGAACACTCCTGAAATCAAGATCGAATTCCACACGTCGCCGGTCTCGGACGCCGACCGAATTCAGGCCCTGGAGTCGCCCGGCTTTGGCAAGGTCTTCACGGATCATATGGTTCTGGCTCGGTGGACTCCTGACAAAGGGTGGCACAATGCGAAGGTAACGCCCAGGCGGCCCTTGGAACTCGATCCTGCCAGCGCGGTGTTGCACTACGCGCAGGAAATCTTTGAGGGCATGAAAGCCTACAGGGCGGACGATGGTCGCATTCTGCTCTTCCGGCCTGAAGAGAACGCCCGCCGCTTCGCCCAGTCAGCCATCCGCATGGCGATGCCTCCGGTGCCGGACGAACTTTTCCTGAAGGCGGTGGAAGAACTCGTCCGTGTTGATAAGGACTGGATTCCATCGGGCGACGCCAGCCTGTATCTTCGCCCCTTCATGTTCGCCAACGAGGCATTCCTGGGTGTTCGTCCGGCTCAGGAATATATCTTCTGCATTATCGCTTCTCCGGTCGGCGCCTACTTCAAAGGTGGAGCAAAAGCGGTCTCCCTATGGGTCGAGACCGAATACACTCGGGCGGCCAACGGCGGCACCGGTGCTGCAAAATGCGGAGGAAACTACGCCGCAAGCCTCATCGCGCAGGCCGAGGCCTCGAAGAGGAATTGCGATCAGGTCGTCTTTCTCGATGCGGCAGAGCACCGCTGGGTCGAGGAACTCGGCGGGATGAACGTATTCTTCGTGATGAACGACGGATCCGTCGTCACGCCACCGCTCGGCGGCACGATCCTGCCGGGCATCACCCGCACCTCGGTTATCGTTCTCGCCGAAGAAAAGGGCTTGCGCGTCGAGCAGCGCCCCTACTCGTTCGCGGAATGGCAGGCCGATGCCGTCAGTGGCAAGCTCGTGGAAGCCTTCGCTTGCGGCACTGCAGCGGTACTCGCGGGCATCGGCCTGGTGCGACACGCTGGTGGCGAATTCCTGATCGGAGACGGGCAGACCGGGAAGCTGACCACCGAGCTGCGCCAGGAGCTGGTCGGCCTGCAGAAGGGCGTGACGAACGATGAGCGTGGCTGGACACGCCGCATCCTGATCTGAGGTCAGCGGCCGCAAGTAGTCGGCCCAGCAATTCAAAAAATTCGAAAACCGGGCAACGCCCGGTTTTTTTGTGGCCGGACCAGAGGAAGAGCGCAGAGAGGCGCGAGGCTTCGGCCGGTCGCAAAATCATCAGGGGCGGCATGGAAAAAACACTCGTTGCCCCGCTTCCGACCAGGAAACGGGGGCGAGTCTTCTGCGATACTGCAGCTCGATCGTACCGCGCTCAGGAACGGAACAAGGAGGCGATCTGCTCTTGTGTCGGCAGTTGGCCTCTGGGTGTCAGCTTGTCGACCACTCCGGGCAGGACTGTCGAAAGTTGATTCAGGAGTTCTTGCTCACTGATTCCCGCCTGGCGTGCGAGATCGCTGATCGTCTTCGACCCAAGCGCATCGTTGAGGCTGCCCGGCGCGATCGGTTTGTTCTGTCCGGGCTGGACCCAGGAATCCACCGTATCGCCCTGCCCGGCCTCCGTCAGCTTGCCGAGAAGACCACCGAGACCGCCGAGCCCACCAAGAAGCCCGCCGTCACCAGCTTGGGGATTAGCCTGCTGAGCGGCTGGATCCGTCTGGCTGCCTCCAGCACCAAGAAGCTTTCCCACTAGTAACGCGCCAAGCGCGACCATGATCGGCTTCGAGATACTTCCGCCCGGAACGGCGTCATCAAAAATACCCATGACATCCTCCTTTTCGGTTGCTTCATTTCATTGAACAACAACTGTAGAATGAAAGAACAAGGTTCTCGCGAACCTTGAATTCCCCGACGAGCTATTTAGCTTAAACGGGAAGATGGTCTGAATATTCAACCAATCAAGGAGGGGAATGGCAGATGTCTGTTATCGGGTGGATTATCCTTGGATTGATCGCAGGATTCATCGGCAGCAAGATTGTGAACAAGTCGGGCGCAGGCATGCTGATGGACATCGTCCTCGGCATCGTCGGAGCGATCGTCGGTGGCGTCATCTTCAGCTTCTTCGGCGCATCCGGCATAACGGGCTTCAATATCTACAGCCTCGTTGTCGCCGTCATCGGCGCGGTCGTGGTTCTTTGGCTGTACCACGCCATCAGCGGGCGCCGTTCCATCTAGCTCGCTCTTTTGTATCGACGGAATGAGCGCTGCCTCAAAGGCGGCGACCTTATGCGTGTAACTCCGGCCTTGGGTCATTGGGCGAACGATCATGGCAGACGAGAGTACATCTTCATTCTATGACGACAACGCGGCCACCTATGCTTCGCGGCAACGCACGCTGCCGGTTCGACGCCTAGACGCTTTTCTGTTGATGCTGCCGCCAGGTGCAGCCATCCTCGATCTGGGATGCGGCGGCGGACAGGACAGCGCCTACATGCTGTCAAAGGGCTTCGATGTCACGCCAACGGACGGATCGCCGGCGATCGCGGAGCAGGCCGAAACCTTTCTTGAGCGTCCCGTCGCGGTGTTGCGCTTCGAGGATCTGGACGAAGAGGAAGCCTTCGACGGCGTCTGGGCCGAGGCCAGCCTGCTGCATGTCCCCCGGGCAGACCTCCCTGATGTGCTGGAACGGATCCGCACGGCGCTGCGGCCCGGCGGCGTCTTTCACGCCACCTTCAAGGCGGGCGAGGCCGAGGGGCACGACGGCTTCGGTCGCTACTACAACTATCCGTCGGCGGAACTGCTTTCGGAAATGCTGAGCAATGGCGGCTGGCACAACATTGTGATCAGCGAAGGCGATGGGACCGGCTACGACGGAAAGCCGACCCGCTGGCTTGCGGTACGGACGCAAAAATAAGGCCGGAGCTTTCGCCCCGGCCCTGCTGACTCAGCAGTGTGAAACCGCTTAGTTGACGGACTTGTCGACCAGCTTGTTCTTGCCGATCCAAGGCATCATGCCGCGCAGCTTCGCGCCGACTTCTTCGATCTGGTGGCTGTCGTTCATGCGGCGGATGCCCTTGAAGCGCGCCCCCCCTGCCTTGTACTCCTGCATCCAGTCGGACGTGAACTTGCCGGTCTGGATGTCGTGCAGGACGCGCTTCATTTCAGCCTTGGTTTCAGCCGTGATGATGCGCGGGCCGGTGACGTATTCGCCCCACTCGGCCGTGTTCGAGATCGAGTAGTTCATGTTGGCGATACCGCCTTCATAGATCAGGTCGACGATCAGCTTCACTTCGTGCAGGCACTCGAAGTAGGCCATTTCAGGCGCATAGCCGGCTTCGACCAGCGTTTCGAAACCAGCACGGATCAGTTCGACGAGACCGCCGCAGAGAACGACCTGTTCGCCGAAGAGGTCGGTTTCGCACTCTTCGCGGAAGTTGGTTTCGATGATGCCCGAACGACCGCCGCCAACGCCGCAAGCGTAGGAGAGAGCGAGTTCGAGAGCGTTGCCGGAAGCGTTCTGGTGAACGGCAACGAGGCAGGGAACGCCGCCGCCCTTCTGGTATTCGCCGCGAACCGTATGGCCCGGGCCCTTCGGCGCGATCATGACGACGTCGAGCGACGCCTTCGGCTCGATCAGGCCGAAGTGAACGTTGAGGCCGTGTGCGAAGGCGATTGCAGCGCCGTCACGGATGTTGCCGGCGATTTCGCCCTTGTAGATGTCGGCCTGCAGCTCGTCAGGCGTTGCCATCATGATCAGGTCGCCCCACTTGGCAGCGTCGGCAACGGTCATGACCTTGAAGCCGTCGGCTTCTGCCTTCTTGATGGTTGCCGAGCCAGGCTTGAGAGCGATCGCCACGTTGGCATGGCCGCTGTCCTTGAGGTTCAGCGCGTGCGCACGGCCCTGGGAGCCGTAGCCGACGATGACGACGTTCTTCGACTTGATGAGGTTGAGATCTGCATCACGATCGTAATAGACGCGCATTTGAATTTCCTTCCCTTTGCTTGTCCTGTGACTTGTAAGAGGGGATCAGCCGACGAGCGGCATCTCCGCCAAAACCTTTTCCGTGCCATAGAGGCGCAGGAAGGCGGAAACCGCCCTCTCCGCCTGACGCGCGGTATCCTTGAGACCCGGCTCGCCGAGCAGCATGCGAACATGCAGATCGGAAACGATCAGGCCATAAAGCGTGTGATATGCCTCGTCGGCATCATGGAAGCGCAGCAGCCCAGCGCGCTTGCCGGAATCGATCAGCCCCATGGCGCGGCGATCGATCTGACGGCGACCCCGCTCCAGAAGCAGCTTGCCGAGCTTGGAGCCGTCGCGATGCGACTGGCCGATGGCGAGACGGTTGAGCGCCAGCGAGACATCGCCGGCGAGAACTTCAAGCAAATCCTTTGAGAAGATGACGAGGTGGTCGTGGAGGCTCGCCGACGTCAGCCGCTCGCCATTGCGCTCGAAGGTGCGCACCTTGCTCGCCTGATAGGCGATCATCGCGGACAGCAGGCCGTCGCGGTCGCCGAACCACTTGTACAGGCTTTCCTTGGAGCAGTTCGCCGCGCGCGCAACGCCCGATGTCGTCAGCGCCTTCTCGCCGCCATCGACGAGCAGCTGCAATGCCTGCTCCAGGACGGCGTTTTGGCGCGGCGAAAACTCGCTGGGCTCCAAATTATCGACGGACACGGCCTCACTCCCAATAGTACCGTACGGTACGGTTCGCAGGCTTTATGCTGCAAACCACTGTGCGCGTCAAGCGGCATGGCACGAAAATTTCAGCGTCCTTGTGCGCTATCGGCGCGACCGTCGCTGCCTACAGCGCACTACTCAGGCGTCGTCAGAAGGCTCGCGTGCCGCCTCGACGTCTCTCACCGGGGACATGCCATAGACGCGGCTGTATTCGCGGCTGAACTGCGACGGGCTCTGATAGCCGACACGATGCCCCGCCGTCCCTGCATCCAGCCGCTCGATCAGCATCAGACGCCGCGCCTCATGCAGCCGCAGCTGCTTCTGGTATTGCACCGGCGTGATCGCGGTGATCGATTTGAAATGGTGATGGAAGGACGACACGCTCATGTTGACCTGCTCCGCGAGGTCCTCGATGCGCAGCGGCTGGGCAAAATTCTGCCGCAACCATGCGATGGCGCGTGCAATGCGGTTGCCGTGACTGTCGGCGACCGCAATATTGATCAGCCGGCCACCGTCCGGGCCGGTAAGAACCCGATATAGAATCTCCTGCTCTATCAGCGGCGCCATCGCCGCGATGTCCTTTGGACTATCGAGCAAACGTAGCAGCCGCACTGCCGCGTCCAAGAGCTCTGGCGTCGCGACATTTACGACGATCCCGCGTCCTCCAACGGGCGCGGTTGGCCGCGGGATATCGGCCCGGCTCAGGAGATCGAGAACCTTCTCGCTGTTGATGGCGAGCGTCAGGCAGAAATGCGGAACCTCGGGGCTTGCCTCCACCACTCGCCATGTCACCGGCAGGTCGAGCGATGTCAGCAGGTAGTCGCCAGGCCCGTAATTGATGACGTCGGTACCGAGGCGCAGGCTCTTGGCGCCCTGGATAACAAGGGCGATGCAAGGGCGGTAGCTGCCGTGGCAGGGAGCGCTCGGTGAAGAGCGCCGACTGATCCCCACGCTCTCGATTGCGGTCCTGCATTCCCCGTCATCGCCAAGATGGCGCGCGGCAATGGAGACGATTTCCTGGTAGGGATTGAACGGCAGAGTCATACGAGCGAACCCTTTATGTATCGCCTCGGAGAGATGCGCACTATCTAGGACAGCTTTGCTCCCGCGAGAATAGGCCCGTCTGTCACTTTTGCAGGATCGTGCAAGAAGCTCGGAGTATCGCTCTAACGCATCGACATCGATCCGGTGCATGGTCTGCCATCACCCAGCAACCCGAAAGGAAGTCTTAGATGGCCATTGCAAAAGGCTATGCTGCCACCGACGCGTCCAAGCCCCTTACGCCCTTCACCTTCGAGCGCCGTGAACCCAATGCCGATGACGTTGTGATCGACATCAAATTTGCGGGCATCTGCCACTCGGACATCCACACCGTCCGCAACGAATGGAAGAATGCGGTCTATCCGATCGTACCAGGCCACGAGATCGCCGGCATCGTCTCGGCTGTCGGCTCGGCCGTCACCAAGTTCAAGGTCGGCGACCGCGTCGGTGTTGGCTGCTTCGTCGACAGCTGCGTTGGCTGCGCAGCCCGCGACCTCGACCGCGAACAATATATGCCCGGCCTGGTCGGCACCTACAACGACTTCGAAGCCGATGGCAAGACGCGCACTCAAGGCGGTTACTCCGACTCGATCGTCGTCAAGGAAGGTTACGTCATGTCCATTCCGGACAACCTTCCGCTCGACGCCTCGGCCCCGCTGCTCTGCGCCGGCATCACGCTCTACTCGCCGCTGCGTCACT
>Ga0102591_1001979_pt1 | contig 24463 bp, 18 predicted proteins | sample AraplaCol_mCL_r2_2_FD_76860 | JGI IMG/M metagenome (GOLD analysis project Ga0102591, IMG submission 76860) | Arabidopsis root microbial communities from North Carolina, USA - plate scrape MF_Col_mCL_r2 (SPADES assembly) (version 2) | ecosystem: Host-associated > Plants > Roots > Endosphere... | reverse complement strand
CACCAAGGGCTGATCGCAAGCCTGATCGGTTAAAGTTTCTTAACGGCGCGGGATCATCCCGCGCCGTTTTGCTTTGCGTATTTTTCATTGCTGGCAGGGACGAAGGGCTCCGGCGCAACCATTGGTTAAGGTTAACGAGCCATGATCATCGGCGAAAGTTCGAGTTCGATTTGGAGCGTTGCGATGCGTGGGCTTTTGTTGGCGGCGGCGATGTTGGGGACGGTGTCTGCCGCGCATGCGGCCGACATGCCGGATCTGCCGATCCTGCGCGGCAGCGTGAGCGACGGCCTGTCGAAGTCGACCCACAATTGGGACGGCTTCTATGTCGGCGGTCACGCCGGCTACACGGCCGACGCGACGGACTTCAGCCAGAGCGTGGTCGGCCTGACCAACTACATCTTCCGCGACAGCGTGCTGCAGGGGCCGACCTCGACATGGTCGCTGCTGAACAAGACCAACACCCAGAGCACCCATTTCGGCGGCTTCATCGGCCGCAACTGGCAATGGTACGATGCCATTCTGAGCCTCGAAGGCACCTACAGCGCCTTCAACAACATGACGACGTCGACGTCGGGATCGAACTCGCTCGTGATCGTCAATCCGCCGGGCGAGACGAGAGCCCCCGGCATCACCAACAATTATGCGGTGTCGCTGACCGGTGCGGCCACGGCGCAGGTCAAGGACATGGTCACGCTGCGCGGCCGCGTCGGCTGGGACGGCGGCGACTTCATGCCGTACGCCTTCATGGGCGCCGCGGTCGGCCGCATGGACGTGTCGCGCACGGTGACGAGCGTCGTGTCGCTGCGCACGGACACGACGACGACCGACATCTTCGGCAACACGACGACCACGCTCGGAGCGTGGGGCCCCGTTCCGGCGCAGTCGGGCACGCAGGGGCAGCACAGGACCAACACCTATGCGGTGGGTTGGACCGCGGGTCTCGGCCTCGAATACTGCATCTGGAGCGGGCTGTTCGCGCGGATCGAGTACGAGTATGTCAGGTTCTCGCCCGTCATGAACACGCAGGTGACGCTGAACAACGCGCGCCTCGGCCTCGGCTACAAGTTCTGACTCGTCCCCCTCCTGTTGACAGCCTCCCTTCGTCCTGATGCTCTGTCGCTCCTGCAGCGGAGTGGCGGCGATGAAGGTCTACGGCGACAGCAATTCGGGCAATTGCCTCAAGGTGAAGTGGGTCTGCGACAAGCTCGCGCTGCCCTATCAGTGGATCGAGGTCGACACAAGCAAGGGCGAGACGCGCACGGCGCAATTCCTCGCCATGAACGGTGCCGGCCAGGTGCCCACCGTCGCCTTCGACGACGGCCGCACGCTGGCGCAGTCCAACGCCATCATCCGCTATCTCGCCCGCGACAGCGCGCTCGTTCCGCGCGACGCCTTTGCCGCGGCCAAGATGGACGAATGGCTGTTCTGGGAGCAGTACAGCCACGAGCCCTATATCGCGGTGTGCCGCTTCGTCATCGTCTATCTCGGCAAGGACGCCTCCGAGCTCGACCCCGAGAAGGTCAAGCGTGGCTATGCGGCGCTCGACCGCATGGAGCAGCATCTGGCCCGCAGCCGCTTCTTCGCCGGCGAGGAGGTTTCGCTCGCCGATGTCTCGCTGCTCGCCTACACCCGCGTCGCGCATGAGGGCGGCTTCGATCTCGGCCGCCATGCTTCCATCCGCCGCTGGATCGGCGAGGTCGAAGCATTTCTCGGCCTTCCACCAGCGCGCTGAGTTGGAGTTTTCGACATGAGCGCCGAATCCGTTTCCATTCGCCGCGCGCGCCGCGACGACGTTCCCGCGATCGTGACGATGCTCGCCGACGATCATCTCGGCCGCGCCCGCGAGCGCGTCGAGGATCCGCTTCCGGCGGTCTATTATGAGGCGTTCGAACGGGTCGAGCGCGATCCGAATCTGACGCTCGTGGTGGCCGAGATCGAGGGCAGGGTGGTCGGTTGCCTGCAGCTCGCCGTTCTCTCGGGCATCAGCTCGCAAGGCGGCATTCGCGGATTGCTCGAAGACGTGCGCGTTGCCACCGATTGCCGCAGCCGCGGCATCGGCGAGCAATTGGTGCAATGGGCGGTAACGGAAGCGAAAGCGCGCGGTTGCAATCTGGTCGAGCTACTGACGCATGCGAGCAGAGTTGACGCACAGCGCTTCTACAAGCGGCTCGGATTCACAGGCAGTCACGTCGGTATGACTGTCCGCTTTTGAGCCAGCGCGGCCCGCGCGTTGCTTGATCAGCGGAATCGGATCGCGCGTTCGTTCATCTTAAGGCCTGATAAACTAACCGTTCTTCGTTCACGTTCCCGCAGGAACGAACGGTGCTAGGCAGCGTCAGAAACCGGGCTCGGTCGGTTCGGGGATTTCGATGACAAGCTATTCCATGATCAAGGTCGGCAACGATTATGTCGTGCAGGCCAACGACAAATGTATTTTGAAAGTCGGCAGCCGTCGCCGGGCCGCGCAATTGATCAGCGATGCCACGGACTTGCTGAACGCGCTTGCCGTTGTCGAATCCCCTGATCTCGCACCCGAGCCGCCATCACTCGCGCGTGAGGCCCCGGAACTTCCTTGACTGAACTACCCGATTCCCGTATCAGCCGCGGCGGGACACCTCCCCCCAACGGGAGGCTGACTATCTGGAAGGGTAGATATCATGACCGTAGCGAAGCCCGCTTCGCGGCCGAACGTGCCGCATTTCTCCTCCGGCCCCTGCGCCAAGCGCCCCGGCTGGAACGCCCAAAATCTCAAGGACGCAGCGCTCGGCCGCTCGCATCGCGCGAAGGTCGGCAAGACCAAGCTCAAGCTCGCGATCGACCTGACGCGCGAGGTGCTCGAAGTGCCCGCCGATTATCGCATCGGCATCGTGCCGGCCTCCGATACCGGCGCGGTCGAGATGGCACTGTGGTCGCTGCTCGGTGCGCGGCCGGTCACAACGCTCGCCTGGGAATCCTTCGGCGAGGGCTGGGTCAGCGACATCGTCAAGGAATTGAAGCTCAAGGACGTCACCAAGCTGAACGCGGCTTACGGTGAAATCCCCGATCTCTCCAAGGTCGATCCGAAGAGCGACGTCGTCTTCACCTGGAACGGCACCACTTCTGGCGTGCGCGTGCCTGATGCCAACTGGATCAGCGCGACCCGCGAAGGCCTGACCATCTGCGACGCGACGTCTGCCGCCTTCGCGCAAGCTCTCGACTGGGCCAAGCTCGATGTCGTCACCTTCTCCTGGCAGAAGGCGCTCGGTGGCGAGGCCGCCCACGGCATGCTGATCCTGTCGCCCCGCGCGGTGGAACGGCTCGAGACCTACAAGCCGGCCTGGCCGCTGCCGAAAATCTTCCGCATGACCAAGGGCGGCAAGATCAACGAAGGCATCTTCGTCGGCGAGACCATCAACACGCCGTCGATGCTGTGCGTCGAGGACTATCTCGATGCGCTGAACTGGGCCAAGTCGATCGGCGGCCTCAAGGCGCTGATCGCGCGTGCCGACGCCAACACCAAGGTGCTGGCCGACTGGAAGGCGAGGACGCCGTGGATCGACTTCCTGGCCAAGGACGCGGCGATCCGCTCCAACACCTCGGTGTGCCTCAAGTTCACCGATCCCGCGATCACCTCGCTGTCCGAGGATGCGCAGGCCGACTTCTCCAAGAAGCTGGTTGCGCTGATCGAGAAGGAAGGCGCCGGTTACGACTTCGCCTATTACCGCGATGCGCCGGCGGGCCTGCGCATCTGGTGCGGCGCCACCGTCGAGGCCAAGGACGTCGAGCTGCTGACGCAGTGGATCGATTGGGCCTTTGCCGAAACCAAGGCCACGCTCGCCAAGGCGGCGTAGTAGTTCGTTCAACTCATTCTCGTCATGGCCGGGCTTGACCCGGCCATCCATCCATCCAGAAAAGATGGACCCGCGGGTCAAGCCCGCGGGTAACGAGCTGAACACATCTCATCAGCGGATAGCTCAGATGACCAAACCCAAAGTTCTCATTTCCGACGCGCTCTCTCCGGCCGCCGTGCAGATCTTCAAAGACCGCGGCGTCGAGGTCGACTTCCAGCCCAACCTCGGCAAGGACAAGGACAAGCTCGCCGAGATCATCGGCAATTACGACGGCCTTGCGATCCGCTCCGCGACCAAGGCGACCGCCAAGATCCTGGAGAAGGCGACCAACCTCAAGGTGATCGGCCGCGCCGGCATCGGCGTCGACAATGTCGAGATCCCCGCCGCCACGGCCAAGGGCATCATCGTGATGAACACGCCGTTCGGCAATTCGATCACGACCGCCGAGCACGCCATCACCCTGATGCTGGCGCTCGCCCGCGAGATCCCGCAGGCCGACGCCTCGACCCAGGCCGGCAAGTGGGAGAAGAACCGCTTCATGGGCGTCGAGATCACCGGCAAGGTGCTCGGCGTGGTCGGCTGCGGCAATATCGGCTCGATCGTCGCCGACCGCGCGCTCGGCCTGCGCATGAAGGTGATCGCGTTCGATCCGTTCCTGTCGCCGGAGCGCGCCAAGGACATCGGCGTCGAGAAGGTCGAGCTCGACGATCTGCTAAAGCGCGCCGACTTCATCACGCTGCACACGCCGCTGACCGAGAAGACCAAGAACATCATCGACGCGGCCGCGATCGCCAAGATGAAGAAGGGCGTGCGCCTGATCAACTGCGCCCGCGGCGGTCTGGTCGACGAGCAGGCCGTGGTCGACGCGCTCAATTCCAAGCACATCGCCGGCGCCGCCTTCGACGTCTTCGTCGAGGAGCCCGCGAACAAGAACGTGCTGTTCGGCCATCCCAACGTGATCTGCACGCCGCATCTCGGCGCCTCCACCACCGAAGCGCAGGAGAACGTCGCGCTGCAGGTCGCCGAGCAGATGTCGGACTATCTGCTCACCGGCGCGATCTCGAACGCGGTCAACTTCCCCTCGATCACGGCGGAGGAAGCGCCGAAGCTGAAGCCGTTCATCTCGCTCGCCGAGAAGCTCGGCTCGTTCGCCGGCCAGCTCACCGAGAGCGGCATCCTCAAGGTCGAGATCACCTATGAGGGCCACGTCGCCGAGATGAAGATCAAGGCGATCACCTCCGCCGTGCTGTCGGGCCTGCTGCGGCCGATGCTGGGCGAGGTCAACGTCGTCTCCGCACCCGTCGTCGCCAAGGAGCGCGGCATGGTGGTGGACGAGATCGTCCGCGCCGCCCAGAGCGATTATGAGAGCCTGATCACCGTCACCGTCACCACCGAGCGGCAGGAGCGGTCGGTCTCGGGCACCGTCTATGCCGACGGCAAGCCGCGCCTCGTCGACATCAAGGGCATCCGGGTCGACGCCGAATTCGGCAAGTCGATGATCTACATCACCAACGAGGACAAGCCGGGCTTCATCGGCAGGTTCGCGAGCCTGCTCGGCGATGCCAAGCTCAACATCGCCACCTTCCATCTCGGCCGCGTCGCGCCCGGCAGCGATGCCATCGCCCTCGTCGAGGTCGACGGCGCGGTGCCGGCGGACCTGCTCGCCAAGGTGCAGGCGCTGCCGCAGGTCAAGCAGGCCAAGGCGCTGACGTTCTAAGTCACGCTTCCACCGTCGTTATGGCCGGGCTTGACCCGGCCATCCACGCCTTCCCAACGCATGACCAAGAACGTGGATGCCCGGGACAAGCCCGGCCATGACGTATGGATAGAGTGACGCTCGCATTGATATTCCGACCCGCGGAACAACGCCGTCTCCTTCGCCGGAGGCGGCGTTTTTCTTTCCCGTGCTCGTCAAACTTTGTGTACCAATGGCGTCAGGACGCTCCGTTCAAAATCGTTCGACAAGGGAGAAACACATGCGTGAAGCCGTCATCGTTTCCTATGCGCGCACGGGCCTCGCAAAATCCGGCCGCGGCGGGTTCAACATCACGCCGCCGATGTCGCTCGCGGCACACGCCATTCATCACGCGGTCGACCGCGCCGGCGTCGAGAAGGATTATGTCGAGGACTGCTATCTCGGCAATTGCGCCCATGGGGCGCCGAACATCGGCCGCCAGGCCGCGCTGCTCGCCGGCCTGCCGAAGACCACCGCCGGCGTCTCGGTGAACCGTTTCTGCTCCTCGGGGCTGCAGACCATCGCGATGGCCGCCAACTCGATCCGTTCCGACGGCGCCGACTGCATCGTCGCCGGCGGCGTCGAGAGCATCTCGATGCCGGGCGGCGGCACGCCGAAGGAATCGATCGATCCCGAATTGCTCAAGGTCGCCCCCGATATCTTCATGGCGATGATCGACACCGCCGACATCGTCGCCGAGCGCTACAAGCTCAGCCGCGAATATCAGGACGAGTTCTCGCTGGAATCGCAGCGCCGCATGGCGGCGTCGCAGCAGGCGGGCAAGTACAAGGACGAGATCGTCCCGATGAAGACCAAGATGAAGGTCGTCGACAAGGCGACCAAGGCGGAGTCGATCGTCGATTACGTCGTCGACCGCGACGAATGCAATCGCCCCGAGACCACGCTGGAAGGATTGGCAAAACTCGAGCCGGTGAAGGGCCCCGGCAAGTTCGTCACCGCCGGCAATGCCAGCCAGCTCTCGGACGGCGCCGCCGCCGTGGTGCTGATGGAAGCCAAGGACGCCGAGAAGCGCGGCCTCAAGCCGCTCGGCCGTTTCGTCGCCTGGGCCACCGCCGGCTGCGAGCCCGACGAGATGGGCATCGGCCCGGTGTTCGCGATTCCGAAGCTGCTCAAGCGCACCGGCCTCAAGGTCGACGACATCGATCTGTGGGAGCTCAATGAAGCCTTCGCCAGCCAGTGCCTGTATTGCCGCGACCAGCTCGGCATCGATCCCGCCAAGTACAACGTCAACGGCGGCTCGATCGCGATCGGCCATCCCTTCGGCATGACCGGCGCCCGTCTCACCGGCCATCTGCTGCAGGAAGGCGCGCGCCGCAAGGCCAAGTGGGGCGTGGTGACGATGTGCATCGGCGGCGGCCAGGGCGGCGCCGGCCTGTTCGAAATCTATAGCTGACCGAGGCTGCAGGATTTGAAAAGGCACGGCGCCGCAAGCGCCGTGCCTTTTTGTTTGGGGATCAGGCTTGGTTGTTTGGCGATCAGGCCTGGCTCGCCATGGCGGCGGCTTCCGCTGCCGCCCGCTGCATGCTGTTCGACATCTCGTTGGTGACGGTGCTCTGCTCCTCGACTGCGGCGGCCGTGGATGTCACGTATTCGCTGACATTGTAGATCGCCTGCTTGATCGAGCCGAGCGCGCTAACGACGTCGCCGGAGATGCTGTTGAGGCTGCCGATCTCCTGGCCGATCTTGTCGGTGGCCTGCTTGGCCTGGTTGGCGAGGCTCTTGACCTCGGAGGCCACCACGGCAAAGCCGCGGCCGGCTTCGCCGGCGCGAGCGGATTCGATGGTGGCGTTCAGCGCGAGCAGGTTGATCTGGCCGGTGATGTTGTTGATCAGCTCGACAATGCCGCTCATCGCATGCGCGGCCTCGGTGAGGCGTTGGGCCTGCGCGTCGGCGGTCGAGACCTGTTCGACCGCGCCCATCGCGGTCTCGCGGGATTTGGTCATTGCCTCGGAGATCTCCCGCACCGAGGCGTTGAGCTCTTCCGAACCTGCGGCAACCGACTCCATCATGCCGCGGACCCGTTCGTTGCCCAGGCGGACCAGCACCTGCCGCGTGACGTCGGTCGCATATTTCACGACCTTGAACGGCTTGCCGTTGAGATCGAGGATCGGGTTGTAGGAGGCCTGGATGTAGACCTCCTTGCCGCCCTTGCCGATGCGCTTGTATTCGGCCGCCTGGTACTGACCGCGGTTGAGCGCGTCCCAGAACTCGCGATAGGCCGTGCCGTCGCGCTCGCTGGGTTCGACGAACATGCTGTGATGATGGCCCTTGATCTCGGCGAGAGAATAGCCGAGCGCACCGAGGAAATTGGCGTTGGCGGTGATGATGGTGCCGTCCATGTTGAATTCAATCACCGCCTGGGACTTGCCGATCGCCTCGATCTGCCCGGCGAGGTCGGCATTTCTGACCTTGCTCGCGGTGACGTCGGTCGCGAACTTGACCACGCCGATGGGCTTGCTGGTGTCGTCCATCACGGGATTGTAGGAGGCGAGGATCCAGACTTCCCTGCCGCCCTTGCCGATGCGCTTGAATTCGCCGGCCTGGTACTCGCCGCGGCGGAGCGCGGCCCAGAACTCGCGATAGTCCACGCTGTCGCGATCGGCCTGCGGCATGAACATGCTGTGGTGCTTGCCCTCGATCTCGGCGAGACTATAGCCAAGCGCGTTCAGGAAATTCTCGTTGGCATTCACGATCGTGCCGTCGAGCTTGAATTCGATCATGGCCTGCGCTCGGTCGATGGCGGCGAGCTTCGATGCGTCGGCCATGCCGCGCAGCTTCTTCGCGGTGATCTCGGTCGCGATCTTGATGACCTTGACCGGGTTGCCGTCGCTGCCGATCACCGGATTGTAGGACGCCTCGATCCAGATCTCGTGACCACCCTTGGCGATGCGCATGAACTCGCCGGCCTGAAACTCTCCACGCTTCAGTGCGGCCCAGAAATCCCTGTATTCTGCGCCGCCATGCTGGTCGGCCGTCACGAACATGGAATGATTCCTGCCGCGAATCTCCTCGATCGCATAACCGAGCGTGTCGAGGAAGTTCTGGTTGGCCGTGATGATCGTTCCGTCCATCGCGAATTCGATCACCGCTTGCGAGCGGCTGATCGCGTCGATCTGTGCCTTCACGTCATCACGATTTCTGCGGCCAAACATGTCGCCTACCTCTTGTCCTGTTGATTGCAGAGCTGCCTGGATGCGAGCGGCTGCAAGCATTGGCAGCGCCGTCGAAGCTGGCGGGAGAGGTATCTAAATCAAATTATCAGTTTGTTTGTCCGATCGAACACACTGCAGCTGCTTTCCGTCGCGGCGATTAACCTGACAGCGACGGCTGAAGCCGCGCACCGGTGCCGAGGTGTTGTGTCCGGGGCGATTCTTGAAGGTGGCGCTAAAATCGCTATCGGAACTCTGCAAATCCGCGGTTGCAAAAGTGCCGCCGCCGCGGCCGGATCCGTATTCATGCGGGGGCGTTTTCTTAAAAAGGCCGGGCTCGTGCGGCGCCTCGAGCGCAAGAGAATGTGCCGCGACAGGCGCCGCGTCTCCGTCGTGGCGCCCGCTTGTGCACCTCACCGTGCACATCGACGTGTATTTCTATGAGACGCACGTATTAATACGTATCGTGGAATTAACGGAAGCTTTGACGCATTAGCGCTTCATAAACCGCATCGGCCATCTCCATCCCGGGCATCCTGATGCGGCTCCTCTCCCTTCGTCTCACTCACAAGATCACGGCCATCGGCGTGATCGGCGTCGTCGGCGTCGTCCTGATCGGCGGCATTCACCTCTATGGCGAGCGCGCGATGGCCGTCTATCGCGACGCCGCCGAGAACGCGCGCACGATCCAGGAGCTGAACAGCAGGATCGCGATCGAGCTGCTCGAAGCCCGTCGCGCCGAGAAGGATTTTCTGCTGCGCAATGACGCTGCCAAGGCGCAGCGGCAGGTCGAGATCGGCAAGGAGGTCGCCGGCGACATCGGGAAGCTGCGCGGCCGGATCGCCGCGCTCGGCAAGCCGGAGCTGGCGCGCCAGATCGACGCGATGACTGCTTCGCTCGGGGATTACCAGGCGCATTTCACCGCCGTGGTCGACACCAAGCAGAAGCTGGGCCTCGACGAGACGTCCGGCCTGGAGGGCCGCCTGCGCGGTTCCGTGCACGGCATCGAAGCCAGGGTCGACCAGCTGCAGAATGCGCAGCTGCGCATCGCCATGCTGATGATGCGCCGTCACGAGAAGGACTTCATGCTGCGCCGTGACGCCCGCTATGGCGAGGAGATGAAGAAGCGCGCGGGCGAATTCCTGTCGGGGGTCGATGCTGCCGATATGTCCGATGCCGCGAAATCGGAGCTGCGCGCGAAGCTTGCCGATTACCAGCGCGATTTCACCGCCTGGATGGACGCAGCGCTCGCGCTCGCGGCCCGGCAGAAGGCGATGTCGGAGGCCTTCTCCGCCGTCGAGCCGGTCATCGAGCAGGTGTCGAAATCGGTCGACGGGATCCGCATCGAAGCCGACCGGCTCAACGATGTCGAACGCGACGGCGTTCAATGGTGGATCGGCGTCGCCATCGCGCTGATCGCGTCCGCCGTGCTCGGCCTCGGCGTGTTCATCGGGCGCTCGGTCTCCAAGCCGCTGTCGGCGATGCGCGCGGCGATGATCGAGCTCGCCAACGGCAATTTCTCCATCGTTCTGCCGGGGCTCGGCCGTCCCGACGAGATCGGCGAGATCGCGCAGGCCGTCGAGACGTTCAAGATCAACGCCGAGCGGAAGGCGCAGGAAGAAGCCGAGGAGAAGATCAGGCAGGACAAGCTCGCCGCCGAGCGCCGCCGCGCCGACATGATCAGGATGGCCGACGATTTCGAGGGCGCGATCGGCGAGATCGTCGAGACGGTGTCGTCGGCGGCCAACGAGCTCGAGGCCTCGGCGACGTCCCTGACCACCACCGCCAGCCGGTCGACCGAGCTCGCCACGCTGGTGGAGGCTGCTTCGGAAGAGGCCGCGACCAACGTGCAGTCGGTTGCGTCGGCCGCGGAGGAGCTCACCGCCTCCGTCAACGAGATCAGCCGCCAGGTGCAGGCCTCCGCGCGCATGGCCGGCGAAGCCGTCAGCCAGGCCGGGCAGACCAACGACCGTGTCGGCGAATTGTCGAAGGCGGCCGCGCGCATCGGTGACGTGATCGAGCTCATCAACGCCATCGCGGGCCAGACCAATCTGTTGGCGCTGAACGCCACCATTGAGGCCGCGCGCGCCGGCGAAGCCGGCCGCGGCTTTGCCGTAGTGGCCTCGGAGGTGAAGGCGCTCGCCGAGCAGACCGCGAAGGCGACCGGCGACATCGGTCATCAGATCTCGAGCATCCAGGTTGCGACGGAGGATTCGGTCGGCGCCATCAGGACCATCGGCGGCACCATCGAACGGCTGTCGGAGATTTCCTCTACCATCGCCGCCGCGGTGGAGGAGCAGGGCGCTGCGACCAGCGAGATCTCGCGCAACGTCCAGAACGCCGCCGCCGGCACCACGCAGGTCAGCGCCAACATTAGCAGCGTGCGCCAGGGCGCGACCGAGACCGGCTCTGCCTCCTCGCAAGTCCTCTCGGCGGCGCAGTCGCTGTCGAACGACAGCAGCCGCCTGAAGATCGAAGTGAGCCGCTTTTTGGAGACGGTGCGCGCGGCGTAAACGGCTTGTGCGCGACGTCCCCTACGCCCCCGCCACGACAGGCGCGAACACCACCTCGATCAGCGTGCCGTGGCCGGCGCTCTTGATGTTGAAGCGGGCGCGATTGGCTTCGACCAGGGCCTTGGTCAGCGACAGGTTCAGCGCCGCATTGTCCGCGGCGTCGCCGGGCGGCGGGGTCCGGAACGGCTCCATCGCGGCTGCGACCTCGCGCTCCGACAGGCCGTGGCCGGTGTCGCGGATGCGCAAGCAAATCTCGCCGCGGTCGGACAGCGCGGTCGAGACGATGACCTGGCCGCCGGCGCTGGCGAGCCTTATCGAGTTCGAGATCAGATTCATGGTGATCTGCCGCATCGCGCGCGCGTCCACCGTCACCTGCGGCAGCGCATGGGCGAGCGAGGTGCGGATGATGATGCGCTCGCGATTGGCCTGCGGCTGCATCACCGTGACGCAGGCTTCGACGAGATCGTTGAGGTGGAGATTGGCGAAGTTGAGATCGAGCTTGCCGGTCTCGATTCGCGACAGCTCCAGCAAATCGTCGATGATGGCGATGACGCGCTCGCCGGAGGCGCGGATGTCCTTCATGTATTCGCCGTAGCGCTCGTTGCCGAGCGTGCCGAAACGTTCGGAGATCATCACCTCGGCAAAGCCGATGATGGCGTTGAGCGGCGTGCGGATCTCGTGGCTGATCCGCGCCAGCATGTCGGCTTTCGCGTTCGCCGCGCTGTGGACCAGGCGGCGGGCCTGCGTCAGCTCGCTCTCGCCCTTCTTGCTCTGGGAGAGGTCGCGGAACACGGCGAAGAAGTTCGGGCCGTCGGGCCGCGTGCGGCCCATGATCATCGCGAGCGGAATGACGCCGCCCTTCTTCTCGCGGCCCAGCACCTCGCGGCCGTGGTCGAGCAGGCTCGCGATGTCCTGGCTCTTCAGGCTCTCGAAATAATCGGCGACGATCTGCTGGCTCTCGGGCGCGAACAGCGTCACCAGATTTTGCTCCAGTAGGGCCGTGCCGTCATAGCCGAACAGCGCCTCGGCGCTGCGGTTGCAGGCGTGGATGTTGCCTTCGGCATCGAACATCACGATGCCCTCGGCCGTGGTGTCGAGGATCGCGGCGAGATCTTCCGCCTCGGCTTCGCCGGCCGCGGGCTCGGGCTCGGGAGCGTAGGGGAAGGATTCCGCGACAAAGGTCTCGGCGGCGACCGCCTCGGCGACGACAGGCTCGGCAATGCCGGGCGCGGTGACGACGGGCGCAGCCTGCGGCAGCGCGCAGATCAGCGCATGCGCGCTCTCGCCGTCCCAGTCGATCGTGTGCAGATGCGCTTCGGTGGTGGCAAGCGGCGCTTCGCCGTTCGCAACCGTCGCGCTGATCGTGACGGGCGTGCCGGCTTGCGAGGTGCTGCTGGCCGAGGACACGCCGGGCTCGACATAGAGCGCGTCCAGCCCGCCGGCATCCTCCAGCGCATGGAGGCTGGCATAGCCGATGCGCGTCAGAAACGCCGTGTTGGCATAGAGCAGGCGGTCGAGCCGGTAGATCAGGATGCCCGTCGGCAACAGGTCGAGCAGCGTGCGGTCGCGCGCGCTGGCGCCGCGTGGCGGCGGCGCGGGCTCGGTCAGCCATTCGGCTGGCTTGTGCGGCGACTCGGGCTCCGGCGCCGGTGGTTCGGCGCTGATCTCCGCCACGGGCTCGGGGCTATCGGCCGCGATCGTCTCGCGCTCGCGTTCGAGCCGTTCGGACAATTGCCGCGCGAGCTCGTTGAACGCGCTGTTCTCGACCGGCGTCAGCGTCGGCGATCTCTGGTCACCTTGTGACCTGGCTTCGCCGTGCGGGCGGAACGGCACGACATTGGGAGGCGTTTCCAAGGGAGTCTCCACGGGCGTGTCCGGATCGGTTGGATGTGAATTCGCGTCGCTTGTGGGTTCGGGCGGTTCGGGTATCGGCTCGGGCTCAGGCTCGGGTGCGGGCGGCTCGATCGGCGGAGGCGGCGGTTCGGCCAGGAGCTCGAAGCGCCTCGCGGCATCGAGCCGGTTGAGGGCGTCGAGATCGCGGCAGACGCCAAAGCCCTTGAAGCCGGAGAAATTGCGCTGGCTGTCGTAAGTCGGCAGGCCCGCGAGCTCGACCGGCAGAGACGCGCCGCCGTCGGTCGGCCAGTTCACGGTGATCCCGGCCCAGGTGTCGTGGCTCGCCAGCGCCTGGGCGACGCGCCCATCAGGGTCGAGCGAGAATTCGTCGGCGATCTCGCGCCAGGGGCGGCCGAAGCCTGCGGCCGTGCGCGCGCCGATCAGGCGGATGAATTCGTCGGAGAGAAGCACAAAGCGGCCCTCTGCATCCATCTGCCAGAGGAAGCGCAGCGGATGCTGACGCGGTGCGGGCGGCTCTCGGTCCGAAGAGTCTCGACCTGACGAGTCTCGATCTGAAGAGTCCCGACCTGAAAAGTCTTGGCCCGACGACGGCTCATTCATGCCCGATGTGATCGGCGCAGCCTGCGGCGACACGATGGCTTCGACTGGGTTTTCAACCGGAGTTTCGGCCGCGTCCTGAGCCATTGCGGCTTGCGGCGGTTCGGGCGGGATCGTCTCGTGGGTCGCGGGCGCCTCGACCGGCTCGGCGAAGGCGTCGAACAAGGCGATGCCGCCAGGCGAGCCGTGCGACGGCGGCGGCTCGGTGGGCGTCGCCGCGGGCGCCTGCGCGATGCCGGCGGGCGCCTCGTTTGCTGCGCGCTCGCGCACGGCCTCGGCAGGCGCGGACTCAGAAGGCACGGCCTCGACAGGCGCAGCTTGCGCGGCGGCGGCCGGCTCGATCAGCGCGACCAGGCCGACATCGGCGCCGGTGCCGACCCGCTGCAGCACCATCTGGCCGATCCCGATCGGCGTTTCGGCGCGGCCTTCGCGCAGCGCATCGTTGCGCGCCCGCTCGAGGCCGCCCTCGAACAGATCGCGGAAGCCGAGCAGGGCGCGTGCGGCTTCGCTGGCGCCGGCGAACAGGCCGTCGGGCGCGAACGCGGCCATCGGCGTGTCAGCCCCTTCGACCAGCCGATGCAGCCGCTCGATCAGCGGCATGGCGCGCAAGCCCGGGTCCATCGCGGTGACGAGCACCGCATGGCCGCCATCGGCAAAATCGAGCCGCGCGCAGGCGCAGGTCATCAGCGTGCCGAGCCGCGCGCCGAAACCGCGCAGACGTTCGAGCCTGATGGAGCCGTTCGCCGGCAGCTGCCGGGCGAGGCGGGCGACCTGGCGGCGATGGCTGTCCGCCGGGCCGAAAAGCCTGCCCGCGAGCGCCGCACTGTTCGCGGCGCCGAACAGATTCGCGCCGACCGGATTGGCCCACAGCACGCGCGTCCCGTCGATCGACCACAGCCAGGCGGGCAGGGGTGAGGTCGCATGCACGGCCAGCCGCGGATCGCCCACCCCTCGCAACTGGAAATCCGAACTCGTCATCCGACCGGCTTTAGTCTCACGCGTGAAGCTGGCGGCTGCCGGAATGACAGCCTTAAGAAAGGGTTAGTATCGCCTGCGGTCGCGGGCAGGTCCACGGCCCCGGCCCCTCGGAGGTACCCCAAAGCCGCGATAACCTTAATCAGCCCACCCCCGCAAGCCGGAGCCAGGTTCATCCAAGGGATTCGACGGGGAGAGGGAAGGACGGGCGGCATCAACGGTCCCCATCCTCCCCTGGAGGGGGAGGATCGGTTCGCATGAAGCGAAGCGCAATGCGAACCGAGGTGGGGTGACAGTCTCTCCACGCTGGCGGTGCCGGAGTGGAGAGATCACCCCGCCCCGGCTCACATCGCTGGCGCGCTGCGAGCCGACCCACGGGCGAGCTGCGCTCGTCCCGGACCTCCAGGGGAGGTTGGGCACCGTTGATGCGTCTGCTTCGCTCCCAGCTCTCAACCCCCGGTTCCCCCTTACCGGAACCTCGCCCTCACCGAGATTAAATTTCGCAGCGCACCCGTTTGGCGCGTTGCGCTGCACAATGTTGACATGATAGGCAGCCATAATACTGGGCACTGGGCGAGCCATCTTGTTTGTTTCGCGTTCCAGTCTTCGTTCCCGCCAGCTCAAAGCAGAGACAAGGCCCCGGTTGGCCGGCGGGCGCGCCAGAAGGCTCACTCCATTTTTTCAATTAGCGTGAGGGACAACCATGACAGGTGCGACTGATCCGTTTTCTGCCTCGATCATTCCGTTCGAGGTTCCCGAGCAGATGCGTGCGTTCGCCGAAAAGGGCGCGGCGCAGGCCCGCGAGAGCTACGCCAAGTTCAAGGACGCCGCCGAAACCCACAACGGCACCGTCGAGGCCGTTTTCACCTCGGCCTCCAAGGGCGCGAGCGAGTACACCGCCAAGCTGGTGGAGTTCATGAAGGCCAACACCAGCGCCCAGCTCGACTTCGCCCAGCAGCTGTTCGGCCTGAAGTCGCCGACGGAGGCACTGGAGCTGTGGACCGGCCACACCCGCAAGCAGTTCGAGACCCTGCAGTCCCAGGCCAAGGAGCTGGTCGAGCTGACCCAGCGCGTCGCCGCCGAGACCGCCGAGCCGATCAAGGCCTCTGCCTCGAAGTACCTGCCCGCCGCCTGAGCGGTGAGGCCGGTTTGAATTGAGCGAAACCCGGGCCTAACGGCTCGGGTTTTTCTTTCTTCGCCTCTCCCGCGCGCGGGAGAGGCCGGCGCCAAGCGATGCGAAGCATCGCAGGGCGACGGGTGAGGGTTCTCTCCGCCCGGGGACTGCCGCCATTAGTGGCAGAGACCGCGCAACATCGCGATGCTCTGCATTAGGCCCAATTTCGTTGCAGGAAGGGTGATTTCACCCGGTTTTTCACCCCATTGCGGCCTTGCCAAACCGGGCCGTTACACCTAGTTTCCGCCCCGTCCAGCCCCCCTCGGCGATAGCCTTTCAGGCCCCCAAGGCGCGGCTCGCAAGGATGCAGTTGTAGCTCAGTTGGTTAGAGCGCCTGTCTGTGGAACAGGAGGTCGGTGGTTCGAGCCCACCCAACTGTACCAGCGATACACTGAAACTCTTTGAAATTTGGCTGACCGCTCTGCTCCCTCCCTTTGGGGGACTTTTCGCCGGATGCAGAATGTCCATTCTCATCGGCGTTTTAGAAGGGGTATCAATGAACGTTGTTTTGAGTCTCTTTCCTACGCCTGACAGTTTGCTTGAATCGACCGACGTAGAGCGTGAGCGCGCCGTGTTGCTCCGCGTTGTTGAGTATTGCCGTGATCCGATGCACCCAATGTTGACCCGAGATGTCGTTGAGAACGAGCTGTTTGAGCGCGGTGGGTACGAGTACGATGTGGGCAAGCGGGAGCAGATCGGTAAGGTCATCCGCCGCGCTTGGAAGATGTTGGAGGATAACGATCTGGTGGAGGAGCCAGACGCTTATAACGGCAAAAATGGCTACCGAGTTCCTACAGAGAAGGGAAAGGCTGTCGCCGCCGGGATCGATTTGGCCGGTGCAAAGATCCGAAGCAGATTTACTAAGGACATGTTCCATCCCGCACTGCCCGATTCTGCTTGGAATGCGTTTCGCGTTGGCGACTACGACACGGCGGTGTTTGAGGCACTCAAAGCGGTCGAGATTGCCGTGCGGAAAAAGGGGGCTGGAAAAAATGGGATCACGCCGACCGATTTTGGTGTCGATCTCATCGAGAAGGCGTTTCACCGCGACAATGGTCCGCTGTCTGACTTAAAAGCTTCGCGCTCTCGCCGCCAAAGGCGGTGCGAATTTTTTTCTGGTGCTTTAGGCGAGCTCCGCAACCCAAAAGCTCATAGCGATCCCACGATCAACGATCCGATGATCGCAATAGAAGAAATGATGGTTGCGAGCACGCTGCTCCGCATCGTCGACAGCATCTAACCACTCATGAAGACTTATCGACTGGCCCGGCCTCGTGGCTGTCGGTTGCTCGGCCGGAGTTTCGGTGACAGCGCGCGCGATCTCTGATGTCAGGCGACATCAATTTTTGCGTACCGTCAGCGTGATTCTGAGATTTATGAGGTAGCAACAGTGCCATTGGATGTAGCAAGCGATGCAGCCCGGCGGATCATGGAAATAGCTCAAACTTCCAGAGGTGAGTTTGATGCGTATCGAACGCTAGAGCATGCAAGATTTGGCAATGCCAACGATCACATTTATATAGAAGTTGAAAAGCGGTTGCGGCAACTCCTCAGCATTCTCAAGGAGGTTAGCGCGTTGTGCGTTATTGGTGCGGATCTAACGCATTTCCATTCTTGGCCAATCGAACAAAAGAACCGCTTCGGGTTGGAGCAGATCGAACGAGGGGATAAGATTGAGCTTCTAACCGAAGCTTTTTATTGGATTGCTCATCGTGGATCTTTGGCCGTTAGAGAAATGCCCGGCTTGAAGTCGTTCACAGCTGTTGGCGTCCGTGATGTGCGCAATTGGATGCTTGAGCATGTAGACAAACCCTCGGGTATCAGGTGGGATGGGTTCGGCTGGGGCGGGCCAGCCGGGCCAACCTTAGCGACAGTTCCGTACGGAAGGGACAAGGGCTTGTTCGTCAACGCTGAAGAGTTTTTTGTCGAGATTCAGCGCGTCACGAGCCGGTGCATCACGAATCCTGATTTGATATGCTAATGATCAGCGCGCGCTTGGCTCGGACGTTCATGCACAAACAACCCAGGCCGAAAACATCGTGAGCTTCTTCCAGCGTCTCAAGACAGCAGCATCCGCCGAGTGGCAAGCCTACACCGAGCATCCCTTCACGAACGGTTTGGCCGACGGCTCGCTCCCCGAAGCGGCGTTTCGTCACTACCTCGTTCAGGACTATCTGTTCCTCATCGAGTTTGCCCGCGCCTACGCGCTTGCGGTCTACAAGTCGCCCACGCTTGCCGATATGCGCGAAGCATCGGCCGGCCTGTCAGCGATCCTCGATGTCGAGATGAACCTGCACGTCAAACTCTGCGCCGATTGGGGTCTGTCCCCGGCCGACCTCGAACAGGCCCCTCCGGCGGCCGAGATGCTGGCCTATACGCGCTACGTGCTCGATGCGGGAATGCGCGGCGATCTGCTGGCGCTCAAGGTGGCGCTTGCGCCTTGCGTGATCGGGTACGCGGAGATCGCAACGCGGCTCGCCGCGCGGCCCGGTGCTGACGCTGCGACGAATGCCTATCGCGTCTGGATCGCCGAGTACGCCGGCGCGCCCTACCAGGAGGTCGCCGCCAAGGCGCGGGCGCACCTGGATCATCTCGCCGATCTCTACGCCACGCCGGCTCGCGAGGCCGAGCTGATCGCGATCTTCAGGGAGGCCACCCGGCTCGAGGCAGATTTCTGGGAGATGGGCTGGCGCGAGGGCCGGCACACTCAATAGCGCTTTCGGCAGTCAGCAGAATTTCGGCGACAGTGCGCGCGGGCCCGCGCCTCACCCCATCATCGCCTTGATCTGCGCCGTGTCCGCAAACTCGATCAGCTCCGCGATCTTCCCGTCCTGAAATCTGAACAGGTCCAAAATCTCCGTGCTGACCGTCTTCCCCGTCGGATTGTACCGCACGTTGACGCGGGAGTGGACGGCGACGCGATCGCCGTCGATCAGCTCGGCCAGGATCTCGCGGCCCTCGAAGCCGAAGCCGGCGGTCAGTTGAGTGAAGGCTGCGTGCAGGGTCGGGTGTCCCTCCATGCGTCCCGTCAATTCGAGCGCGCTTTTGTCACCCATCAGGGCGAACGCGCCCTCGGGGTGAAAAGCCGTCATCAGGCTGTCGGTGTCGGCGCCGTCGCGCGCGGCGTACGCGTCCTTGATCAATGCGAGCATGTCTTCGCGGCTTGCCATGTCACCCTCCCTGCAACAGGTGTCAAGGCATTGTAGCTACTTTTGCGTGCAATGGCAAAATCGCCGGGATGATGGCGCGAGGGCTCCCGGCGGGATTGCTCGTTTTCGTTCCGCGCTCTCGGCAGAAAACAGCGGCCGGCCCCGGCGAACCTTTTCGCTCCCTCCGGTGTTTGTAGCTGCGGCAGGATGAAGCAAGGGAGCTGAGACATGAACGGGATTATCTATCTGGTCGGACTCGTCGTCGTGATCGGTGCGGTGCTGTCCTTCCTGGGCCTGCGCTGACCGCGCACTGAACTTCAGCGATGCCGGCGCCTAAGACTTCTCCCGCCGCGCCGACACCAGCAGCATCATTGGCCGTTCCAGCTCTTGCTCGAGCGCCGGGTTGTCCCTGATCTGTTGCGCTGACGGAGCGAATTCGTCGAGGGCTTCGATGGTAAATCCGGCGCGCATCAGCGCGCCGAGCGTCGTTGCGATCCTGCGGTGATGCTTCACCACGTCTTTCGCGAACCAATCGGTGCGGCGCTCGCCTTCGATCGCATAGCGATTGACGGGCCAGGTCTTGCGTCCGTCCTCATCCTCGATCCAGTGGGGACGCTCGGCAGCCATGAAGATCGGATGCTCGATCGAGAAGACGAGATGGCTGCCCGGCGTGAGGGCGCGATGGATCATGCGCGTGAGCCGGTCGAAGTCGCGGATATAGTGGAAGGTCAGCGAGCTGAAGGCGAAATCGAACGCCGCTTCGGGAAGCTCGAGCGTCTCGAGGTCCGCAATGCGATACGTGATCGCGGCATCGACGGTGGTCTGCCGCGCCCGGGCGATCATGCTCTCGGAGAGGTCGATGCCCAGAACTTCGCGAGCGCCATTCTCACGCAGCCAGCGTGACACCCAGCCGAAGCCGCAGCCGAGATCGATTGCGCGCCGGCCGGCGACGTCGGGAAACATGGCGCGCAACGCCGGCCATTCGGGCGCGCCGGCAAGGCCATGCACCTGGCGTGGTAGCTGGCTGTAGCCCGAAAAGAACTCGGGATTGTCGTAGATGTTCTGTGCCATGACACGCTCCGTCCATGGTGGTCTGCCACACGCATGCGGCCGAATTATTTCACGCCCCCCGCCACCACCCACACCACCACCGGCAGCGTGACCGCCGCGAGCAGCGTGCCCAGCGCCACCGCGCCCGACACCGGGTTCACCAGCCGCTGATACTGCACTGCAAAGATGTACGCATTCGCGCCGGTCGGCATCGCCGCGAACAGCACGACGACGCCGGCAGCGATTGGCGGCAGGTCGAGCAGGCTTGCCAGCACGAACGCCGCGGCCGGCATCGCTGCGAGCTTCAGCGCGCACATCACAAAAATGCTGAGCTTCTCGCCCTTCACCTCGAAGCGGAACAAATTGATGCCGAGCGCGATCAGCGCCGTCGGCGAGCCCGCCTGCGCCAGGAGCTCGATGGTGCGGTCGATAACGGGGGTGAGGCCAAGGCCGGTGAAGCGCCAGACCACGCCGAAGCCGATCGCCAGCATCAGGGGGTTGCGGGCGAGATCAGTGAGCACGGGGCGGATCACCGAGAGCGCCGAGCCGGTGCGTTTCCGGCTCACCAGCTCCATCTGCAAAATGCCGCAGAGCCAGAGCAGCGGTGTGTTCACCGACAGGATCAGTGCCATCGGCCCCGCCGCCTCGTTACCGAGCGCGGAGAGCACCAGGGGAATGCCGAGCATCACGATGTTGCCGTAGACCGAGCCGATCGCGAACACGACGCCGTCTTCGCGGTCCTCGCGCCGCGCGCGCAGCAGCGCCGAGATCGTCAGCGCCGCGATCCAGGTCAGCGCGAGCGCGCCGTAATAGGCGCCCCACATCCGGTAGGGGCTGACATCGGGGAATTCCGAGACGACGATGGTGCGGAACAGCAGGGCAGGGATCGCGATGCTGAAGGCGAATTCGCTGATGCCCTTGTGTGCGCTTTCCGAGACGAAGCGAAACAGCACCGCGGCATAGCCGGCAGCGATCAGTGCAAACACCGGCGCGACGATCAACAGCGTGGCCATGCGCGCCTACGATCCTCGTTCCATGATCCTGCGCGCCATCCGCAGATCGGGATAGCCGATCATCCTGCCTTCCGGCGTCACCGCCGCTGATGACGCTGGCAGTGCTCGATGATGGTGAGCGTTCACAGGAATTCCCGCGCAGCGAGTGCAAAGTAGCGCCAAGGCTGACCAAAGACAATTTTGTGCACCGCCACCGCAATCGCCTTCATGCCCAGAAATCCCTTGGAAGTTTCGGACGAGCAGCCGAATGGCAATTGCCGAAAGGCGATCTCGTGTAACCTGCAGCTTCATTTAACCTAATATATTCTCTGATCGATTGGGAACCCATGGCCCTTGCCGCCGACCGTCTCCTCCCTGCCATCGAAGCGATCTACGATGCGGCAGCGAGTCCATCGTTCTGGCCATCCGCTCTTGGCAAGATCGCCGACTGCTTCGATGACACCGGGGCGATCCTGCAATGGCGAAGGGATGACGGGGCGTTCGGAGCCATCGCCTCCGAACGCCTCGCGCCTGCGCTCGCCGACTATGGGGCGCGTTGGGCGCAGCAAGATTTCAAGGCGGAACGTTGCGTCTCGTCCGGCCTTTACGTCAGCGGCGAGCCCTTCACCGATCGACACATCGGCCCGGTCGATGACGCCTACCTCAACCATCCCTTCAGCAGGGAATTCCTTGCAAGGCACGGTTTGGGCTGGTTCGGATCGATCGGGGTGTCACCCGACCCACGGATCCTCGTGGCGCTCAGCGTGCAGCGGGCCTTCGCCAAACCGCAATTCTCCGACGCCGAACTGGACCTGATCGCGACGCTCGGGCGCCATGCCGAGAAATCGTTGCGGCTGTCGATCCGGCTGCTTGATACCGAATTGGCCAATCTGGGCCTTGGCGACGCCCTCGCGCGGATCGGCATCGGCGTGTTCGCGCTGGACTCGTCGGCCCGCGTTTTGTTCGCCAATCCGGTCGGGGAGAACCTTCTCGGCGAGGTGTTCGACCTCGTGAACGATCGTCTGCGTGTTCGCATGGCGGCGAGCCGGGCGCCGTTCGAGACCGCGATGACGCAAACGCTTCGCGCCGAGGCGCGCGACCTGCTGGCCGAGCCGAGACCCATTCTCGTCGAGGCGAGCGCAACTGGCCGGCGTTTCGTCATCTATCTCCTGCCGATCACCGCCGGCGCACACCCGGACAGTCATTTCCTGACCCGCACGCGAGCGATCGTGCTCGCGATCGAGCTGAAATCTGCCGAGCCGCCGGATCCGGCCATCGTGCGGGACATCCTGGGCTTGACGCTCGGGGAGGCCAGGATCGCCTCGCTTGTGGGCTCGGGCGTTCCGCCGAAACAAGCTGCGGGGCGGCTCGGGATTGCCGAAGAGACGGCGCGCAATGTGCTGAAGCGCGTATTTCAGAAGCTCGGCATTTCCAGGCAGAGCGAACTTGCGGCGCTGCTTGGCCGGCTCGTCTTGCGAGGGCCCTGAACCAACGGCCCATGGGGGATCGGCGTCGGGCACGGCTTGCAATCGTCGCTATGATCCGAGCCCGATGATCCGGCGCGCCATGCGCACATTGGCGTAGTCGATCATCTTGCCGTCCAGCGTCACCGCGCCCTGGCCGTTCGCCTCCGCCTGTTCCATGGCCTCGACGATCCGCCGCGCCTGGGCCAGTTCGGCGTCCTGCGGCATGAAGGCGCGCAGCGTCGGCTCGATCTGGTCGGGGTGGATGACCTGCTTGCCGTCAAACCCCATCGCCGCTGCCTTTTGCGCGCTGGCCTCCGTCAGCGTCGCATCGCGGAACGCGCCGCAGGGGCCGTCGATGGCGCGGAGGCCAAACGCCCGTGCAGCGACCAGCAGGCGCATCATGGGATAGGCGAACAGGTCGAGCGGTGCGGCGGCGTAGCCGGTTTGCGCGGACCCGACATGGCGGTAGCCGTCCGGCGAGACGCCGATGTCGGAGGAACGGGCCCCGATCGACGCCGCGAAATCGCCGACGCCGAGATGCAGCGCGGCGATGCTGTCGTGGCAGGCGGCCAGCGCGTCGACATTGACGAGGCCGAGCGCTGTCTCGATCAGCAAGTCCAGCGCGACCGGCGCGGCGCGATCGGGCGCGGCCGCGCGCAACTGCTCGGCGATCGCAGCGATGTCGCTCGGGCGCTCCGCCTTCGGCACGATCAAGGCATCGAGCCGCGGCAGCGCCGCCAGCGCGCGCAGCTCCTCAGCGATGAACGGGCTGTCGGCGGCGTTGATCCGCACCGTGACGCGCTTGTTGCCCCAGTCGAGCGCGGCGAGGGATTGGATGGCCTCAGTCAGCGCAAGGCCCTTCTCGGACGGCGGCACCGCGTCCTCGAGATCCATGAACACCGCATCCGCCGCGGAGGCCGCCGCCTTGGCGACGAGACGGGCGCGATGCGCGGGGACGGCGAGATAGGCCCGCATGGGCCGCTGATGCGCCATCGTCACGCCTCCTTCGTCAGACCGAGTTCGCCGAGGATGGCCTGGTTATGCTCTCCCACATCCGGCACTGGATCCATCCGCGGCGTCATTCCGGGAATGGTCAGCGCGGGCAGGAAGCTCATCACCGGCCCGCACGGCGAGCCGACGCTCTGCACGCGCGAGCGCGCATGCAGCTGCTCATGCGCCAGGAAGGCCTCGACCGAGTTGAGATGCGCGTTGGCAATGGAGGCTTCGTCCAGCAGACGCAGCACCTCTTCGCCCGTCATGGCAGCGAAGCGCTGCTCGACATGCGCCTGCAGCTCGTCGCGGTTCTGCATGCGCAGCGGATTGGTGCGGAAGCGCAGGTCGTCGGCAAATGCGGCATCGCCGAGCACGATACGGCACAGCGAGCGCCATTCCCGGTCGTTCTGGATGCCGAAGAAGACGGTGTTGCCGTCGCCGACCCGGAACGGGCCGTAGGGCGCGATCGTCGCATGCCTGGCGCCGGTGCGCGGCAGCGGCCGGCCCGTGCTGTGGGTGTAGAAGGCGGGATAGCTCATCCAGTCCGTGATGGAATCGAACAGCGAGGCCTGGAAGGCCGTGCCCTTGCCGGTCCGCTCGCGGCGGTACAGCGCCATCAGGACGCCGTTGAGGATGTACATGCCGGTGGCGATGTCGACCACGGACAGTCCGACCTTGGCCGGCTCCGCCTCGGTGCCGTTGATGGCGAGCACGCCGGCCTCGCACTGCACCAGGAGGTCATAGGCCTTCTTGTCGCTGTAGGGACCGCCGGTGCCATAGCCCGAGACGTCGCAGGCGATGATGCGCGGATGCTTCTTGAGGAGCGACGCCGCATCGAGGCCGAGCCTTTCAGCCGCGCCCGGCGCGAGGTTCTGGATGAACACGTCGGCCTGCGGCAGCAGGGCATCGAGCACCTTGCGGCCGTCCTCGCTCTTGATGTCGATGGCGAGGCTCTCCTAGGAGCG
>Ga0102591_1001978_pt1 | contig 24469 bp, 20 predicted proteins | sample AraplaCol_mCL_r2_2_FD_76860 | JGI IMG/M metagenome (GOLD analysis project Ga0102591, IMG submission 76860) | Arabidopsis root microbial communities from North Carolina, USA - plate scrape MF_Col_mCL_r2 (SPADES assembly) (version 2) | ecosystem: Host-associated > Plants > Roots > Endosphere... | reverse complement strand
GATGCCTCTGGAGACCGCGCCGCCGGTGGTGATCGAGCCGGTGATCGTGACCGTGACACCGCCGCCGGCGCTGGCGGCGCCGCCGGTGCCGCCCAGGGTGGCCAGCCCGCCGCCATCGCCGCCCGAGCCGCCGCCGCCGCCCACCGACTGGGCGAAGATGCCGCGCGCCTTGTCGCCCTTGGTCTCGACCTCGCCGCCGTTGGTGACGCCGACCGTTCCGCCGGCCCCGCCGCCGCCGGCCGTGCCGCCCAGGGCCACGACGCCGCCGGAGCTGGAGCCCGAACCGCCGCCGCCGCCGACCGACTGGGCGAAGATGGCGTCCGAGCCGTCCTTGGTGGTCTTCACCGAGCCGTTCGCGCCGGTGGTCACGGTGACCGAGCCGCCCGCGCCGCCGGCCGCGCCTTCGCCGCCGAGGGCGACCAGGCCGCCCGTGCCGGAGGCCGCGCCGCCGCCGCCGCCCACGCTCTGGGCGAAGATCCCGCGCGCATCGAGGCCGTCGGTGGTCACGTCGCCGTCGCTGGAGACCTCGACCGTTCCGCCCTTGCCGCCGGAGCTGCTCTTGCCGCCCAGGGCGACCACGCCGCCGGCCACGCCGGCGCTGCCGCCGCCGCCGCCGACCGATTGGGCGACGATGGCGTGCGAGCCCGCGCCCGTCGTGCCGACGATCGCGCCGGTTCCGACCGTGATACTGGCAAGGCCGGCGTCGCCGCCGGTGCCGCCGTCGGAGCCCAGCGAGACGACGCCGATGCCCAGGCCGCCCGAGCCGCCGCCGCCGCCCACCGACTGGGCGAACAGGGCGTAGGCGCCGTCGCCGCTGGTCGTGGTGCTGGAGCCCGCCGAGGCGGTGATGGTCGCCGAGCCGCCCTTGCCGCCGGCCGCGCCGCTGTCGCCGAAGGTAACCAGGCCGATGGAGTCGCCGGCGCTGCCGCCCGAACCGCCGATCGACTGAGCCAGCACGCCGTGAGCGTTACGGCCTGCGGTGTGGACGATCCCGCCCTGGGTCACCGAGACCGCGCCGCCGTCGCCGCCGAACGAGCCGCCGCCGCCGTCGCCGACAATGCCGTAGCTGTCGCCGCCGTTGCCGGCCGCGCCGCCCAGGCTCTGGGCCAGGATGCCGATCGCGCCTTCCTTGGACGTGGAGATCGTTCCGGTGCTGGTCACCGTAACCGAGCCGCCCTGACCGGGCGAACCGCCCGAGCCGCCGCCGCTGAAGATGTAGCCCGTGCCGCCGTCGCCGCCGACGCCGCTGCGGCTCTGGGCGAAGATGCCGTGCGACTCCACGCCGTCGGTGGTGATGTCGACGCTGGCGTCGAGGGTGATGTTGCCGCCGGCCCCGGCCTTGCCGCCGTGGGCCGCGTCCATGTTGCCGTAGGCGTCGCCGCCCTGGCCGCCGTCGCCGCCGACGCTGGAGATGACGATGCCCGGCAGCTTGTCGGACACCACCTCGATGTCGCCGTTGTTGGCCGTGGTGATGGTGTGGCCGAACGAGGGGCCGTCGCCGCCGTCGTCGCCCGCAGTGGGGTTGTAGCCGATGGTGGCGCAGCCGATCAGCGGGATGCAGATCTCCAGACCGCCGCCGTCGTCACCGTTGGAGCCGTTGCCCCCGTGGCGAGCGTCGGCGAAGGTGTTCACGTCGCCCGAGGCGGTGGGGAACGAATAGCTGCCCGCGCCGGCGCCGGCCGAGCCGGCCGGCGGGGCGCCGGTGACGATGTCGCCCGACTTGTCGGTGACCACGGCCTGCGACTGGGTGGTGCTGGTCCCGACTTCCTTGACCGTGACGCTGATCACGCGGTTGTCGGCGTTCTTGGTGACCGCCGTGACCTCGTAGGACTTGCCGGTCTTGGTGTTGGTGTAGGTGTCGCCGACCGTGGTGGCCAGGAAGATGATGTTGCCGCTGGCGGTGCGGACGGCGGCGGGGGCGATGACCTCGACCACCTGCTCGTTGCTTCCGGTCACCGGGTTCAGCACGGCGTCGCCGACGGCGTAGACCGGCAGGGCGCCCATCAGGGCGACGGCCGCGACCGACGAGCCGGCCAGGTGCGCGCCGAGGCCCGCGCTCTCGTGCGCGGCGGCGGCCAGCGGGGCCGACAGCACCGCGCCGGCGGTGACGATTATGGCCAGGCGCCGCAGGCGCTTGGCGAAGCGCGAGCCGGCGGTCGAGGCCGCGACGGCGACTTCGGGCGCGGTCGGGTCGTCCTTGGCCTGCGAAAGACGTTCGGCCAGGCGACCGAGGGCGGCCTTCAGGGCGTGGGCGTCGGGATCGCCGCGCAACGACAGCGTCTGGACGAGGCCCAGCACCTGGCCCGCGGCCGCGGCGGCCTCGGAGCGCGACAGGCCTTCGGTGTCGATCGCGTGGATCAGCTGGTCGACGAGGACGGCCGCCTGGGCCAGCCGGGAAACGGGTTGCTTCTTGGCCACGATCTGAATCCCCCACGGCGCAGTTCGGTGACTGAATGGTGATATTTGAAACCTCAAGCCAGCGCTTTCTCGCCCCGGTTGACAAAAACCGTAACCAAAACCGCGCGTTCGTCGGGTGAGCGACGGAGGGCCAAGCGGCCTGGAGGAAGGGATGGCGCGTGATCCTGGCCGGCGCGCGGCCGGCCCAATTTGAGTAGGCCGGCGTCGGAGTCATCGGCCTCGACGTGATCTTGTAACGCGTTTCCGCCCGCGCCCGGCTCGGCTATAGGGCGAACATGGGTCGCAAGCTGACAGCATGGCGCAGGTTCGGGGCGGTGTTCGCCGCCCTGGTGCTGGCCGTGCTCGCGCTGGGTCCGAGCCTCGAAAGCGCGCTCTGCGCCGACGAAGCCCCGGCGGCGGCCGAAGCGGCCGCCTTCCTGCTGGTGTCCGAGACCGACCACGCCGACGACCATGGACGCGTCGACGGCTGCGTGCACGGCCACTGCCATCACGGCGCGCCCTATGCGCCTGAGCCGGCCACCTCGGCCGCGCCTTCGCTGGTCTACGCCGCCGCGCGCCTGACGCCCGGCGAAGACGCAGCCCCGCCGGCCGGCCGGCAGTTCGACCTGATGCGACCGCCCAGGGCCTGACCTCGCCCGCGCCGACGCGCGCCCGAGAACCGTCAGATCCTTAAGGCCTCCCAAGAGGAAATCCATGTCGCCTTCCCTGCGCAGGCCGCTGTCCGCGGTCCTGCTCGGCGCGGCCGTGTACGCGGCCGCTCCACTCGCCGTTCGGCCCGCCGCGGCCGAACCCGCCCCGCCCTACGCCGTGCTGTTGGCCCAGGCCCGCGGCGCCTCCCCTCGCCTCGCCGCCGCGCAAGCCGGCGCTGATCAGGCTCGGGGCCTGGCGCTGCAAGCCGCCGTCCGCCCCAATCCCGTGCTTAGCCTCGAGGTCGAGAACCTGGCGGGCTCGGGCCCCTACGGCGGGCTCGACCTGGCCGAGACCACGGCCTCGCTGTCCCAGACCCTGGAGCTGGGCGGCAAGCGCGCCGCGCGCATGGCCGCCGGCCAGGCCGACGTCCGCGCCGCCGAGGCCCGGGCCGGCGCCGAACGCTCCGACTTCGCCGCCGACCTCGCCCTGGCCTATGCCGAGGCCGAGGCGGCCTTTGCGCGCGTCGCTCAGGCCGAGGAGCAGCAGGCGGCGGCGCAGACCGACGCCCGCGCGGTCGCCGAACTGGTCGCCGCCGGCCGCGAGGCCCAGTTGCGCGGCTTGCAGGCTCAGGCCGAACAGGCCGCCGCCAGCGCCGAGCGCGACGAGGCCCAGGCGAGCGCCGACGCCGCCTTCGCCAAGCTCTCGGCCCTGGCCGGCGTTCCAGTTGTCTATGACGCCGTCGGCGAGAGCCTGCTGGCGCGGCCGGCGAGCGGTCCCAACGCCGCAGAGGCGGAAACGCCGGCTCTCGCCGTGGCCCGGGCCGAGCGCGACGCCGCCGACGCCAGGCGCGCCGTGCAGCGAGGCCTGTCGGTTCCGGACGTCACCGTCTCGGCCGGCCTGCGCCGGCTGGCGGGCGACGACGCCACGGCCCTTGTGGCCGGGATCTCGCTGCCCCTGCCGCTGTTCGACCGCAACCGGGGCGCCAGGGCCGCCGCCGAGGCCGAGCTGACCGCCAGCCAGGCCCGCCTGCGCCAGGCGCAGTTCGACGCCGCCGCCGACCTGCGCGCCGCCCGCGCCCAGGCCCGCGCCGCCGAGGGACGCGCCGAAGCAGCGACCGCCGCCGAGACCGCCGCCGCCGAGGCCTATCGGCTGGCGCGGATCGGCTACGAGGCCGGCCGCCTGCCGCTGCTGGAGCTGTCCTCGGCCCGGCGCGCCCTGGCCGCCGCCCGCATCCGCACCCTCGACGCGCGCCTCGCCAAGGCCCGCGCCGAGATCGACATCGCCCGCCTGACGGGCCGCGCTCCGTTCGGAGGCTGACCATGAAACTCGACGCACGCATCCTGACCACCACGGCCGCCGTGGTCGTCGCCCTCGGGGCCGGCTACGGCCTGGCCCGACTGACCGATCGCCCCGCCCCGCAGGCCGAGGCCGGCGAAGCCGAACACGGCGAGGACCACGCCGCCGAAGAGGGCTTCGTCGCCCTGACCGCCGAAGCCGCCCGCGCGGCCGGCGTCGCGGTCGTCACCGCCGCCCCGGCGGGCGTCGGCGACCTGCGGCTGACCGGCCGGGTGGTCGCCGCCCCCGGCGGCCGCGCCGCCGTCGCGGCCCCGGTCGGCGGCTCGGTCGAACGGGTGCTGGCCGCGCCCGGCCTGACCATCGCCGCCGGCGCGCCGCTGGCGAGCATTCGCAGCGCCGAGGCGGCCGCCTTCGCCGCCGAGACCCGCGCCGCCGCCGCCGAGGCCCAGGCCGCCCGCGCCGCCCTGGCCCGCGAGGAGCGCCTGTTCGCGGCCGGCGTCACCGCCCGCCAGGAGGTCGAGGCCGCGCGCGCCTCCGCTGCCCGCGCCGAGGCCCAGGCCGTCGCCGCCCGCGCCCGCAGCGCCGCCTCGGGCGGTCCGGGCGCGTCGGGCCTGGTGACGATCCGCAGCCCGATCGCCGGCGTGGTGCTGGCCCTGCCGGTCGCGCCGGGCGGCTTCGTCGCCCAGGGCGGCCCGGTCGCCGAGATCGCCGATCCCGGCCAGGTCGAGGCGGTGTTCAACGCTCCGGCCGAAGCGCTGGGCTCCCTGAAGATGGGCGCGGCGCTGAGGATCCTCGGCCCCGACGGGACCGAGACGCAGGCCGTGATCGTCGGCGTCGCCCCCATGGCCCAGGACGCCACCGGGGCCGCCGTGGTCCGCGCCCGGCCGCGCGATGGCCGGCTGGCGGCGGGCGCGGCGGTCAGCGCCGCCTTCGCCACCGGAAGCGGCGGCGGGCTCGCCGTGCCTTCGGAAGCCGTCCAGACCCTGGAAGGCGCGCCGGTCGTGTTCGTCGCCGAGGCCAAGGGCTTCCGCGCCCGGCCGGTGACGGTGGGCAAGTCGGGCGCGGGCCTGACCCAGATCCTGTCGGGCCTGAAGGCCGGGGAGCGGGTCGCCGGCCGCGGGGCCTTCGTGCTGAAGGCCGAACTGGCCAAGGGCGAAGCCGGGCATGGGGATCACTGAGCCATGCTGAGCAAACTCGTAGCCTTTTCGGTCCGCCACCGCTTCGCCGTGGTGGCCGCGACCCTCGCCGTCGCCGCATTCGGGGTCGTGGAGCTGTTCAAGCTGCCGATCGACGCCACGCCCGACATCACCAACAAGCAGGTGCAGGTGACGACGGTCGCTCCCGCCCTGTCGCCCGAGGAGATCGAGCAGCGGGTGACGACACCGGTCGAGACGGGCCTGGGCGGCGTGCCCGGTCTGGTCGAGACCCGCTCGATCTCGCGCAACGGCTTCAGCCAGATCACCGCCGTCTTCGAGGAAGGCGTCGACATCTATTTCGCCCGCCAGCAGGTGGCCGAACGGCTGGAGGCGGTGCGCGCCGACCTGCCAGCCGACGCCAAGCCCGCCATCGCCCCCGTGACCACGGGCCTGGGCGAGGTGATGATGTGGACCGTCGAGTACCGGCCGGTGAGGTCGCCGCGCGCGGGCGTTCCCGGTCCCCAGCCCGACGGATCCTACCTGACGCCCGAGGGCGAACGGCTGGTCAGCGAGAAGGACAAGGCCACCTATCTTCGCACCGTGCAGGACTGGATCGTGACGCCGCAGTTGCGCACGACCAAGGGGCTGGCTGGCGTCGACGCCATTGGCGGCTACGTCAAGGAATACGCCGTGCGGCCCGATCCGGCGCGGCTGGCGGCCTATGGCGTGGGCCTGAACGAACTGGTCGAGGCGGTCGAGCACGCCAACACCGTCGCCGGCGCGGGTTACGTGTCGCGCGGCGGCGAGGCCTTCGTGGTGCGGGCCGACGCGCGGGTGACCTCTCTGGCGGACCTGGCCTCGGCGCCGGTGACCAGCCGGGGCGGCCTGGTGGTGCGCGTCGCCGACGTCGCGGCGGTCGAGATCGGCCAGGCCGCGCGCCTGGGGGCGGCCCAGGAGAACGGCGAGGAGGTGGTGATCGGCACGGCCCTGATGCGGGCCGGCGAGAACAGCCGAACGGTGGCCAAGGCGGTCGGCGAGCGGCTGAAGGCCATCGCCCCGTCGCTGCCGCCCGGCGTGGCGGTCAAGACGGTGCTGGACCGCACCGACCTGGTCGACCGCACCATCGCCACCGTGCGCCGGAACCTGGCCGAGGGCGCGCTGCTGGTCGTGGCGGTGCTGTTCCTGCTGCTGGGCAACGTGCGGGCGGCGATCATCACCGCCCTGGTCATCCCGCTGGCCTTCCTGGTCGGGGTGATCGGCATGAACCGCTTCGGGGTCAGCGGAAACCTGATGAGCCTGGGGGCGCTGGACTTCGGCCTGCTGGTCGACGGGGCCGTAGTGGTGGTCGAGAGCACCCTGACCCGCATGGGCGCCCGCCGCGCGTTGGAAGGCCGCGACCTGACCCTGGCCGAGCGGCTGGAGGAAGCCGCTGGGGCCGCGGCGAAGATGGCCAAGCCGGCCGCCTTCGGCCAGGCGGTGATCCTGCTGGTCTACGCCCCGCTGCTGGCGCTGGAAGGCGTCGAGGGCAAGATGTTCCAGCCGATGGCGGCGACGGTGATGCTGGCCCTGGCCGGCGCCTTCGTCCTGACCTTCACCTTCGTGCCGGCGATGTCGGCGCTGCTGGTGAAGGCGCCCACGACAGCGCACCAGGAAACCCGGGTAGAGAGCCTGGCGCGACGGCTGGTCGAGCCCGCCACCCGCTGGGCGGTCGATCGGCCGCTTGTCGTCGGGCTGGGCGCGGCCGGCGCGGTGCTGGTCGGCCTGTTGACCTTCCTGTCGCTGGGGCGGGAGTTCATGCCCACCCTGGACGAGAAGGACGTGCTGGTTCAGGCCCTGCGCACGCCCAGCGCCTCGCTCGAGCAGTCGATCGAGATGCAGGGACGGCTGGAGAAGGCGTTGCTGAAGGTTCCGGAGGTGGCCTTCGTGTTCTCCAAAACCGGGACGGCCGAGATCTCCACCGACCCGATGCCGCCGTCGATCAGCGACACCTTCGTGGTGCTGAAACCGACACGCGACTGGCCCGACCGCGGCCTGAAGAAGGCCCAGGTGGTCGAGAAGATCGAGCAGGCGGCCGCCGGCCAGATCGGCTCGGCCTACGAGATCACCCAGCCGATCCAGATGCGGTTCAACGAACTGATCTCGGGCGTGCGTTCGGACGTGGCGGTGAAGATCCATGGCGACGACCTGGCCGCCATGGAGCGCACGGCTGGCGAGGTGGCGGCCGCCCTGGGCAAGATCCGGGGCGCGGCCGACGTGCGGGTCGAGCAGGTCTCGGGCCTGCCGATGATCACCGCCGAGGTCGATCGCGCGGCGGCCGCTCTCTATGGCCTGCATGCAGCCGACGCCGCCGACGCGGTGCAGATCGCCCTGGCCGGACGCGAGGCCGGGCGGGTGTTCGAGGGCGACCGGCGCTTCGACGTGGTGGTGCGGCTGCCCGACGCCGCCCGCAACGACCTGGCCGTGGTCGCCCAGACGCCGCTGGCGATCAACGACGGGGCGGGCTTCGCGCCGCTGGGCTCGGTGATCCGCTTCAAGGAGGGCGAAGGTCCCAACCAGATCAGCCGCGAGAACGGCAAGCGCCGCATCGTGGTGCAGGCCAATGTTCGCGGCCGAGACCTGGGCGGCTTCGTCGACGAGGCGCGTGCGGCGATCGGTCGCGAGGTCGAACTGCCGCCCGGATCCTGGACCAGCTGGGGCGGGCAGTTCGAGAACCTGCAACGGGCCGAGGCGCGGCTTGGCCTGCTGGTTCCCGCTGTCGCCCTGCTGATCGGCGGGCTGCTCTATCTGGCGCTGGGATCGGCCCGGCAGGCGGCCCTGGTGTTCGCCTGCGCGCCCCTGGCGCTGGTGGGCGGAACCCTGGCCCTGGCGGCCCGGGGCATGCCGTTCTCGGTGTCGGCCGCCGTCGGCTTCATCGCCGTGTCGGGGATCTCGACCCTGAACGGCCTCGTGTTGCTGCAGGCCATCGGCGAGCGGCTGGAGGCGGGCCTGGACCCGGCGATCGCCGCCGTCGAGGGAGCGATGTCGCGGCTGCGGGCGGTGCTGACCACCGCCCTGGTGGCCATGCTGGGCTTCCTGCCGATGGCCCTGGCCCACGGCGCGGGCGCGGAGGTGCAGAAACCCCTGGCCACGGCGGTGATCGGCGGCCTGGCCGTGGCCACCCTGCTGACGCTGGTGGCCCTGCCGAGCCTTGCGGCCCGGCTGGCGCGTCCGACGAGGGCTCGCGACGTCTGACGCCCGGTCGCGGCGTCCGGGGAAAGTCGGCGCGCCGACAACCCTGCGACGCCGCGACCAGCTACACACGCAGAAATGTATTCACCCGACACGCGACCATTACCCCTCCAGTACTGCAAAATAGTGCGCATCACATATGCGGGACAGGAAACCGTAGCGCTTTTTAATTAGGCCGATCGATGTATTTACTTACCAATCCATTAAGATCTTAATTCCCTCCGAAGGGGGAGACCTCTTCTTCGCCCGTAACAATAGAAGCTCGGGCAGGACATTAGGAGGAGGAAATGCGAATGAATACTCTGCGCAATCTGATCTTGGAGGAAGACGGCGCCGCTGCGGCGGAATACGCCCTCATCCTGGCGATCATCGGCAGCGCCATCGCCGTGGCGGCCGTGCTGCTGGGCACCAACATCGGCACCGCCATCACCGACGCCGCCACCTGCGTGGCCAATCCGTCGGCCGCCAACTGCTGAACCAAGTCGTCGGCGACGCGGGCGGCAAGCCGCGTCGCCGACCCATGGCGAAGGGCTAGGACAGGCCCGACGTCGACGTGGGGAGGGGGTCGAACGATGCAGACCAAGACCATCATATCCCTGGGCGCAGCCGCGGTGCTGGGCCTGGGCGCCGTGCTCGCCGCGCGAGTCTACATGAGCGCCGGGCGCGATGACGCCCCGGCCCTGAAGGAAACCGGCTCGACGCCTGTCGTCGTCGCCTCGCAACCCCTCGCCAGGGGCTTCAAGCTGCAAGGCGCGGTGCTGAAGGTCGCCCACTATCCGGCCGACGCCGTGCCGCAGGGCGCGTTCCGCACCATTCCCGAGGCCGCTTCCGGCCCCGGCGGCGCCCGCATCGCGCTGAAGGACATCGCCGCCAACGAGCCGATCCTGGCCGACCGGGTCTCTGGTTCGGGCGGACGCTCCAACCTCGCCAGTTCTCTGGGCGAAGGCATGCGGGCGGTGTCGCTGCGCGCCAACGACGTGGCCGGCGTCGGCGGCTTCGTGCTGCCCGGCGACCGGGTGGACGTCATGCTGACCCGCAGCAAGGACAACAACCAGCCCGAGACCAGCCTGACCCAGGTGCTGGCCGAGAACGTGCGGGTCGTGGGCGTGGACCAATCCGACGACCAGAGCGCCGACAAGCCCGTGGTGGTCAAGGCGATCACCGTCGAGGTGACGCCCGACCAGGCCCAGGCCATCACCCTGGCCCAGGCCGTGGGCGCGCTGTCGCTGGCCCTGCGCCAGATCTCCGACCAGTCGCCGCTGGGCCGCCGGACCATGACCCTGGCCGACCTGTCGCGCGGCATGGGCCCAACGCCCGTCTCCAGCCCGGCCGCGCCGGTGCGGGCCTCGGCGCCGCGCCGCCCGCCCGTCCGCCGTCCCGCGACGACGACCATGCCGCCGATGTCGACCGAGGTCCGCGTGACGCGCGGCGTCGAGACCACCGGCTACCGGGTGGGGCTGTGACCATGGCCGCGCCCGCTCCCCATCCCTCCAGCCGCAGCGCCAGGACGGCGCGCGGCGCAGGATCCGCTCACATGACCCTGAAACACACGCTGCTGGCCGCGGCGGCCGGGCTGCTGCCGCTGATGGCGGTCGCCCTGCCGACCACCGTAAAGGCCCAGCCCGCCGCCCTCTCCGACGCCGCCGTCCGCAAGGTCGAGGTCAATGTCGCGGTCGGCAAGGCCCAGGTGCTGGAGCTGCCCGCTCCGTACACGGACATCATGATCGGCAACCCCGACACCGCCGACGTTCTGCCGCTGACCTCACGGTCGGTCTATGTGGTCGGCAAGAAGCTGGGGGGCACGACCCTCACGGCCTACGGCCCGGGCCGCCGGCTGGTGGCCGCCGCCAATGTGGTGGTCGGCGCCGACGTCGAGACCCTGCGCCAGCGGATGCGCGAGGCCCTGCCCGACGAGGATGGCCTGAAGGTGGCCTCGGGCAACCAGTCGATCGTGCTGTCGGGCACGGCCAGCAGCGGCGCGATCGCCGGCCGGGCCGCGGCCCTGGCCGAGAGCTACGCGCCGGGCCAGGTGGTCAACATGCTGTCGGTGCAGGGCAGCCAGCAGGTCACCCTGTCGGTGCGCATCGTCGAGATGGAGCGCGCCACGGCCAAGGCCCTGCGGCTGAACATGAACACCGCCAACCCGGCCTCGGCGAACTACCACAACTTCATCATCGGCACCGGCGACACCGGGGTGGCCACGACGCTGACCGACACCTTCGGTCTGCTGAAGTTCCCGCTGCGGGCCGGCGACGTCGATCTGGACGTGCTGTTCGACGCCCTGGAGACCAAGGGCCTGGTCAAGACCCTGGCCGAGCCGAACCTGACGGCCATGTCGGGCGACACCGCCAACTTCCTGGCCGGCGGCGAGTTCCCCGTCCCCGTGGCCCAGAACCAGAGCGGCGGCCAGACGACGATCACGGTCGAGTTCAAGCAGTTCGGCATCGGCCTGGCCTTCACCCCCACCGTCCTGCAGGACGGGCTGGTGAACCTGGTGGTCAATCCCGAGGTCTCGAGCATCGACCCCAACGCCTCGTTCGTCAGCAACGGCCTGCGGATCCCCGGCATCAAGGTGCGGCGGGCCAAGACCACGGTCGAGCTGCGCGACGGCGAGTCCTTCACGATCGCGGGCCTGATCCGCGACGACTACCAGGACCAGATCCGCCAGTTCCCGATGCTGGGCGACCTGCCGATCCTGGGCTCGCTGTTCCGCTCGACCAGCTACCAGCGCAACCAGACCGAGCTGGTGATCCTGGTCACTCCGCATCTCGTGCGGCCGACGCGGGCCCGGCAGGCGACGCCCGCCGACCGCTTCGTTCCGCCGTCCGACACCGAGCTGTTCCTGCTGGGCAAGACCCAGTCGAGCCAGCCGTCCACGTCCAAGGGAGGGGCCGATGCGCCTCAAGGCCATGTCCTTCAATAGGATCCTGCTCGCCGCGGCGTCGCTCGCCGCTTCCGGGGCCGCCCTCGCCGGCTGCGCCGACGCCCGCAAGGACCTGTCGCCCGACTTCGGCGTCGCCCTGCGGTCCAACCTCGCCGCCCAGATCGCCGATCCGGAAGCCCGCTACGAGGGCGTGCTGCAGCCGGGCGGCGACGGGGTCCGCGCGGCCCTGGCGGCCACCCGCTACGGCAAGAACCAGGTGATCCAGCCGGTCCAGGCGAGCACCTCCAGCATCGACAACAAGGGAGCGGCCAAGAGTCCGGCCAACTGACCATGTCGCGCGCTCCTTCCCTTCTCCGGCGTTTTGTCCAGGACCGTTCGGGCACGGTGGCCACCCTCACCGGTGTGGCGCTGATCGGGCTGGTGGCGATCGGGGGCCTGGCCTTCGACGTCAGCCGCGCCCTGGCGCTGCGGGCGGAACTAGAGAACGCCGTCGACGCCGCCGCCCTGGCCGGCGCCAGCCAGCTGGACGGCGCCAGCGGCGCCATGGGTCGGGCCCAGACGGCGGCCATGGGCAGCCTGGTCAGCAACCGCCAAGCCCTGGGCGACACCTACGAAAGCAACGTCGCTGTCGCCGCCAGCGACATCACCTTCCTGTCCAGCCGCGATCCGGACGTCACGGCGAGCACAGACGCCACCGCCAAGTTCATCCGCATCAACCTGGCCCCCAGGTCGCGGGGCCTGGTGTTCGGGGCGCTGACCGGCGCGTCCGGCTTTAACGCCACGGCGCGGGCGGTGGCCGGCTACGGCACGGCGATCTGCAAGTCGCCGCCGCTGATGATCTGCAATCCGAACGAGGCCGCCAGCCTGACGTTCGACGGCGACAACTACATCGGCAAGAACTTCGTCCTGACCCCGCCGCCCGGCGGCAACGGGGCCTGGGGACCGGGGAACTTCGGCTTCCTGTCGGTCGGCTCGGGCGCCGCCGACGTCAAGAACGCCATGGGCCGCAGCCCGCCCCTGACCGAGTGCTTCGGCACCACGGTGCAGACCCAGACCGGCAACATCGCCTCGGCCGACGACTACTTCAACGTCCGCTTCGACATCTACAAGTCATCGGCCAGCGGGCTGAAGAGCGACCCGCTTTTCCTGCCGGCGATGAACACCATGGTCGGCGCCAAGACCGCGGCCGGCAACAGCGCCTGCACGCCCAGCGTCTCGGTTCCCAGCAACAGCTGCTCCAGCAGCGCGGCGGTCGCCGCCGGCATGGGCCTGCCCCGCGACTGCAACCAGTCGAGCGTGGTGGGCAGCGGCATCTGGAACAAGGCCCAGTACTTCGCCACCAACCACTCGGGCATCAATCCGACCACCTACACGCCGCAGGTTCCCGCGGGCGCGACCGGCACGGGCTGGAACGCCTATGGCCCCGCGCCGGTGGCCGGCGCCACCAGCCCCACGCGCTACCAGGTCTACAAGTGGGAGCTGGCGATGCTGAGCGGGGCGATCTCCAAGCCCGCCGGCGCCTTCTCCGACAGCCAGACCGCGACCAGCGGCTCGCACGACTACGCCGCGCCCCAGTGCAACAAGACCGGCGCGCAGATCACCCCCGACCGGCGGACGATCTCGGCCGTGGTGGTCAACTGCAACGCCGACAACGTGCACGGCAGCTCGACGGTGCACGTCATCGCCTATGTCGACCTGTTCCTGATCGGCCCGGCCGTCAGCAACTCGATCTACGGCGAGGTCATCGGCGCGACGACGGACGTCTCGGCCGTCGGCGCGGAGACCAAGCTCTATTCGGTGCGGCTCTATGACTAGCCGCCCCGCCCTCTTCCGCCGGCTGCTGGCCGGGCGCAGCGGCTCGGCGGCGGTCGAGTTCGCCCTGGTGCTGCCGTTCATGGTGCTGCTGTGCTTCGCCTTTGTCGGCGCGGGGCGGCTGTTCTGGAACTACCACATCGCCGTCTCGGCGGTGCGCGACGCGGCCCGCTACGCCGCCCGCCTGCCGATGGACTGCGCGGGCTTCACCGGAACGAGCGCCGCCCAGAACCTGACCAACACCCAGAACCTCACCCGCACCGGTACGGTCGACGGCACGGGCTCGCCCCTGATCGCCACCTGGACCAGCAACGCCACGGTCACGGTCAGCTTCTCCTGCGTCGCCAACAGCGGCGCCTATCTGGGGCGCTACGAGGACATGACCGGCGTGCCGCGCGTGCAGGTCTCCGCCACCCCGCCCTACATCGAGTCCTTCGGCCCGCTGACGGGCGTCACCCTCACCTCGTTCACGGTCAGCGCCCAGGAGGCGTGGACAGAATGACCCGCCTCACACCCCTCATCCGGCGGCTGGCCCGCGACGACGGCGCCGCCACGGCGACCGAGTTCGGCCTGGTCTGCTTCGCCTTCGTCTCGATGCTGCTGGCCGTGATCGACATGGGCCGGCTGGGCTGGACCATCAACACCGCCAAGACCGCCACCCGCGAAGGCGTGCGCCTGGCCGTCGTCAGCCCGATGATCGCCTCGGCGATGGCCAACTACGACGGGCTGACCCAGAACATCCCTGGCGGCGGAACGGCGCCGAACGTGACCTTCAGCTGTGCCGGATCCTCATCCAGCTGCACCCAGACGGCCGGGACCACCCTGGCCGGCAACACCTTCAACAACAGCACCTTCAACGCCGTCGTGACGAAGATGCAGCACTACGATCCCGAGATCACCGCCGCCAAGGTCACCGTCACCTATCACCATGTCGGCATCGGCCGGGTGGGCAACCCCTACGCCCCGGACATGGAGCCGCTGGTCAGCGTCAGCGTGGCCGGCCTGACCTTCCAGAGCGCCGCCCTGCAGATCTTCGGCGTCGCGCCCTTCACCCTTCCCACCATGACGTCGACACTCAGCGGAGAGAGCCTGTCATGAGCCTGCTCCATTTCGGTCGCCCGAAATCCGTCGCCCCACCGCCCCCGCCCAGCCGCCCCACAGCCTGGCGCGTGGGGCTGTGCGGCGTGGGCCTCGGCGCCGATCCGCCGGTGGCTATGCTGTCGGCGATGTTCCCGGCCGTGACCTTCCGGCTCTTGGATTGCGCCTGGCCCGAACGCGCCGCCCACACCTTCGACCTGCTGATCGTCGGGCTGAACGGCGCCGATCCGGCCGAGGTCGAGCGGATGACCCAGCGCATCGCCAGCAGCGCCGCCCGCATCGAGGTGCTGGTCGTCATGCGCGGCGCCGAGATCGACGCCACCCGCCGGCTGCTGCACCAGGGCGCGGCCGACGTGCTGCCGGCTCCGGTCAGCGACACGACCCTGGCCATCGCCCTGGAGCGGATCTTCTGCCGGCTCGACACCGGCCGGGCCCACAAGCGCAGCGGCGAGATCATCAGCGTGCTGAAGGCGGGCGGCGGGGTCGGCGCGACCTCGCTGGCGGCCCAGACGGCGGTCATGCTGGCCGGGCGCTCCGGCGGCTCCGGCGTCTGCCTGGCCGATCTGGACGTGCAGATGGGCGTGGCCGCCCTCTATCTGGATGTCGGCGACGCGGTGACGGTGGGCCAGGTGCTGGCGGCCGGCGGCGCGGTGGAGGAAATGCCGTTCGCGACGTCCCTGCCCTGCCACCGCAGCGGCGTGGCCGTGCTGGGCGCGCCGCAGGAGATGATGCCGGTCGAGGCGCTGAGCCCGACCGTCGTCGACGGCCTGATCGCCGCCCTGCGTCGCGACTTCGAAACCACCCTGGTCGATCTGCCCACGGTCTGGACGGCCTGGACCAACCGCCTCCTGCGCCAGTCGCAGCGCATCGTCCTGGTCACGCACCTGTCGGTGCCGCACGTGCACCTGGTGCGCCGACAGCTGCACATGCTGGCCGCCCAGCGCCTGGACGACGTGCCGCTGACGCTGGTCTGCAACCAGGTCGAGCCCGACAACGCCAGCGGCCTGTCGCTGAAGGCCGCCGAGCAGGCCATCGGCCGCCCCTTCGACCTCGTGGTTCCCGAAGACCGCAAGCTCATGCACCAGGCGATCAACCAGGGCGTGGCGCTGAGCGCCGTGCGCCGGGGGACCAAGCTGGAGGCGGCGATCACCCGCCTGGCCGACACGCTGGTGACCACCCAGCCCGTCGCGCTCGCCCAGGCTGGGAGATAGCCATGCTGTGGAGTGAAGAAACCCACCGGATCGAAAGCCAGGCCGCCGCGGCCGAGTTCGCCCAGGCCCCGCCGATCGACGACGCTCTTGGCCTGAAGGTGCGGCTGCACCAGCGGCTGATCGACCTCTTGAACCTCAGCCTGCTGGACCGCACCCCGCGCGAGACCCTGCGCCAGGAGATCCGCGGCGCCGTCAGCGGCCTGCTGGCCGACGAGAAGCGCCTGCTGACGCCGGCCCAGACCGACCAGCTGGTCGACGAGATCCTGGACGAGCTGCTGGGCCTGGGCCCGCTCGAGCCCCTCCTGAAGGACGACACCGTCACCGACATCCTGATCAACACCCACGAGATGGTCTATGTGGAGCGGGCCGGCCGCCTGCAGCGCACCAATGTGCGCTTCCAGGACACCCGCCACCTGGTGCGGATCATCAACAAGATCGTCGCGGCCGTGGGCCGGCGGATCGACGAGAGCCAGCCGATGGTCGACGCCCGGCTGGCCGACGGCTCGCGCGTCAACGCCATCATCCCGCCGCTGGCCGTGGACGGACCGCTGGTCTCGATCCGCAAGTTCTCGCGCGTGCCCCTGGCCATGGACCGTCTGGTCGAGCTGGGCAGCATCACCCACGAGATGGCCCTGGTGCTGGAGGCCGTGGTCCAGGCCCGGCGCAACGTGCTGATCTCGGGCGGCACCGGCTCGGGCAAGACCACCCTGCTCAACGCCATGTCGGCCTATATCGACGACCACGAGCGGATCATCACCATCGAGGACTCCGCCGAGCTTCAGCTCCAGCAGTCGCATGTCGGCCGGCTGGAGACCCGCCCGGCCAACATCGAGGGCCAGGGCGAGATCCAGCAGCGCGAACTGGTGCGCAACGCCCTGCGGATGCGGCCCGACCGCATCATCGTCGGCGAAGTCCGCTCGGGCGAGGCCTTCGACATGCTGCAGGCGATGAACACCGGCCACGACGGCTCGATGACCACGGTGCACGCCAACACCCCGCGCGACGCCCTTTCACGGGTCGAGCAGATGGTCGGCATGGCCGGGCTCGACATCCCCGCCCGCTCGGTGCGCGGCCAGATCGCCTCGGCCATCCACGTGGTGGTGCAGGCCGAGCGGATGGAGGACGGCGCCCGCCGCATCGTGTCGGTCTCGGAGATCACCGGCATGGAGGAGGACGTCATCTGCATGCAGGAGATCTTCCGCTTCCGCCGCGCGGGACGGACGATCGACGGCAAGGTCGCGGGCGCCTACGAGGCCACCGGCGTTCGGCCGCGGTTCATGGAGGTGCTGCACGCCCGTGGCGTGGACCTGCCGTCGAACCTGTTCTCGCCTGGCCGGATCTCGGGGTGAAGCCATGGACAGCCTGCTTTTTCCGATGGCGCTGGTGCTGGCCTTCGTGGCCGCCGTGCTGGCCGGCCAGACCATCTTCGACCTGCTGCTGTCGGCTCGCGAGCACACCCAGAGGGTCAATCGCCGCCTGACGCTGATGGCCGGCGGCATGAGCCAGGACAAGGTCTATGAGGCCCTGGTGCGCGATCCGCGCGGCAGCTGGATCGACCGCTCGTCGTTCGGCGCCCTCTACGGCAAGGCCGTGCTCTATCTGCGCCAGTCGGGGATCACCGCCGGGCCGTTGCAGGTGATGGGCGCCACGGCGGCCGTCGCCGGCGGCCTGTGGCTGCTGGCGCTGGTGTTCCTGCGCAGCCAGCCGGTGGAGACGCCCGTCTCGCAGGTGCTGGTGACGGCGATCGGCGCGGCGGCCATCAGCATGGCGGTCGCGGCCATGTGGATCATCAATCGACACGCCACGCGCCTGGCCAAGCTGGAGGAACAGCTGCCGCTGTCGCTGGACGTCATGATCCGGGCCCTGCGCGCCGGCCACCCGGTGATCTCGGCCGTCGGCCTGGTGACCCAGGAGATGCCCGACCCGATCGGCAGCGAGTTCGGCCTGGTGCTGGACGAGACGACCTACGGCGTGGAGTTCCGCGACGCCCTGGCGAACCTCGCCCGCCGCACCGGCTCGCCGGACGTGGCCTTCTTCTCGGTCAGCATCGCCATCCAGAGCGAGACCGGCGGCAATCTGGCCGAGATCCTGGCGGGCCTGGCCACCGTGATCCGCGGCCGCGCCTCGCTGGCCAAGCGGATCCGGGCCCTGGCCAGCGAAGGCCGGATGTCGGCCCTGATCCTCAGCCTGCTGCCGGTGTTCTGCGTCGGCGTGGTCAGCGTCTTCCGGCCCGAATTCTACACCAGCAAGTTCTCCGATCCCGCCTTCTGGCCCGTCGTGGCCGGCGTGATCGGCCTCTATTTCATCGGCCAGCTGATGATCCGCCGGATCGTCAACTTCAAATACTGAGGCCGCGACATGGACGCTCTCTTCTCCATCGCTCTGCAATTTGGGGTCTTCCTGGCCGTCGCGGCCATGGCCCTGCTGGCCTTCCGCCAGGTCGAGGCCGGCTCGGCCCTGCGGCGGCGCATGCGCGAACGGGCCGTCAGCGGGGCGTCCCTCGCCGCCGGTCCGGCCGGGGGCCTGCTCAAGGACACCAAGCCCAAGGCCTCGTGGCTGGGCTGGCTGCAGTCCAGGACCACGAGCGGCGACGAGAAGAAGCGCTCGCGCCTGGCCAAGACCCTGGCCGAGGCCGGCTTCGACCAGCCCGCGGCCGTGCCGCTCTACTTCCTGGCCCGGGTGATGGGCGCCGTGGGCCTGCCCGCCGCCCTGCTGATCGCCCAGAAGCTGTCGCCCAATCCCGTCGTCGGCCTGCCGGTGATCGCCGGGGCGCTGCTGCTGTGCGGCCTGGGCCTGGTGGTTCCGGCCATCTTCATCGACCTGCGCGCGGTGGGGCGTCGCGAGCGGCTGGAGCACCAGTTCCCCGACGCCCTGGACCTGATGGTGGTCTGCGTCGAGGCGGGCCTGGGCGTGGACGCGGCCTTCATCCGCGTCAGCCACGAGATCGCGCCCTCGCACCCGGAGATCTCGGGCGAGTTCGGCCGCGTTTCGCAGGAGCTGCGGGCCGGCCGCAGCCGCGCCGACGCCCTGCGGCGGATGGCCGACCGGGTCAATGTCGACGCCCTGCGCGCCTTCGCCGCCCTGATGATCCAGACCGACAGCCTGGGGGCCAGCATCACCCAGACCCTGCGCTCCTACTCCGGCGAGCTGCGCGAGCGGCGGTTCCTGCGCGGCGAGGAGAAGGCGATGCGCATCCCCGTGCTGCTGACCCTGCCGCTGGTGGCCTGCATCCTGCCGGTGATCATCACCGCCCTGCTGCTGCCGGCCGGCCTCGACGTCGTCCACAACCTGATGCCCGCCCTCAAGAGGCACTAGAGGAGAAGCCAAGATGCGACGCTTGCTGATCGCCCTGCTGCTGATCCCGCTCTCCGGCTGCGCGACGCTGTCGCGCCTGGCGGCCCTGGTCACGCCGCACCGCCAGCCCCCGCTGGAGATCCGCGCCCTGGCCGCCCTGCCCGCGCCCGACCCCGCCGCGGCGGTCGATCGCCTGTACGGCCGCGCCGCCGAGGCCATCAACGCGCGCGACTACGCCCTGGCGCTGGAGCTGCTGCAACTGGCGGCGACCCGCGCGCCGGCCGACGTGCGAGTGCTGAACGCCCAGGGCGTGGTCTACGACAAGCTGGGCCGCTTCGACCTCAGCGCGCGCTACTACGAACGGGCGCTGGCGGTCGATCCGAGTTCGCGCATCGTGCTCAGCAACATCGCCTATTCCGCCCGGCTGCAAGGCCGCGAGGTCGCGCCGGGCGTGCTGCAGGCCGCCGCGCCGCCGGCGCCCGCGCCCTTGGCCGGCGGGCCGCCCGACGACGTCGCGCCGCTTCCCGGCGGCGGGTCCTGAGACAGAGCCAGGAGACCTGGGATGGAAATCGACTTCGTCCGTCTGGCTGGCGCCATCGCCTATGCCGGCTTCTTCGTGGTCGCGGCGCTGTGGGACATGTGGAGCCGCAAGATCCCCAACTGGATCCCCGCCGCCCTGCTGGCCCTGTTCCTGACGGCGCAGTTCCTGTTCTGGCCGGCGCCCAGCTGGCTCTCCAGCCTGATGGCCTTCGGCCTCGTCATGCTGGCCGGCGTGCCGATGTTCGCGCGCCGTCTGGTCGGGGCCGGCGACGTCAAGCTGATGGCGGTCGCGGCCCTGTTCGCCGGCATGGAGAACCTGCTGCTGCTGACCATCGCGACGGCGATCGCCGGCGGGGCCCTGGCCCTGGTCGCCCTGGTCGCCCGCCCCTACGCCGTGGCCATGCCCGGCTGGATCAGGACCCGGGCCGGCGTGCCCTACGGCGTGGCCATCGCGGTCGGCGCCCTGCAGGTCGGCGTGGATTCGGGCCTGCTGGCCGTCAGCCACCGCCTGGTCCACCTTCAACTCTGAAAGTAGTGAAACTGCATTTCACTGCATTTACAGAGATATCGCGCACCAGGAGAAACCGCGACGACGCGCCTCGATTTGATAGCGTTGTCTTCTCCACATAGTCTTTTTGACTACCCAATGCAGGGTATGCGACGCCCCGCGAAATAATATCAAATCAATTACACAAGCCTTCAGTGTCGAAATTAAACAAATCTGTTTTTGAATTGCAGCAGTCACAATCCGTGGATGCAACGCAGACTTAAAGCAAGATCTTGTTGTCGGGGACTGGAAGGCGACCAGACGGGGCGTCGCACATGGGACTGATCAAGATGATCGAGGTGGTGGATTCGGAAGTCGAACGCGGCGTGTTCGAACCGCACGTCGCCAACGCCATCCTCAACCTGCTGAATTTCGGAGTCATCGTCTCCGACAGCGAAGGCTGCGTCTACGCGGCCAATGACCTGGCCTGGAGCTACGTCGCCCACGGCGACGGCCTGTCCGAGAAGGGCGGGCTGCTGACGGCCGAGAACGGCTTCGAGGCCGAAGCCCTGCACAACCGCATCGCCGCGGCCGTGCGCCAAGGCCGGTCCGGGGCCATGCTGATCCACCGCTCGCGCAGCCAGAAACCCCTGGTCGTGCTGGTCGAACCGTTCAGCACCGACGACAGCGGCTTCCGCTGCGCCCTGGTCACGGTCCGCGAGGTCGGCCGAGCCTCTCCCCGCATCGCCGAGCGCGCGCGGATGATGTTCAACTTCTCGCCGGCGGAAGCCGAGATCGTCGCCCGCGTGGCCCAGGGCCTCGAGCCGGCCGAGATCGCCGCCGAGCGCAAGGTCAGCATCAACACCCTGCGCGTCCAGATGGCCTCGGCCATGGTCAAGGTTGGCGTGCACCGGCAGGCCGAACTGGTCTCGGTTATTTCTTCCGCCGATATCATAGAATGAGATAAATTCGCGACTCTATTCTTGCCATTAGTAAGGCTGCGTTATTGTGGAGCGACCTGTATATGTTAATATTTACAGGTCGCGAGGGCAAATCCCCCCCGTTTTGTCACCGCCGCGACGATGACCGGTTCGTCGGGGCTGTCCGCAACGCCTCGACGCTCCTCGGCGGAGCCGCCCCGCCCGTCGAGCGCCGGATCAGGACATCAGCACCCCCTCGTCCTGATCCGGCGTCGGTCGATCGCCGCCACTCGCGCACGCCAGGCAACACAACCCAGCATTCACAATGCCCCTTGCGGGGTTTTTTATTGTCCAGATCAGACGTAGTAAGAATGCATTACGCATGCATCATTAGATGCGACGTCTAACGAATATTCTATTGCGACAGTCTGTCATTCTTACTAATGGTTTTGTTTACCATGTTTTAGGGTGCGGTGCTTAACCCTCACCCGGGATGATCCTCCCATCATCCTCACTCCTGGGGTTTTAAATGCGCTTTCCGATGATCATGGCCGCCGCCTTCACCGTCCTGGCCGCCACCACCGCTTCCGCCGCGCCGGCCAGCTACGAGCTTCGCCTCGAAGGGCACGTGCCGGTCATCTGCCGCGTCAGCCTCGACGCCTCGACGGCCTCGAGCACCGAGGCGACCGACCTCGGCCGCATGACCGAGTTCTGCAACAGCGCCGCCGGCTACGAAGTGCGCCTGACTCACGCCCAGGGCCTGAGCGACGCCGCGGTCTATGTCGACGGCGAGAAGATCCAGCTGTCGTCGACCGGCGTCACCCTGATCAGCCGATCGAGCACCGCCGCCTCGCAGAGCCACGCCCTGCGCCTGGATCCGGGCGCGGACGCCGGCCAGGTCGGCGACCTGTCGGTGAACATCACCGCCCTCTGATCCTTCGCGCCCGCCCCTCTCGGGCGCGCGGATAAAAGAAAGCCCCGTCGGCTCGCGCCGGCGGGGCTTTTTCAGGCTGGGCCGAGGTCACATGCAGGAGACGGGAGTCGTGCCGGTCGGCACCGCCAGAGGAGTCACGGTCACCGTCAGGATGTCCTGGTAGTTGGGCGCCGGGACCTTGCCAGCCCCGCCTTCCAGCAGGGTCGGCGTCACCGCCAGGTACTGTCCCGACAGGCCGGCCCGCGCACAGGTCACGGTGCTGAAGGTCGGCGAGGCCGTGGTCTTGGTCTGGCCCAGGAAGGCCAGCTGGTAGGGGATCCGCTGGTTGGTCGTGGCCAGGTTGCCTCCCGGATAGGTCATCCGGAACTGGTTGGCCGAGGTCAGCGCCACCGAGTACGGACCCGAACTGGCGACCCGGACATTGCCGGTGCGCTGCTTCACCGAATTGGGCGTGGTCGGCAGGTCGGCCGTGGCCAGCGTCCCGATCTCGCCGAAATCCAGCGCCGGGCCGACGAAGCTGGCCTGCAGGGCGCTCAGCACGTTGATGCGGATGTCGAGCGAGTTGGCGATCACCCCGGACTCGTCGGCCGCGCCGCCGGTGCGCTTGCAGTAGTATTTCTGGTCCAGATAGAGATCCGTCGTCCCGGCCGGCAGGTCGGCGCCGCTGGGCACGGTGATGGTGACCATGAAGGTCTTCACGTCGGGCTGGCCGACGCCGCCGAAGTTCAGCTCGACCTCGTTGGGATTGACGTTGTTGGGGTCGAGCACGTGCCCCGGCGGGTTTTCCAGAATCTGCCCGCCGGTCGAGGTCTGAACGATCGTCAGGCTCGACGGCGTGTCCGGCCGGCGCAGGTAGATGAAATCGACCTCCTGCGTCTTCTTGCCGCCCACCGCCGGCGGGCGCCGGGCGGTGATGGACAGGGTCTGGACCGTCGTGCCGCTCGGATTGAACGGGTCGAAGGTGCCCGACAGGACGACGGGATCGAAGGTCACGCACTGGGCCAGGGCCGAGCCCGAGGCCAGCAGCGATCCGCCGAGGCCGGCGGCCAGGCCGAGAAGCAGGATATGCGATCGGCGTTTCATGTCAGCCTCCGGACGCGGCGGGCTTGAGGTCCCCGGCCTTGACAAAGCCCTCGGCGCTTTCCGGCACGTCGAGGTAGTAGACGGTCGGGGGCGAGGTCCCCATTTCGAGCCGCCAGCGGCCGGGCCTCAGGCCCGAGGCGCCGAAGCGGCCCACGCGGTTGGTGAAGATGGTGATCGGCTCGGCGCCCTCGCCGCTCTTGGCCATTTCGACGGCGCGGCCGGACACCAGGGCCAGCGGCTGGCCGTCGGCGTCGACCAGGCGGCCGATGGCGGTGACCGAGTAGTCCGACCCCACCACCAGGCGGTAGCCCGAGCGATAAGGCGGGAAGACCCGGAACGAGCCGGAGCCGAGATCGTAGCCGGCCGGGGCGTTGGGCGCATCGACGGTGATCGTGCGCTCGGCGTAGGCGGCCAGGCCCGTCTCCAGCGCCGTGCCCATCTGGCCGGAATTGGAACTGTAGCCGAACGGCGTGGGGTTCACGACGATGTCCGCGCCCTTCAGGCTCTTGTGGCCCTGGATGATGGCGAAGCTGTCGTAGATCGGTCGTCCGACCGAGACCGCGCCATCGGCGAAGCCGATCGAGGTGCCGACCCGCATCGAGGTGCGGCCGTTGTCGGGCCCCTCGAAGGCCTGGAAGTGGGACAGGCCCAGCTCCGCCCGGTTGGCGATGTAGTTGACGCTGCCGTTGAAGGCGGAGTCATCGGGCGAGCGCGAGACCTCGGCGAAGGCGTTGTAGGAGCCCACGCCCTGGCCGTGGATCGTCTGGTAGGCGATCCGCGCGCGGTCTTCGCGACCGTCGTACTCGGCTCGCAGGCTGGAGTTGTTCGAGAACTGCCAGGACAGCGAGATCAAAGCCGAGGTTTCGCGGCGCCCAGGCACGTCGTCGTACATGAGGTTAGCCGTGACCGCGAGGCTCGAGGTCAGGCGGTAGCCCATGCCCAGGCGATAGGCGCTGGCGTCCGGGAACGCGTCGCGTCCGGCCGAATAGCGCCCGTCGAAGCTGGCGTAGATCGCGTCGCTGAAGGCGTGCGAATAGCCGACCCCGACCTCGTAGGCGTAGCGGTTGTCGGGAATGAAGGTCCCGACCGGACCGAAGTCGCGGCTGCGGGTCTCGAACGACAGGTTCAGGGCGTCGGCGCGGCCGCCGGAGAACTGGAACAGCCGCTGGAAGCTGACGATCGCCGCATAGCCCGAGCCGTAGACGTCGATGTGCGACAGGGCGAAGTCGACGCCCAGCGTGCCGATCTTGGTCCCGAACAGACCTTCGGCGCCCATCATGACGGTGGTGTCGTCGGCCTGGCCGTTGACGCCCAGGGTGACCCGGTCGGTGATGCCGCGGCGATAGAAGGCGCTGACCGTCCATTCCTCGGTGTAGTCGGGGCCATCGAGCAGCAGCGGCGCCTTAACCCCGGCGAACAGGCCGAATTCCGACAGGCCCGGATCGAGCTGGGCGCGGTCGAAGAAGACGTTGAACTGCAAGGTCTCGCGCCGGCCGGT
>Ga0102591_1001974_pt1 | contig 24541 bp, 27 predicted proteins | sample AraplaCol_mCL_r2_2_FD_76860 | JGI IMG/M metagenome (GOLD analysis project Ga0102591, IMG submission 76860) | Arabidopsis root microbial communities from North Carolina, USA - plate scrape MF_Col_mCL_r2 (SPADES assembly) (version 2) | ecosystem: Host-associated > Plants > Roots > Endosphere... | reverse complement strand
GAGCCTGGAGGAACGTTCCCGCCTCAGCGGCATCTTCGGCCGCGCGCAGGCGCTGGAGATCGCCTTCCACGACGCTCCTTATCTCTGAGGTGAAACCATGCTCGATATAGACGGCGATCGTCTCAACGCCCGGCTCGAAACCTTCGCCGCCATCGGCGGCACGGCGAAGGGCGGCGTCAATCGCCAGGCGCTGACAGAAGGCGACCGCCGGGTGCGGCGGCGTCTGGCCGAGCTTGCCTGGGCGCGGGGATTCCTCGTCTTTCAGGACCCGATGGCCAACCTCTTCATCCGACGCAAGGGCCGGGACAATACGCTCGCGCCGGTGATCATCGGCAGTCATCTCGACAGCCAGCCGGCCGGTGGCCGGTTCGACGGCGCGCTCGGCACGCTGTCTGCTTTCGAGGTGCTGGAGAGCCTGGAGGATGCGGGGATCGAGACTGCGCGTCCCGTCGTCCTCGTCTCCTGGACCAACGAGGAGGGGTGCAGATTTGCACCGGGATGCATGGGATCCATGGCCTTTTCGGCGGGGGAGATTCCGGCCGCCTGGCAGGGCAAGGTCGCCACCGATGGCGCAGGCTTTGCCGAGGAACTGGCGCTGACGATTGCGAGCTTGCCGGAGGCCGAGATGCTGCCGCTCGGATTTCCGGTTCACGCCTATATCGAAGTCCATATCGAGCAGGGGCCCTCTCTCGAGGCGAGCGACATTCCGGTCGGTGTGGTGAAGGGTATCCAGGGCACGCGTTGGCTGGATGTGTCAGTTACGGGGCAGACGGCCCATGCCGGCACGACGGGACTGTCGTATCGCCGCGACCCACTGCGCGCGCTGACCGCGGCGCTGTCTGGCCTCTACGAGGCGGTGATGCCAGCCGATCCGGACGCGCGGTTTACGGTTGGCCGGATTTCAGCCGAGCCGGGTTCGGTCAATGCGATCCCGGACAAGGTCCACTGCACGGTCGATATGCGTCATCCAGAGCCATCGCGGCTGGATGATATCGAACGGATCGTGACATCGCGCATAGCGGAGGAAGCGAAGCGGCAGGGATGCACGACCGAGATCGCCCGATCGTTCGATATGGCGCCCTGCGTCTTTTCCGACGCATTGCAGCGGGCAATCGAGCAGGCAGCAGCTGCGCGCGGGGTCAAAAGCGCGGTAATGCTATCAGGGGCCTTTCACGATGCGCTGTTCATTAGTCGCGTTGCGCCGGCAGCGATGATCTTCGTTCCGTGCCGCGATGGGCTCAGTCACAACGAAGCCGAGCATGTCGAGCCTGCGCACGCCGTCATCGGCTGTGATGTGCTGGCACAGGCGACCCTTGCAGTTGCCTGCGAGAGCGAAAATGGGCTCATGAGCCTGGAATGAATATTCCAATTCCGCCAAGTTGAAGGGATTCCTTCCAAGGATTGATCCAGGGCTGCTACGCGCGGCATGACGTTCTTGCCGGTCGCGATGGCGGCGGCGATGATCGTGTCGTAGGCACCGGAAAGCTGGACGATCAGGACAGCCAGCGGCTCGGCCAGATTGCTGGCAAGGCTTGCGTACCGTTCCTCCGCCTTCCGGCTGAGTTCGTAGAATGCTGTCTGGGGAGAAGGTACGCGCTACTCCCCTTCTATTCTTCGGTCCAACTGGCGAAACGAGAAAGCGCAGAATGCGCCAGCGGTTCGATTCCCATCAATAGTAAAAAATGCTGAGGGAGTGCATCGCCTCAATACTAGTTGGGCATTTGCGCGGATGGAAAAACCGGCGCACCCACCCTCTGTGCTGCGGCCACTAGGAGCTTGTCTCGCGTCCACAAGCTGGCTCTTCGGTCAAGGAGTGTTGAAGTCGGCAGATGCGCATCAGTGTAGCCAATCCCATACAGAATATTGAGTGGCTTTCAATGACAGTCGTGACGTCTTCTGCTGTCTGCAGTCGAGTTTTGCCGGCGGAGTCGGTACGATTTGAATTTGCCTTTAGTCTGGATGGCTTGCCGAAGCCACCTGATTTGTAACGTTCTCCTGCTGCGAGGTAAGGTAGAGTCTCTCTGGCCCACCGACGGTCCGGCCTCGTCCTTCTTCTCGGCCACTACATCGCAGCCGACGTCATCTTCTCAAATCATTGACGCCTGAGCCTTGCTTTGGCCAGGAATTCGGCATTTTCGTCTTCGAGGTTCGTCTGGCCCACCACAGTGACGGCACGCGCGCCGGTCTGTAGCAGTGAGGTCTGCGTTCACTCGCTTTCCGGCGGCCTTCTCCTTATGATTTCCTCCAGAGGCTCGCTACCCCCGCTTCCGGCATCTGTGGGTAACGCTTGCGCCGCGATCGCGGTGTGCGCCGTCACCCAACTGTCGCTCGCCATTCGGAACACGAAGTCGCTCAAAGCGTTGAAGGAAAGCAATCTCGATGGAGTAGCCATGCCATCCACGGACGTAATCTTAAGCTCCGAGCAGATAGTGCCAGCTCCTGATCGGGCGGCAACGCCGTCAGTGCCCTTTTTGAAGCAGTCGACGCAAAAGAGGGACAACAGCTCGCCGCAGGTTTCAAGTCATAGCCCGCTACGGGAACGCCCGCAGAATTGTATTTCTGTGCAGAGAGCCTGTCCTTGCGGGCTCAGACCAAATTTGCCGTTACCGAGAAGTTGGAAGCGGTAATGAGCTGGAAGATCGCAAAGCAGGCCGCGTGCCGACAACTTCCCCAGACATCAATAGGGAAGAGGACCTGTTTACTTGCAATGGTCGTGCTACTGGCGTGCTGCTCAAGTGGCGGCGACCAGCAACGGCGGATTCTTCAGGAGATGAGATCATGGATCGCGAGCGCCGAGATGATTGCTCAGGCTCGGATGGAGGGCGTGGTTCCGACAATGTTCAGCGGACCTGCTCTGCAGCGATGCAACGCGGAGATCTCGTCGCTCGCAGTTGATCTGAAGAACGCTCAGCTGTCCGTGGCTCAGCGAACGGCGCTTTCCGACCTCCCAGGCCTCCTGGTGGAAGCCGAGGAGGCCTCCTCGAGGAAAGATGGGCCGCAAACAGAGCGCGTCATCCTGGCCCTTAGGCGCACGCGGGGCAGTCTTGACCCTGCGGGAAAGATACCATGAAGAAATTGCTCGAGATTTCGCTCGGGGTGGTTACAAGCGTCGGCGGTTTTTTGGAAACAGGCTCCATCGCTACCTCCGCCCAGGCGGGCGCGGCTTATGGCTTCAGCCTCATCTGGGCCGTCATCCTTGGAACCGGATGTCTGATCTTCCTCGTTGAGATGTCCGGACGTTTCGCCATCGCCAGTCACCATACAATCGCAGACGGAATCCGGGACCGCTTCGGCTCTAATTTTTTCATCCTCGCCTTCGTCGTGATCTCCGTCGTAAATCTCATGGTGCTGGCGGCCGAGATCGGAGGTGTGACACTTGCTCTTCAGTTTCTGACCGGCTGGAGTTTTCAATGGTGGGCGGTGCCTGTCGCATTTGCCGCCTGGCTACTGCTATGGCGCGGCACCTTCGGAACGATCGAAAAAGGGGTGTCGTCTCTCGGACTGATCGCACTCTCGTTCGTAGTCGCAATGTTCGTCATGGGGCCGCCATGGCGCGAAGTGGCCAGGGGCGCAATCCCGTCTCTTCCCGCTAAGGACGGATGGCATTACGCTTTCATCGCAGTCAGCATCCTCGGAGCCACGATTTCAAACTATTTATTCTTCTTCTATTCATCGGGAGCGATAGAAGAAAAATGGGACAAATCGTATTTTGGAGTAAACAAGATCACGGCGGCGTTCGGGATGGCGTTCGGAGGCGCTCTATCCGTAGCCATCATCGTCCTCGCCGCCGTGGTATACTCGTCCCACGGCATCGATGACATCGAAGGCTACGAGCAGATTGCCATGATACTAACCCCCGCCCTCGGCAGGTGGGGTATCTACATCTTCTCCTTTTCGCTTCTGATCACATGTTTCGGCGCGGCGCTGGAGCTGAGCCTCGCTCAGGCGTACATCACCGCACAGGGGTTCGGTTGGAACTGGTCCGAGGACGCAAAACCGAAAACCGATCCCGCCTTCACCCTCGTCTACACGGCCGTGATCGCTATCGCCGTCATTCCCATCACTGCCGGTCTCGACCCCTTGAAGGTTACCATCTTCTCGATGGCGATCACCGCCATAAGCCTGCCTCTCGGTGTTATACCGTTTCTATTCCTGATGAACGACAAGGCCCTTGTTGGCGACCATACGAATGGCTGGATAGGTAACGCGGTCGTCCTGTTTATCATTGGACTGGCCTTCGCTCTTGCGATCGTCACCGTACCGCTGCAAATTTGGGGAGGCTGACGTGTATCTCGTGCGAGACGTTCTCGACAAACAGCTGGTAGACAAGGCAGAGGTTCGGGTCGGAAAGGTCAATGGAATTGTTCTGCGGCTCGATGAACATGGGCGGCCAAAGGTCGAAGCGCTCGAGCTCGGCGCGTCGACGCTGGCCAAACGGCTATTGATAGGCGTCGGTCTTCGCGCGCGCGCTCACGGTCGAGACGGATATCGGCTCGCTTGGTCTCATGTCACTGACGTCGGCATCGACATAACCGTCGATGCCGACCGGCGGGAACTGCCGTTGGAGCGGTGGCAGGAATGGCTTCGTCGAAACGTTCTGTCCTGGATACCGGGCGGGCTGTCATGAGCGAGATATTGCTCCAGGATCTGCTGGGCGCGCGGGTGTTTGGCCCGAGCAACGAGGTGATCGGACGGATTGAGGAAGTCGTGGCTGAAGCGCATGGCGACGAACTCTTCATACTTGAATATCACGTCGGAACCTTTGCGCTTCTTGAGAGCCTGGCAGCGTCGTCATTTGCCCGCGCCGTCCTCGGAGCTGTCGGCCTGCGCTCAGGTGAGGGCCTGGCTGTTCCTTGGGATAAACTCGATCTTTCCAACGCAGCCGCAGCGAGGCTGCTTTGTGACCCGCGACAACTGGGGCCGCCTCGTCGCGCGTCGCAGTAGCCTCCGGACATCTCGATGCTTTGCTAGCGTATCACTGTTGCCGTGTTGATGCTGGCCCTTCGGCAACCAACGCGTCGCTGTCTAGACTCCGGGTCTGCGTGATCAGGGGGACGGAGTGGAGATCAACATCCGCTTTCCCGTTGCCCCGACGTGTCAGACGTCGACGCAGTTCGTTCCAGCCCACTTGTCCGGCGCGCGTTCCTCCAGCGGCTAACAGCTCCGCGGCGATCAGTGGGTGCCTGCGGATCAGTCGATCAATCATCTTTACCAGCCCGGCGATGGCTGCTTTTTCCGCGCCGGTTTTCGCGAAACGCTCCACCGCATACCGCTCAAGAAATCCTGCACTCTCATCGTCGGGAGAGGGCGCGGCACTTAGTGCACCGCGCCCTGGGAAGGGCGGTCCTTCATGTCTTTTCTAATTTTCTTTGGCAGTGAGGCTCGTGCAGACGACTTGACGGCTGCGATTGCGGCGTCGGCTCCACTGCTGATTGCCTTGCTTGCGAGGTTGAGGGCACTTTTACCTTTACGCGCGCCTTTTCCCGCAGCGTTTGCTACCTCGTCATGCTCTTCAATCAGCACCGCTGCGGCGGCGGCGGCCGCCGCCGTCAAAGCATTTGCAAGGACGCCTCTTCCGATGTCACTTGCGAGAAGGCCGTTGACGATGTGCGATTTGCGGAGTGACTTCGGGACCTTATAGCCAATAATCTTTTTCGGGATTTTGTTCTTTTTCGCCATATCGAGTTCCTTTCGAGATAAGGAACATTGATTTTCGGCATTGGTTCCTACGAGCTACCGCTGGGCTGACCGATTCGCCACGTGTCGGTTATCGTTACGCAGCAATCCGGGGTATATCATGACCCTGAAATGGAGCTGAAATTCGTCGGTGGAAATGAACGATTTGACTGTCGTATGGTCAAGAAAGCGAATGGTCCGGTGTTTGCCGAGCTCACGCGCTATGTCGAATGAAGGCCCGTCCCCAAGATTAATCTCACGATCGCTACCCGCGCTTCCATTTCGTCAAGTTTCTTTAGAGCGTCCTCTGCAGACGGGCTTATCGCCACGGCGGCTCCTCGATCCTTCAGAGGCGAACTCAGCTCTTCGGCAAAGAGCCACAGCGCCTGGCCGATCTCGCGACCTCACTCTGCCAAGGTGCAGCTACTCCCTCTATGAAATATCAAGACCTTACTCAATTGAACAAAATGGCTTTTTGACCGAGCCGGACATTGGCCACCGGTCGGCTCATGAGTGCCAGATGTGCTACCGATGCGAGGGTCGTTCGATGTCAACCCGTCAAGGTGCTACTGCCTAGTGTTGTCTAATCGCGCCAAGCCGAACTAACGCATATCCGGCGCCACCAATCTCCATCAAAAGGTCTGCTCTCATTTCCCCGTCGGTGACGACCTTGATTTTGGTCCACTTGTCTATTTTGGTATCGAGCGGGAGAGGCAATCCTTCTCGCAGCAGGAGGGTGAACTCAGGTGCTCTTTCTGACTTATAGATACAAATCCTCATAGCGGGCCCCTAATCCACAGATTTGTGACAGCTATATTGCAGTGCGTTATCGTTTATTGCAATGCCGCAAAGCCATTTCCTGCAATGTGCCGAGGTATATTTTTTCCTCCCAGCCGTATGCTACCGCCACCACGGCCACGAGATAACCGTGACCTAATCAGCTCCGAGCATCCCGGCTGTACGCCGCGATCAACGTGCCTCTCCGCGCGAAGGGCTCGGACCGATGATCGCGGGTTCAGATCCACTCAAGAGCAAAAGACCTAATCCACAGGTTTAGAGTCACCGCGCCCCGCCGTCTACCGACGCCTTCTAGCGCTCGACAACAGGGGCCTCCCGACCCGGCGCCCTGCCTGCAGGCCTCCAAATTCGACAGGCTTCACGCAACGACAAGGACTACGTAGACGCATCAACGTGGCGGTTCACCTGTGCGCCTCGTCCGGTTGCGCACCGAGCCGGAAGAAAGGGAACTTGCCTGCCGTGCAAAGGTTTGTCGGGAATAAGAACGGAGGTCTATCATGGACAAGGTCATCGACGTTGATTTCCGCGTCACCTGGCAATCGCCCGTCTTTATTCGGATCGGTAACGGTATGCGGGAACGTATCGAAGGCCCTGATATGGCATTGGCGGCGCTCCTCCATCGCTGGCCGTCGTGCACTCAATCGCAATACGCCGTTGCCCAGCGGCGCTGCGTCGACGCGATCGCGAAGCACGGCAACCCTGAGCTAGCCCGCAACGCGTTCGTGGAAGCAGCAGTCGCGGCCAAGGTGCTCGCATGACAGGCGCGGAGCGGCGAGCCACACGAACCTTCCCGTCCCTTGTGCTCGCCCACTCTGCCGTTTCCTGATTGCCAGACCGGCGGCGCATCGCTGCTGTTCCATAATAGAGGGATAGCCGCCAGTTCCATAAATATGCATCCACAAAATGTGGTATGCCGATACCGCATCCTTTCGGAATGGCAACATCGCGGACTCTCTGTATACTCAAACGAGCAATAGCTTTTAACCGCGGGGGGAAATGGAGCGCCGTCTCGCCGCCATCCTGATAGCCGACGTCGTCGGCTATACTCGTCTTAGCCAGCTCGACGAGGAGGGGACGCGCGCCCGTTTTCAGGCCGAACTGCGTGATGTCTTTGAGCCAAAAATCAGCGCACATCACGGACGTCTGGTCAAGCTCATGGGCGACGGGCTGTTGGTGGAATTCCACAGTGTCGTCGATGCAGTACGCTGCTCGGTCGAGGTGCAGAGCATTGAAGGTGAGCGCAATGCGGAAAGGCAGCCGGATCATCGGCTTGAATTTCGCATCGCCATCAATCTCGGAGATGTCATCGTCGAAGGCGACGACATTCAGGGCGACGGGGTCAACATAGCCGATCGCTTGCAAGGGCTGGCAGAGCCGGGCGGAATTTGCATCGCGGCCAGCGTATACGAGCAGGTCAAGAACAAGCTCGACTTCGTTTTTGAGGACCTTGGTCCGCGCAACGTCAAGAATATAGCCGAACCGCTGCGCGTGTTTCGCTTGCGCGAGCACGGAAGCTTGGTGAAGCAGCCGGTGCGTGTCCCTCCGCCCATGGTCGCCAAAGGCAGGATTGCTGTTTTGCCGTTTGCGAACATGAGCGGCGACCCGCAGCAGGCCTATTTCAGCGACGGTATCACGGAGGACATAATCACCGAGCTGTCCCGCTTCCGGACCCTTTTCGTCATTGCCCGCAATTCGGCTTTCGCCTTTCGCAACGAGCAGATCAGCGCAGCTGACGTGGCGCGCAGGCTCGGCGTGCAATACGTCGTCGAAGGCAGCGTTCGCCGCGCCGGCAGCCGGATCCGGATAACGGCTCAGCTCATCGATGCAATGAGCAATGCACATCTCTGGGCCGAACGGTATGACCGGGAGTTGGAGGACATTTTCGAGGTGCAGGACGAGGTCGTGCGGACGATCGTGGCAACCCTCGTTGGACAGGTCGAGGCGGCCGGCGCCCAGTTCGCCAAGCGCAAGCCGCCCGATGACATGGTTGCCTACGACTATGTCCTGCGCGGCCTTGAGGAGCTGAACCTGGAGGGTGAAGAGCACAACACAGAAGCTCGCCGTTTGTTCGATAAGGCGGTTGAACTGGATCCGGAGTATGCGGCCGCTCATGCGTGTCTCGCCTTGGCGATTTACGTGCAATGGGTCAGCCCGCGTTCCTCAGGGGAACTCGAGCACGCGCTCGCGAGTGCGCGTCGGGCCCTCGCTCTGGACGACAACGATAGCCGCTGCCACAGGATCCTGGCCCTCCTCTACAAGCGGTTAGAACAATATGATCGGGCAGAGTTCCATTCCGAGAGGAGCATTGCCCTCAACCCCGGTGACGCCCTGTCCGCGATGTACCGAGCGCAGATGTTGCGTGACCTCGGCCGAGCACATGAGGGTGTCGAATGGGCTCGCAAGGCGATGTCGCTTAACCCATATCACCCCAACTGGTATTGGCGTTCATTTGCGTACGTGCTGCACGATGCAGAGCTCTACTCCGAGGCGCTGGATGCATATAGCCACATAGTAGACCGCCCGTCGTTCTACCATGCCTATGTCGCAGCTTGTCATGCCAAGCTTGGTCAAATCGAGGAGGCGCGGAAACATGCTGCGATGGCCGTCCAAGCGAAGCCCGATTTTTCCATCACGGAATGGGGCAAGAGGCTGGCCTACAAATACGACGCCGATCGGCAACGTTTCCTTGACGGACTTCGCAGCGCAGGCCTCCCGGAATAAAATTAGAAGCTATTGCTTTAGATCGGGTCACAGGGTCGCCCGAGATAAACGTGCCGCAGCAATCTCGATACTCTCCAAGTCACATGGGCGCAGAGCATTTAGTCCAGGGGGCCGGTTCCGAAATCAATCTCGCTCGCAAGGCTGCCCGTAGGCATTGAGCACGGTGGCATGCTATCGCTTCGATAGCGGCCGTGCCGGAAATCCGACAGGGACTATCATTCCCAAGGTCGTGCGTCCGGCAACCATCGACTGGATCAACGCCGAGGGTTTCAACCCTCAGCGAAACAGATCAAGCACGATCGCGTTCCCGGCACTCTCTAAGGCCGCCGCGCGTTTACCGTCGCGACAGAAAACGCCGCACCCGTTCAGACGCATGTCTTATTTCACAGTTCCGCCGACCCTCCACGTCCTGAAAGGTCGCGGACTTGTCGTTTCAATCAGAAGTCCATGCCGTCTCCCGGCATCGGCGGGAGCGGTAAATCCTTCTTCGGCTTCTCGGCGACCATTGCCTCGGTGGTAATCAGAAGGCCGGCGATCGAGGCGGCGTCCTGCAACGCGGTGCGCACGACCTTGACGGGATCGATCACGCCCTGATCGTAAAGATCACCGAACTCGTTGGTCTGGGCGTTCCAGCCGTAGCCAAAATCGGTCGTCTCGCGCAGCTTGCCCACGACGATCGAGCCCTCGGCACCTGCATTCTCGGCGATCTGGCGCACTGGTGCCTCGATTGCACGGCGGACGATGTCGATGCCGTGTCTCTGATCGGCATTCTCGGTCGCAACGCTATCCAGTGCTTTGACAGCTCTCAACAACGCGACACCACCGCCGGGGAGCACGCCCTCCTCGACGGCCGCGCGCGTGGCATGCATGGCGTCGTCGACACGGTCCTTGCGTTCCTTCACCTCGACCTCGGTCGAGCCGCCGACGCGGATGACGGCCACGCCGCCGGCAAGCTTGGCCAGCCGCTCCTGCAGCTTTTCGCGATCGTAGTCCGAGGTGGTTTCTTCGATCTGAGCCTTGATCTGCGCGACGCGGCCCTGAATCTCAGTCTTCGAACCTGCGCCATCAACGATCGTCGTGTTTTCCTTCTCAACGACGACCTTCTTGGTGCGGCCAAGCATGTTGAGGGTCACATTCTCGAGCTTGATGCCGAGGTCCTCAGAGACCGCGGTCCCGCCTGCCAGGATCGCTATGTCCTCCAGCATCGCCTTGCGGCGATCGCCAAAGCCTGGAGCCTTGACGGCAGCCACCTTCAGGCCGCCGCGCAGCTTGTTGACGACGAGCGTCGCCAGCGCCTCACCTTCGACGTCCTCGGCAATGATAAGCAAAGGCTTCCCGGACTGAACCACGGCCTCGAGAACAGGCAGCAACGCCTGTAAATTCGAGAGTTTCTTTTCGTGGATCAGGATGTAGGGATCCTCGAGCTCAACCCGCATCTTGTCTGGGTTGGTGACAAAATAGGGCGAGAGATAACCACGGTCGAACTGCATGCCTTCGACGACTTCCAACTCTGTCACGGCGGTCTTGGCTTCCTCGACGGTGATCACCCCTTCGTTGCCGACTTTTTCCATCGCTTCCGCGAGGAAACGGCCAATCTCGGTGTCGCCATTGGCCGAGATGGTGCCCACCTGGGCGATCTCGTCGTTCCTGGTGACTTTGCGGGCGTTCTTCCGCAGTTCCTCGACCACAGCTTGGACTGCTTTGTCGATACCGCGCTTTAGGTCCATCGGGTTCATGCCCGACGCTACAGCCTTCGCACCTTCCTTGACGATCGCTTGGGCGAGAACTGTCGCAGTGGTCGTGCCGTCACCAGCGATGTCGCTGGTCTTCGAGGCAACTTCGCGCACCATCTGTGCGCCCATGTTCTCGAACTTGTCCTCCAGCTCGACTTCCTTGGCAACAGTGACGCCATCCTTGGTGATCCGGGGTGCGCCGTACGACCTGTCGATAACAACATTGCGCCCCTTGGGGCCGAGCGTAACCTTGACCGCATTTGCGAGGATATCGACACCGGCCAGGATCTTCTCGCGGGCGTCGGAATGGAATTTCACTTCCTTGGCAGGCATTTTTCTGCTCCTTCCTCAGGCTGGAATTCCTTGGTAGAGGCGTATCGACCTACGCCGCATTTCTCGCAGCGGCGTCCACCTCGATCACGCCCATCACGTCAGATTCCTTCATGATCAGAAGATCCTCGCCATTGAGCTTGATCTCGGTGCCCGACCATTTGCCGAACAGGATGCGATTTCCCACTTTCACGTCGAGGGGATGCAACTGCCCACTGTCGTCGCGCGCACCGGGGCCGGCGGCAACGACCTCACCTTCCTGTGGCTTTTCCTTCGCCGTGTCTGGGATAATGATGCCGCCGACCGTCTTTTCCTCGGCCTCGATGCGGCGAACCAGGATGCGGTCATGCAAGGGACGGAACGTCATGTCGCTCTCCTCAGATAAACAGAATTTTCAATTGGTCCTCCGCGCCGCATTCGGAGCGAAGCCGACGCGGGGCGCGCGACCCTTTCGCCATCGCGCGTAATCGATCTGGTTTATGATTTTTGGAGTTTCAAGAGGCAAGCCGACATTTTTAGCACTCCGGCCCGTCGAGTGCTAACCCGCGTGAAATCATACGGCTAATTCATGTCGGCGGCGGTTTGGAGGGTGTGTTTGCCTCTTGACGCAAGGCATCGCGCTTCCCACCTCATTCTTGTCGACGCCCAGGTGGGTCGGCACCAGTCAGGGAGCCCAAGCTTCTTGGCGCTCCCTCGTACCTATGTTGCTCTACGGAGGATGTAGCTATGAGAACAAACCTCGACTTTTCCCCGTTCTACAGATCGAGCATCGGCTTCGACCGCATCTTCGACCTGCTCGAAAGTACCAGCCTCAACGCTGAGAACTGGCCGCCTTATAACATCGTCAAGCTTGGCGAAGATGCGTACCGCATCGCCATCGTGGTGGCGGGTTTCGCCGAGGACGAATTGACAATCACCAATGAGGCAAACATGCTGGTGGTCAACGGCACGAAACCAGAGAGCGAGGAGGGACAGTACCTCCATCAAGGCCTTGCTCTGAGGCCGTTTGCGCGCAGATTTGAACTCGCCGATCACGTCATCGTCGAGGGCGCGACGCTCGAAAACGGACTACTCGTCATCGATCTCAAGAAGGAAATTCCTGAGGAGATGAAGCCACGTCGTATCGCCATTCAGTCCGAGACGACGAAGGCAGCTTCGAAGCAGATCGAAGGCGACAAAGCAGCCTAGCATGGCAGCACTGTGCAACCCTCGCCTGTTTGCACCAACAAGGAGACAGAAACGGAAGAAAGGATGACAGCCATGAGTGTACGTGACCTGATCCCGTGGAGCCGTGGGAGCAGCCAGCTTCCGAGCACCTATCGCGGTGATGACATGGATCCATTCCTGTCACTGCACCGCAACGTCAACCGTCTGTTCGACGACGTCTTTCGCGGCTTCGGCCCGCTATCGTTGTCCGGTGACACGGCGCCTTTTCATGGCACGTGGCCGCACGTGGAGATCGAAGAGAATGACAGCGAGATACGCGTGATAGCGGAGGTTGCGGGCATCAATTCAGACGACATCGAGGTGCTGGTGGGGGGACGGCATGCTTACGCTTCGCGGCGAGAAAAAGTCGGAAACTGAGGACAAGGACCGCCGGTTCAGCGAGCGCTACTACGGGCGATTCGAACGGCGGCTGGCTCTGGACAGCCAGATCGATGAGGATAAGGTCGCCGCAACGTTCAAGAACGGTCTCCTCGCAGTTACGCTGCCGAAGACCGAAAAGGCGCGAGCCAACCTCAAGCGGATCACCATCGACAGCACCAAATAATAACGGCCGCCACCGCAAGCCAGCCGGGTGTGGATGCCCGGCTGGAAGTCTGCTCGGGCAATAAACGATGACGTCGATGAGGAACCCCTTTAACGAAACAAACGATCGGGTCGTGTTGACCGGAAGTTTGTGGAGGAGGTCAGCACCAGCTAGCCCCCTGGCGATTGGCACCAACCGCCCACGACGAGATATTGATCCCTTAGAAAATTTGCAAAGAAAACGTGAACAAAGGGGATATCCCTTTGCGCAAGCGAGGTGAAATTCGCATTTCGGATCCGTTACTAAAATTGCAGCGAATTGGTGCAATACGCGATCTTGGGCCTCGTTCGGTGGTCCGTCATTGACGGATGACGCCAAACAATTTGCGGAGTGCGCCGAACGCGCCGCATCCGTCTTGATGAGTAAGACATCCGATTCTCGAGCGAAACCACCCTAAGCGATGTGTTCTTGCGCCGCGACGGCCGCGAAAGCCGTCCATTTGTCCCTGAATGACGAAAAAGATCAAAGCAGCTACAACAACTTGCTTATTGGTTGAGAGCCCAAGCAACCGAAGGGCTTCCATCATTGCCTGTTAGTCTATAATATTAGTAGTGTTTAATCTTCGCAGCCCTTAGAAGCCTAGCAGGAGACAGACATGGGAAATGCCTTACCCGAGCTGCATGCAGGACATGCTCCAATCTCGCTTCAAGAAGCCTTCCGGGAAGCCGTGTATGCTTTCGAAGAATGGGAGGGCGAATTGGCCGAACCGATCGTTGTTTTTGGAGGTCGCATCGTTCCCATCAGCCAAGTCTTCGAAGCAATGCGGAATTGCAATGACATACTCCCGATGAATATCGCCGACGCAATCAAAACCTGGCTGACCAAGCCCTGGAAGGGGGACGGCCCCCTGGATCAGATGAACTTCTCGACCGCCTCACGTGTGATGGGCGTACTCGTCAGAAAGAAACTCCTCTTTGGTGAGATGAGCGGGATGTCCGTGTTGGCGACAAAAGGTACTCCACGCAACTACCGCCCCTGACGAGTGGATGAATGAAATCCGAGAAAACGGTGGCGTTCAACACGGAGGACGCGACGTGGCAATAGGTACCGTCAAGTGGTTCAACGCTGAGCAAGGTCACGGCTTAATCGGGCCGGATGACGGTTCAGGAGATGTTTATGTACATATTTCCGAAGTTCAGCGTGGCCTGCGAGGACTGAACGACGGGCAAAAAATTGCCTATGAACTCGCGCGCGACCAGCGCTCCGGAAGGGCCACTGCCGAGGACCTCCGCTTCGTTTGATCTGTCGTTAGGTCAGAAGCGTCGGAGCACGAGATTGACAGTTGACCAAGTGAAAAGTAGGTCGGATGGCATAAGCCTGATCTGATGAATAGCTTGTAGGGAATCACGTTGCGCGCCATGTTTCGGAAATGGACCAGCCAGACAGGCATTTCACGATACTCACTCCCTACACTCACAGGGTGTTTCAGGGCGAGCTGATCGAACAGGTCGGCGCGCTTTGCTATCGGAAATCCATACGCGGAATCGAAATACTTCTGATCACCACCCGTCAAACGAAGCGGTGGACTATACCCAAAGGCTGGCCGATGGCGGGTCTGAAACCGTATCAGGCCGCAGAACGCGAGGCCTGGGAAGAGGCTGGCGTCAAGGGAAAGATCAAAAAGAAGGTTTTCGGCCATTACGCTTACGCGAAATTTCTCAAAGGCAACGAGAGCGTCACCTCAGTCGTCGGCGTCTATCTGCTCGAGGTTAGACGCGAGCGCTCGCGGTTTCCCGAACGAGACGAGCGTGAGTTGGTTTGGCGACATCCGCGGGAGGCGGCGATCCTGGTGAAGGAGCCGGAACTGAAGAGTTTGATCACTAGGCTAGGGCGAAAGGTGAGGGGCTAAATTAGTGCCGTCTGCGCCATCGCGCGGTTTGAATGGAAGTGGCATGATCCGGTACATGGCACTCTCTCTACGCTGCCACGGACAACAACGCCAAGCCAAGCGCAAAATGATACAAGTGTTGCACGTAATTTTTTCGGGGATACGGTCCGCATATGAGTGAGACAACGTCGCAGCGCTGACTGCTTCTGATCCATCAACTGCCCAGCAAGCCGGCCGATTTCTGCGTGAAAATCTGGCAGCGGCTCCAGCGCGCAAGGAAATCCTCGAAGGCCGCGGCGAGGCGATGGTCTGCGAGGCACGGTTGATCGATGGGTTGTCGGACGCCCAGCGCGTGCGCTTTTCGACGTTGCCCGTGATGAATCGTACGAGGAGATCGCCAGCGAGGCCCGTCTGCTGTTGGCTAGCCTGGACGGAACAACGAGCGCGGAGGACCGGGCGGAAGTGCGAGCTTCGGTCGACCGCCTCCAGAGACGGCTCGCCGATGTTGTGGCGATCGACTTCGAAGGGTAGTTGTTCAGCTTGTCGGACAGTCCCACCCGCTCGAGTTACCGCAGCGCGATCATGCGGGCTTCATCCTTTGACTTGCCCTGCACGACGACCAGAGGATCCATGACGTTCTGGATGACTGTCATGTTCTTGAAGACGTTGAACACTTGGAAGACCATCGCGGCGCAGACGGATCGCCCGGACGGCGGCCTTATCGGGACGCGCGAACTTCGCAAGGTGATTGATGCACTTAAGGAGCGTCGTCTTGCCGGTACCGCTCGGACCGATGATGGAGACCACGTCGCCTCATTTCACCGAGAGATCGACGCCGATCAAGATCCGGGTGCTGCGTAAGCGAGCTTCAGGTTCTTGATCTCGAGCAACATGCACAAATTTGCGTTCACTTCGCTTCTGATCAGGTACCCCTCCGTTGAGGATCAGCTAGGCCAGTTCCGGCGACCAGTCAGCGAAAGGTTCAGCGGCGGCTGCGTGGCCTGTGGTCTACCTCATGCCGCCATCTGACATGCTACCCACTTTTTGGTATCTCGTTTCAATCTGCCGCCATGTAATTTTCAAATAGTCACATGTTGACTTTCAATTGGTCATCGCCGGAATTTCAAACAGTCATAAAAGGAATGAAGTTGTGGCGCTGTATCCAAGGCTCGTTAAGCAACGCGTAGCCGACGCCATATCAGTCACGCGAGTCGTACTGATCGTCGGTCCCAGACAATCAGGAAAAACGACGTTGGCCAAAAAGATGGCCGGCGAAGGGATGGCGTATTACACGCTGGACAATGCAACAACTCTGGACGCCGCCCGACAGGATCCAGTTGGCTTTGTAAGAGGTATGGATCGCGCAATCATCGATGAAATTCAGCGCGCGCCCGAGCTGTTGTTGGCCATCAAGGAAAGCGTGGATACCGACCAGCGACCAGGGCGTTTCCTCCTGACGGGTTCAGCCAATCTCATGACGTTGCCACGCGTGGCAGACTCGCTCGCAGGGCGCATGGAGGTCGTTCGATTGCTGCCGCTTGCGCAAAGCGAGATCAGAACCGCCGGAAGCAGCTTCCTGCGGGACGCCTTTCAAAACGAAGCCAGCGCCGGAGAGCCGATCTTCGGAGACTGCCTTATGGCTGCAGTTTTGGCCGGTGGATATCCCGAGGCACTGGGCCGCAAAACCTCGAGGCGCAGACAGGACTGGTATCTGGATTATATCCAGGCGATCGTTCAACGCGACGTTCGCGATGTCGCGCAAATCGAGCAGATTGCTTAAATGCCGCGCCTGCTACGCATTCTGGCAGAGCATTCGGGACAGCTCGTGAACTATTCCGGGATTGGCGCGGCCATTGGGATTAATCACATCACAACGCAAAAATATGTCGGTATCTTCGAGAGCCTGTTTCTCGCTCGAACCGTAAAACCGTGGTTTTCCAACAAACTGAAACGCCTCACCAAGACACCGAAAATACATTTCCTCGATTCTGGTCTTCTTGCATCCCTTCGTGACCTCTCTATCGACCGCCTCCACGACGACAGGGGTCAGTTCGGAGCATTGCTGGAGACTTTCGTTTTTGCCGAGATCCTTAAACTCGCCAGCGGCGGGCAAACCCGCTTCGAGTTTTCGCATTTTCGTGACAAGCAGCAGAACGAAGTCGATATCGTCATCGAAGACAGAAGGGGGCGGATCGTCGGTATCGAGATAAAGGCGGCAGCATCCGTCTCCAATTCTGTTTTTTCGGGATTGCGAATTTTAGCCGAGGCATCCGGAGAACGGTTTGTTTCGGACATCGTCTTGTATGACCACCATAAGGTGATCCCTTTCGGGGAACGTTTGTCCGCTGTTCCAATATCGGCATTGTGGCGTTAGCGCGTGAGAATTTCGCTTCAGTCTTCAGACGCGAGCATTCTTGAGACATACAGTTTCGATAACAAAATGGGCCTCAGGTTCATTCCCTCAAGACCACCAAGATCAATCACCGCGACCATTCCTGCCGAGACCATGATGCCGACTGCCACTCCTGACAGGACCCGCGCGACGATCAACACAAAGACCGAGTTGTCCACCCCCTTGCTGCATTCAGGCCGACCCCCCTGGGACTACGTCGCTGAAGAAGCAAAAACCCGCCGCCTTGTCGCCTAAGCGTCTCGCATATTCGACTGACTAAAGCATGCCAAAAAGATTTTGGCCGCCCACGGTACCGAAGTTATGCTCCGTGGCTGCTTAGCACGACTCGATATCCGCTTTCGGCCGCTCTCTCGATCGCGTCGATGACCCGGTGTACTCCGACCGCATCTTCGAAACTTGGTGCAGTACGAGTGCCGTTTCGCAGATCTTTGGCCATTCTGGCATAGAGACGTGCGACATTCCCAGCTTCCACGTCCTCAGGCCAACCGCTTCGGTATGAGGCCGGAATCTCAAGCGCGCGAAATGCGTTTTCTGCGCCGCGTCCACCCGTCAGTGAAAGCTGCACCATTTGTACGTGGCCGGATGAACCTGACACCTGGATGTCGCCCTCCGTCCCGTGTACTTCCCAAAACAATCCATTGCCGTCCCGCGACGCGCCGCCGCGATAGTGAATCGAAATGGGGGCGCCGCTGGCCAAAATCCCACTCACTAAAACCTGGTCAGGTGCCGATGCTGGTAGCATTTCGCCGGTGTCGATTGACATCGCCGTGGGTCTGCGTGTTGCCATCACGGCAGAAACTTCCGCGACTTCCCCAAGCACATCCCTTAGCGCCGCCAGTGTGTGCCCCAAGGGGATCGTGAGCAAAGTTGCACCATTGGCGCGGTCCAGCAAATACCCATAGGTTTTCGCGTCAGGGATGGTGCCGCCGCCCAGTGCAGTTCCGCCTCGCGCGACCAATGTGGTCGACAGCACCTCACCGACAAAGCCCTCGAGGATCAAATGTCTCAGATAGGCGATCTCAGGCGCGATGCGCGCCTGAGTCCCGACCACTCCCAGCACTCCTTTTGCCTTGGCAAGAGCAGCCATTTCGCGGGCTTCGGCCAGTCCATTGCCAAGTGGCCATTCGCAATAGACATGTTTGCCCGCTTCGATCGCAGCTTTCACAATTTCAAGGTGTGGGGGTACCTTCACCGCGACGGTGACAATGTCGACGTCTGGCGCGGCGATCATCTCGGCAACGCTGGCGAAGGCTTTCGGAATTCCCAGCTCGTCTGTGGCGGCTTGAGCACTGGCTTTGCTGGAATTGGCAATCCCAACGATTTCGAAGGTTTCCGAAAGCGTTCGCAACGCGGGAATGTGTGCCCGCGCAGCCCAGCTTCTTCCAGGCTGCACGCCAACGATGCCGATTTTGAAACGTTGTCCGGTCATGATGCTCGCTCTCTCGTGGCAAAATACTGATGCCCGAAAACTATCTGGATGCGTTCCCTGCGAAAATTCGGTATATGTACAAAGGATGATGGAGATTTTGCACAGATGGTCGACTGGGAAGACATCCGTCATTTCCTTGCCGTTGCTCAAAGCGGCACGCTATCTGGCGCTGCCCGCGGCCTAAAGGTCGACCACGCCACTGTCAGCAGGCGGCTTGCCGCGCTTGAGGCTGAACTTGACGTGAAGCTGGTGGATCGCCTGCCGCGATCCTGCCGCCTTACTAGCTTGGGCAGGCAGGTGTTCGAGCGGGCCTTGGAGATGGAGACTTCGGCCCATAGCATCGCTCGTCTGGCGAAAGCCGCTCATGCCCCGCTTTTTGGCAGAATCACACTTAGCGCGCCGCCAGTGCTCGTCACACATCTTCTGACAGAGCATTTGACGCGCTTCCGGGCAGAGTATCCCGATATTCGGCTCTCGCTTTCCGCGCAAGCACAGCGTGTTTCGCTCAGCCGGCGGGAGGCCGATGTCGCAGTGCGGTTCGTCAGGCCGGTTGAAACCGGTAGCGTCACGCGGAAGATCGGCACAATGGCCTTCGGCCTCTATGCGCACCGATCCTATGCACATTTAGCCGCACCCGAACGCTGGGAGTTCATAGCCTGGGACCAAACTTTTGCCGATACGCCAGCACAATCGTGGTTGCTTGGTATTGCCGGCGGGCGCCCGGTCGTTTGCGAGCTGACTTACTCAACTGAGCACCTGATCGCGGTGCGGGCTGGGGTGGGCGTAGCAGCGCTGCCTTGTTTTATCGGTGAACGCGACCGCGATCTCGTTCGGATCGAGGAGAGCGCTCCCTACTTCGCGCGCGACATATGGCTACTGGTCCACGGCGACCTGCAAAAAACTCCAGCGGTGCGCGCAGTGATGGATTTCGTACTAGCAGTCGTCTCCGATTATCCTGATCTAGCGGTCCGATAGGGATTTCCAACCATCGCCCCGGCTCTCGGTCCCATTCCCGACATTCCATTGAGATGATACCTGTCAGCAAAGAAGAACCTTTTCGGGACGCCATCGTTCATATGTCAGCGGTTGCCTTCGGGGCTCTCTGCAGAATGTGCAGAGGGTTTCGCCCACCATCTTACGAGCGGCAGGCTGGCCCGGGTGCTCGACGACTGGTGCCCGCCATTTTCGGGGCTATGATCTATACTACCCGAGCAGGCGGCAAACTTCGGCCGCGTTTTCGGGACTGGTCGAGGCGCTTCGCTACTGCGGTGAATGAGCCTGCAAAGCATGGAATTGGAAAACAAAATGGAACCGGAAACCAGCGACGAGTTTGAGACGACCTTGAGGCCAGCCACAAAGGCAGACATCGATCTCCTTGGCATGTACGGAGCGGAGCTTGTCTCGATCCACCACGGCTGGGACCGGCAACGCTTCATCGCCGGAGGTCCTAGAACTCCGACGGCATATTCGAGCCACTTGAGAAGTCAACTCGACAAGCCCGACGTCGTGGTCCTTGTTGCCGAGGTCCGTGCAAGGGTCGTCGGATACGCTTATGCGGGTCTTGAGGGGTCCGATTATATGTCACTGCGTGGGCCGGCTGGCGTCATCCATGACATCTTCATCGAGGAAAGCCACCGTCGTCGTGGAGCCGGTCGAGCGTTGCTGGCGGCAATGGTCGGCGAATTGGGAGGGCGAGGGGCCACGCAGATCGTCTTGTCGACGGCGCATCGCAACGACGCCGGGCAACGTCTCTTTGCGTCTATGGGTTTTGAGCCAACGATGGTGGAGATGACCCTGCAGCTTTGAACGGCGGACTGATGGACAGCAGCTCTTTGATCGGCCACGTTGGTTCAAACTAAGGGCAAGATTGCAAAACGGCGGTTCCCATTGGATAATTCCGCGACACGCGGGGGGAACATGAGCAGGGCGAATTACACGGACATTGCCCGCGAGGCAGGTGTGGGGACAGCCACCGTCGAGCGAGTGATGAACGGGCGAGGGGGCGTCAGGCCGGAACTGGTCGAGAAGGTCGTTATTGCCGCGCGCAGTCTGGAATATCCGCGTGTCCTTCCAGATACGCATCGCGGCCTGCTGCGGGTTGACGTTTTGATGGTCCGCCCGGAAACAACGTTTTACCGGCGGCTCTCCAAGGCATTCGAACAGATCGCCCACAGTATTGATCCGCTGGTCGTCGTCCACAGGCGCTTCGTCGAGGAAATGAACCCGCAGGAAATCGCTCGGGCGATCACAGAGGCGGCTTATCCGCGAGCTGGGCTTATACTCGCCGTCCCCAACAGCCCGCTGGTCAAGGCTGCGGTGGAAGCTGTTGCAGCGCAGGGTATCCCTATCGTCCATGTGGTCACGCGCGCGTCTGAGGACCAGGTCGAATTTGTCGGAATAGACAATTATGCCGCCGGCCGCACGGCGGCTTTATTCATCTGCCGCATGGTTCGCTCGCAAGGACCTGTTGTCGCCCTTTGCCACCCTATCTACCAGGTGCATCGCGATCGGATCCGCGGCTTTTCCGAGTACTTCCGTGATCACCCCAGTTCGATCAACTTCGAGTGGCTCGGCTTTACCCGCGACGAGGAGCGGTTCAGTGCGGAGACCTTGATCATGGCGATGCAGAAGTATTCGAACCTCGTAGGGCTCTACAATGCCGGTGGCGCGAATTCCGCCTTGATCGACGTTCTACGCCGCAGCGACCGGGGCAGAGACATTCTTTTCGTCGGTCACGAACTGACCGACTACACCCGCACGGCGCTGCGCGACGGCATCATGGACGTGGTGCTCGATCAGGCGCCCGAAGCACAGGCGCAGCGCGCCCTCGATATCGTGCTGCACCGCGTCGGTCTTACGAAAATCGAGCCGGACCGAAACCCCATTCGCTTCATCACGATCACCGCCGAAAGCCTTTGATCTATTTTGATCAATGGAGTCTTCGCAGGTTTCAGTGTCTCCTGCTAGTTTCAAAAGCGGGAGGAGAGCCGGCGTTTCAAGGGAAACGACACGGATTCAGGCGCTTGGCCACTCCTTTCCGAAAAAGGATTTGCCGAAGGAGAGCGCCATGGACGACCTCAAATACGGGACGCGGAACAAGCGAGGCGACTGGGCGCCGAACAAGCCGGTCGAGACTGCGCCGCTGTTCGTGTTTCCCCCAAAGCTGTTGGCAATCGCAAAGTGGCTGCCGCACTATTTCTTCCCCTGGAACGTCATCTTCGCGGCTTCCGCCGTCGCCTATTGCGCTTTGATCATTCCGTCGGTCGAGACGTTGCGGACGTTGAGTGCTGGGTGGGCACTTTGGCTTTATGCGGTCAACGCAGTCTGCGTGTTCCTGTTCTATGGAGCCTTCGAGCTTCATCTCTATGTGTTGAAGCGGCAGGAAAACCGCTTCAAGTACAATGGAAAATTCCCGGCGGATCAGAAGAACAACGTCTTCTGGTTCGATCGCCAGAACGTCGACAACATGTTACGCACATTCCTGTCGGGCGTAACGATCTGGACGGGCATCGAGGTCGTGATGCTCTGGGCTCATGCCAATGGCTATGCGCCGTGGCTGAGCTTTTCGGAAAATCCGTGGACACTCGCGCTTGTCGCTCTCGTTGTTCCTATCATCCATGAGTTCCATTTCTTCTGCATCCACAGGCTCATCCACACACCGTTCCTCTACAAGTGGGTGCACTCGGTACACCACAATTCGGTGAATCCGTCGCCCTGGTCGTCGCTGTCGATGCATCCGGTGGAACATTTCCTTTATCTTGGGACCGCGTTTTATCACCTCATTCTGCCGTCAAACCCGATCCTGATGCTCTATCAGCTTCACTATGCGGGCTTCGGCGCAATCCCCGGACATGTGGGCTTTGACAAGGTGGAAGTGGGTGAAGACAAGCTCGTCGACAGCCACGCCTATGCACATTACCTGCACCACAAGTATTTCGAGGTGAACTACGGCGATGCACTGATCCCGCTCGATAAGTGGTTCGGGACCTGGCATGACGGCTCTGCCGACGGCGAGGCCCGCATGCAGGAACGCTATCGCAAGCGCAAGGAAAGGCTCTCCGCCCGCAAGGCTTCCTCCGAACTGCAGGGAGCCGCCAAATGAGCTGGGTATCCGCATGCAAATTCGAAGACATCGAAAAGGAAGGTGCGATCCGCTTTGATCATGAAGGCCGCACCTATGCGATCTACCGCGGACCGGATGACAGCATCTACTGCACGGCCGGTCTTTGCACCCATGAGAAGATCCATCTTGCGGACGGGCTCGTCATGGACTTCGAGGTGGAATGTCCCAAACATTCCGGCGCCTTCGACTATCGGACGGGGGAGGCTATGCGGCTACCGGCCTGCGAGAACCTCAAGACCTATCCGGCGGAGGTGGTTGATGGAGAGGTTCGTGTGGCCCTCGGTTAAGCCGCGCTTCAGCCAATAGCCCATCGGGCTTCCGGAGTGCAATCGGGGTGATCCGGCACCTTACGGAGGATGACATGAAATCAGTGTGCTTGGCGGCTGGTCTGGCCGCCATGATGGGAAGTGCTGCCTTTGCTGAAACGATCGGCGTCTCGATGCAAAGCTTCGACAACAACTTCCAGACACTTCTGCGTGAAGGCATCACTGCAAGGGCATCGCAGGTCGATGGTGTCAGCGTGCAGGTGGAGGATGCCCAGACGGACATTTCCACGCAGCTGAACCAGGTCAACAACTTCATAGCCGCCGGTGTCGATGCCATCGTCATGACGCTGACAGACACGTCAGCTGCCCCCGGCATCAGCGAAGCCGCGGAGAAAGCTGGCATTCCTCTGGTCTATCTCAACCTCGAACCCGACAATTCGGGCAAGTTGCCGGAAAAGCAGGCCTATGTCGGTTCGAAGGAAACGGATTCCGGCAGGCTTGGCGCAGAAGCGGCATGTTCGCTTCTGAAGGAGAAGGGAAAGGCCAGCGATGCGCAGGTCTACATTCTGATGGGCGACCTGGCTCACCAGGCCTCGCGCGATCGCACCAACTCCTTCAAGGAAGCGTTGGCAGCCGGAGATTGCAAGGGTGTCACGATTGCGGACGAGCAGTCCGCCGCCTGGAATCGCACGACCGCAATGGACCTGACGACGAACTGGATCACCGCGGGTCAACCGATCGATGTCGTCTTTGCAAACAACGATGAAATGGCCATCGGCGCCGTTCAGGCGTTGAAGGCAGCGGGCGTCTCTATGAACGACGCAATTGTCATCGGTATCGACGCAACCCAGGATGCCCTTGCCGCCATGGCTGCCGGTGACCTTGATGCGACCGTCTTCCAGAACGCAAAGAGCCAGTCAGCAAGTGCGTTGGATTCTGCAGTCGCACTTGCGCGCGGCAAAGCCATCGACAGGCAGGTCTGGGTGCCCTTCGAACTCGTCACGCCGAAGAATATGGCCGACTACACAAATAAGAACTGATCCTTCCGACCGGCGCTTTCATGCGCCGGCCACTTTTCAAGGGGAGAACGCATGAGCGGGATCGTCATTATCGGCGCCGGAGAAGCCGGCACGCGGGCAGCCTTTGCCTTGAGGGAGGCTGAATATGGCGGAGCCATTAGGATGGTCGGCACCGAGCCGAACATGCCTTATGAGCGACCGCCTCTCTCCAAACCCCTGGACGGGGCGGTGCAGATGAAAGCGATCTGCACCGCTGAGGCATTGGAGGCTGCCGGCATCGAGTATTTTCCCGGCAAATCGGTGTCTTGGATTGATCCGCACGAGCGGCGCGTCGTTTTAAGCGACGGACAGGCGCTGGCTTATGACAAATTGCTTCTTGCAACGGGCGCGCGCCC
>Ga0102591_1001973_pt1 | contig 24569 bp, 26 predicted proteins | sample AraplaCol_mCL_r2_2_FD_76860 | JGI IMG/M metagenome (GOLD analysis project Ga0102591, IMG submission 76860) | Arabidopsis root microbial communities from North Carolina, USA - plate scrape MF_Col_mCL_r2 (SPADES assembly) (version 2) | ecosystem: Host-associated > Plants > Roots > Endosphere... | reverse complement strand
CCATGGCCGCAGCGGCGATCGTGCGCTGGAACGTTGCGTCGTCAGGCGCTGTACTGAAACACAGCGCGACGAATTCCTTCTCGCCTTCAAGATGCAGTCGCAGGTCCGATGACGCCATGCCGCTCTAAACGGTGGGTTGAGCGACCAGTTGTTCCGGCGCAATCGCGGATGCGGCAGCACGCTGGTGCAGCGCAAAAATCGTCGAACCGGAGAGCACTTCCTGGGGTGCAGCCGATTCCCGCGCTGCAGGGGTAGCGGAGATCAGGCCCGGCGTCATTAGAAACCGGATCACAGCATCGCCAGGTCCTCGGCCGAGGCAAACATCGACGGCCGAGCGGTGTTGGGGGCATACGCCATCTCGCCTGCCGCCGCTATGACTTCCAAAAGGCGCGGCGCAACCGGGCCAATAGCCTTCCTTACTCCGAGGAAGTGGACCCATGAACCCTCCACCTCAACCTTTGCTGCGGCGAGCTCTGGGCACTGACTCACAAATGCTCGAAGGTTCTGGATCCAGGTCTCGCAGGGCAGCGCATCCAACTGGACCACGATGGTGCCATCGCCCACGTACAGATCGGCCATCTCCATTCGAATTACACGCGGGGTTGCTGCCCTGAATTGCGGATAGGCGCTCATAAGTCTCTCCTGACATGGTTGGAAGCAAATATCCGCTGCACAGAGCGCACGGGATGTCAGCTTAGCGTCAAGAGTCCGTCAAACCGGTCAGTTCCCCGGTCCGCCGAGCGCAGCGGGTAAACAGACAATTCCGAAAACACATTGCCTTGCATCCAGCTCTTCTAGAATTTCCGGGCCAGCCGATGCCTGGCCTGTCGGGAGGAATCGCTATGAGCTACAGGCGCAGCCAGACCTTCAACATCGAAAATCCGATAACGCCATGGACGTAACCGCTTGGCATGTCCTCTATATTGTCTGGTTGGCTGCGGGCGCCATGGACTTCTGGCTGCACAGGGCCAGCAGTATTGAATCCACCTCGGGCATTGCGGAGTCAATACTGCACTTGGCTCAGATCGCGATCCTAGGGTTGGCTGCGGTTCTTTGGCTGGGATTGCGAGCCTCGACTGGGCTTTTTGCCATCCTCCTGGCACTGGTGTGCCTGCACGCAATAACTGGCTATTGGGACACGCGGGTGGCCTATCCCAAGCGCGCGATTCGCCCCTTGGAGCAGCATGTCCACAGCATTCTGGACTTGGCGCCGTGGGTCGCGACAGGTGCCGTTTACTGGTCACTGCCTGACGCCGGTGTCGGATCAATCTTGGCGTTTGACCCGGCCCCGGCCGCGACATGGGCCTTTGCGCTTGTGCCCGCGATGCTTCTGGTGGTCTTGCCGGCCCTGGTCGAACTTCGTCGGTGCTTGAGCTATCGGAATACAGGATAACGAAGCGATGACGAAAACCAGGCGAAGTCATAAGACCAGGTCAGGCCGATAGCTCCCCTTCAAGCTCCGTGATCGCACGATGGATGTCTTTGAGACGAAATGGCTTCTCCATCACTTGGGCGCGCTTGAAGCGCTCAGGCAAACTGGTTTTACCAAACCCCGTTGTAAAGACAAACGGAATTCCGCGCTCCATCAAAACGTCTGCAACGGGGTAGGACTCTTGGCCATGTAGATTGACGTCCAGCATTGCTACATCGAACGCAACGCTTTTCGCACGCTCTAGAGCGTCGGGCAGATACTCCGCCTTCTCAACGACTGCGTAGCCAAGGGTCTTGATCGATTCCTCGAGCACATACATCAAGCCCGGCTCATCCTCGACCAAGAACACGCTCACTGCTCCAATTCCGTCTGCCATACGGCCACCCTCCCGCGCGTCGCGTTTATTCATGCAACACCAGTGTGAGCGCGGCGTGGCATCATTGTGTAAAGCCCACATCAAAGCGAGTACAGGAACACACATTTTTACGGTTTCTTTACAAATCATCCCTTAGGGTTATGCGATCCCGGGGAGGATAGACGTGACACAGTTGGAACACCCCAAAGATGCGTTGAATGACGAGTCCCGACAGTTCGCTCTCTTGGTCAACTCCGTCACCGACTATGCAATTTACATGCTTGACGAGCATGGCGTAATTCGGACTTGGAACCCTGGTGGGCAGCGGATCAAGGGCTACGCCGCCCAAGATGTCATTGGAACGAATTTCTCCCGGTTTTACCTCCCCGAGGATGCAGCTGCGGGCGTGCCGCAGCGTAACCTGAGGACAGCAGCCGCGGAAGGACGGTGTATCGAGGAGGGGTGGCGGGTCCGGCAAGACGGTTCACGCTTCTTGGCAAGCGTCGTGATCGATCCCATCTGGGTCGACGGCGTATTGGTGGGATACGCCAAAGTAACCCGAGACATCACTGAGCGTCATGATGCTCAAGAGCGGTTGGAAAAGGTCCAGCACAGCCTCCTGCAGGCGCAGAAGATGGAAGCCATCGGCAAGCTGACGCTTGGGTTGGCCCATGACTTCAATAACCTCCTGACTATCATTGTCAACTGCCTTGACCTCATCAGCTTGAGGGTCAAGGACGGCCCGGCGGCGAAGCTGATCGAGACGGCCCTTCGTGCGGCGGAGCGTGGGACGTTGCTCTCGCGACAATTACTGACGTTTGGCCGAGGACAGAAATTGTTTCCTGAACCCTTGAACGTCGCTGCCGCGCTGCGTGAATCCCAGGAACTCCTGCAGCGTTCGGCGGGAGACGCGATTGAGGTTACCTTCGACCTCGACCAACATCTTCCCTTGGTATTCGTTGACAAGGCACAACTTGAGGCAGCGGTCCTGAATTTGGTGTGCAACAGCCGCGATGCGATGCCCGATGGCGGCACTATCACCATCTCGGCCTGCGCCAAAAAAACCCTGGATCCCGCCTCAGAGAGTCATGTCCCTGAGCCTCACGTATGCGTGACCGTTGCGGACGATGGCGAGGGCATTCCAATCGCCCAACAGGCGCGCGTCTTCGAACCATTTTTCACTACAAAGCCCGTGGGACGGGGTAGCGGTCTAGGGCTCAGCCAGGTGTTTGGTTTCACCAAACAATCAGGCGGCTTTCCCCAACTCAGCAGCGTTCCGGGAGAAGGCACCCGGATTGTACTTTGCTTTCCTATCCACGAGCCTTGAAATGCCCATTAATTTGCTGTTCGTTGAAGACGAAGCCGACTTGCGATCGGTGGTGACCCACGCGTTGTCCGATCAAGGCTTTGCGGTCACTCCCGCATCCGATGGCATCGAAGCGATTGCCCAGTTGAGGGGTGAGACGCAATACGCCGTGGTGGTTACGGATGTCAGCATGCCGGGTGGTGTTTCAGGCCTTGAGGTGGCGGCCGCGGTTGCCGAAACGCAGCCCGGCGCTCGTGTGTTAATAGTGTCTGGACTGCAACGCTCCCAGCTCCCTCCCCTTCCTGCGTCTGCGCGCTTTCTGCCGAAGCCTTACCGCTTCAAACAGCTCATCACTGCGATTCACGAACAATTGGCTTGAGCCAAAAATCCATCGCCTTTCGGCCAGTGCATGTCAACGCGTAGCCACAAGCCCTTGGCTCGGCGTTGACGCATCGAAGACTCTGTTGCCGATGCGCTAAGCGCCCTTGCCAGCCAGACCGTCTATGCGGCCATTCTCGACGTTGAGCTGCGAGACGGGCCGGTGTTCCCTGTTGATCATATGGCGGCTCGTGGAATCCCGTTCCTAAGCGTGGTGAAAATGTGGAGCCCGCCCAAACGCCGTTCTCATGGCGGCGGGAGCAGCATAGAGGTTGACACCATTACGGAGCGACCCATGAGCAAACTGCCCCTTAATCCTGGCGCCGACGTGGATGACCAGGATAAAGCACACACCCCGGACAAGCTCCGGAACGATGACGCCACGTGGAAAGACAAGGACATGCCTGACGCGGAGCACACCGCCAAACCGGAAGATTACGAGCGTCCGGCAAAGCCATGAAGGCCGGCTTCGGCAATTCCACCCCATTCAGGAGAGCCAGATGGCCTTGATCCATTCGATTTTGATGGGAGCCGTCGCGGGAATGCGCGCGATGACCCCTTTGGCCGCAGTGACTAACGCCGCCCGGAGCGGCAACTTGCCCGCCGACAACGGTGCCCCTCGCCTTCTGGCCAACAAGCTCGCCTCCGCAGGGATGCTCGCATTGGCAGGCGGAGAGCTCGTTGGGGACAAGATGAAAACGGCCCCCGACCGCATCGTTCCGGCAGGCATGGTTGCGCGCGTCGCTACCGGGCTCATTGCAGGCGCGGCGCTCGCTCCCCATCGGCAGCGAAAGCTTGGCGCGCTTCTGGGTGCTGGCGCCGCCGTTGGTATGGCTTACGTCACCTTCAACCTGCGCATGCGCGCGATCGCCCGCTACGGCCAAAGCAGTACCGGAGCCGTGGAAGACGCCATTGCCGTCGGCAGTGCTGCCCTGATCACACAATGGGCTGCCGGCGGCGCCAAACCCAGACGACGTCGCGGATGAACCTCAGTGAGCCCACGTCCCTCGGTCGGCGGTGCGTCCAGCACACCCGGCTCGATTCGCGCCAAGCCGAGAACAGCACCATGACGACCATCGCCTACCCGATCCGACCCCCCGGTCGGTCAGGCCCCTACACATCGCGTCGACACCACTGGGCCGCGACGTTTACCAGGGCGTGCGCACACTGACTTTTCCTCAAACCCCATAGAGGCTCAGCCAATGCCCGTGCCCAACTACCCGAAGCCGCCGTTCAAGGCGCAGCAGCAGTCGTTTCCCGGCAAAACCGACAAGCTCGACCCTCGGCCAGACCACGGTGAGGACAGCTATGTTGGTCACGGCTTGCTGAAAGGCAAGAAAGCGCTGATTACCGGCGGCGACAGCGGTATTGGTGCGGCAGTAGCCATTGCCTACGCCCGGGAAGGCGCCGATGTGGCTATCGCGTTCCTGGAGGGTGAAGAGAAGGACGCCGCCAGCATCGGGGCGCTCGTAGAAGAGGCGGGCCAGAAAGCCGTCCTGTGCCCCTGCGACATCAGCGACGACGCCCAGGCTGAAGCGCTCATCAAGCAGGTCACCCGCGAACTTGGGGGCCTGGACATCCTGGTCAACAACGCCGCGTATCAGCGCTACTACGAATCCTTCGACGACATCACCCTGGACGACTGGCGAAAAACGTTCGATACCAATGTGCATGCCGTCTTCAACCTGACCCGTCTGTGCGTGCCCCACCTGCAGGACGGCGGCTCGGTCATCAACACCGCCTCCGTGAACTCCAAGAAGCCCACCCCCAACATCCTGCCCTACTCGGCCACTAAGGGCGCGGTGGCCAACCTCACCATCGGTCTGGCCGGTCTTCTCGCCGAGAAAGGCATCCGTGTAAACGCAGTATTGCCCGGTCCGATCTGGACGCCCTTCATTCCCGCCGGCATGGCCGCGGAGGAAGTTGAGCAGTTCGGCAGCCAGACCCCGTTCGCTCGTCCGGGCCAGCCGGCCGAACTCGCCTCGGCCTACGTGATGCTCGCTGCCGACAGTGCGAGCTACACCTCCGGCGCACTGCTTACCGTCTCCGGCGGCGCGGTCACCCTGTAAGGCCTGTTCTCCCCTCCTCCCCGAAGGATTCCAATGCCTTCTCGCAACCAATACGACATGCAGAACCCGCTGACCCAGTTCCCACAGCCGACCTACCCGGCTCAGGTTCAAACCCCGCCCGGCACTGTTCATGAGCTCAAGCCGGTGGCCGACCATGGCGAGAAAAGCTCCGTGGGCCTGGGGCCATGAAGGGTCGCATCGGCGCCACCGGCGGCATGCTGCTGCCGTGACCGCTGGCTCCAGCGATGCCGAGAGCGTGCCTGGCGAGCGCGACGCGGACGGGTATGCGCCCATCCACTCCTACGCCGCCATTGGCGACGGGCGCTCCAGTGCGCTCATCGCGCCGGACGGCAGCATCGACTGGTGGTGCGCCCCGTGCATGGACGCACCGCCCTTGCTCGACCGCCTGCTCGATGCCCCGGCCGGCGGTCGTTTTGTGCTCCAGGCCCGCGACGTTCAGCAGGTGCAGCGGCGCTACCGCGACAACAGCAACGTGTTGGAAACGCACGTCCGCACCGCCACCGGACTGGCCCGGGTGACGGAGTCGCTCAACAGCGGCCCGGCCGGGCGGCTGCCTTGGTCCGAGCTGGGCCGCCGGTTGGAAGGCTTGGAGGGAGAGCTCACCTTCGATCTGCTCTACCAGCCGGGCACCCGGGCTGGGGCCTGCGCGCCCTGGATGAGCGATACCCCAAACGGATGCGTGCATCACGCCGGCCCCGTGATGACGATGCTGCGCTACTCCGAACGCGTGCAGATCGGCAATTGCGATGACCGGGAACTCCGCGGCACCGTGACCCTTCGGCCCGGTGACAAGGAGATCATCGCGCTGCTCGCCTCTCAGGACGAAGTGCTCCCAGTTCCGCCTTTAGTGGATATCGATACCCGCATCGACCGCTCCGATCGGGAGTGGCGCCAGTGGGTGGACGACCTGCACTGCGACGCAAGCCGCCGCGCTGAAGTCATCCGATCGGCGCTGGCGCTCAAATTCCTTTGGTTCGCGCCCACCGGGGCCATCGCCGCAGCGGTGAGCGCTTCGCTGCCCGAGCGCATCGGCGGCGACAAGAACTGGGACTACCGCTACGCCTGGGTTCGCGATGCCGCATACGTCATCAAGACCTTCCTGCGCGTGGGTGCCCTGCCCGACGCCAAGGCCGGCTTCAGCTGGCTGATGACCACCATCGGTCGACACCGTCCCGGGCTTGCGCCGTGCTACACCCTTCGCGGCGAGCGGGTCGAAGAGGAACGCTGTATCGATGTGCCGGGCTACCGCAACAGCCAACCAGTGCGCGTGGGTAATGCGGCCTCTGGGCAGTTGCAGACCTGCGCCTACGGCGACGTATTGGAAATGGCCAGCCGGATGATCAAAGCCGGCCACATCCTCGACCCCACAACTGCCCGGCTCTTGTTCGAACTGGCTGACGAATGCGCCGACAACTGGATGCGCAAGGACAGCGGCTTCTGGGAACTGGGCGAGGCGCAGCACTACACGATGTCCAAGGTGGAATGCTGGATGGCGCTCCGCCGAGCCTGCGAACTCGCCGAGGCTGGCCACATCACCACTGCCCGTCTGCCGCGCTGGCAGCGCGAGAAAGAGCGCATCCTGGACTGGATCGACGAGCACTGCTGGGATAAAGCAAAGCAGAGCTACGTGATGCATGCCGGCAGCGACCGGCTGGACGCGAGCCTGATGCTCGCTTCGCGCTTCGGCTTGGGCGAACTGCGCCGGGAGCGTTTCATCGCTACTCGGGAGGCCATTCGGCGCGAACTGTCGGATGAAAGCGGCGATCTGCTGTGGCGCTACAGCGGCATGCAGGACTGCGAAGGCACGTTCATCAGTTGCGCGTTTTGGATGGTGGAAGCCTACGGCCTGCTGGGGGAGGCAGAAGAAGCGGATCGCTTGTTCGGATCGTTGCTGGCCCGCGTCCAGAACGACGTGGGCCTTATGCCAGAGATGTGGGATCCCCAAGCCGATGAAGGGCTGGGCAATACGCCGCAGGGCCTGAGTCACTTAGCCTTGGTGCACGCCGCTTATGCGATAGATGGCGACTAAGGCGGACGGCGGACACATGCTGCCGGTGTTCCATCGGGCTCTGGTCATCGAAACCCGGTAACAGCCCACGGACGTCTTGGTCTTGACCTCGACGCCCGCCATCACATTCCGGAGCTGCCCTTGGACGTCGCGTTCTTGTCCCCGTCGGACGGCGCGTCTGGTTCTTCTTTCCCTGCGTGAGCATGCCCGCCGATCGGGTCCTCGATCTGGATGACCTTCCCCTTGTGCCACGCATCCGCCCCTGCATCGATGGGGGGCGCGGCGATATCGGCACGACGCTTCCGCTTGTCCTCACTACTGACCCCGAGCCGGGCGTCACGGGCAGCGACCATGGCTGGGTCCGCTTGGCCGTCTGCGGTGAACCCCATCATCAGCTGCGGCATGCCTCGGGGCAGGTCCTTGTCCAGGTCTGTGTGCCATGTGTGCCAGGTCTTGCCATACGTGTGGATGAGCTTCTCCATCAGCGCATGCTCGGCCACCTCGGGAATCCCCGGCGCAATGAGCTGACCCGATTTCACCTCTTGAACATGGCTGTGCCACAGCGCTTTTTCCTGCTCAGGAAGGCCTGCAAACAGCTTCTCACTGATGATGTATTCCACCCCCATCAGCTTGGCGTCTTTCACATTGCCGTCGTAGATCGTGCACTGGATGACATCCTCGTTGAGGATGGAGCAGTAGTGATGGGCTTCCATCTGGACCTTCATCTGGCCGTTGTAGAAATGGAACCCGTCCAGATAGGCGTTGATGGCGTCGACCGGCGGCCGGTCCTGCAGCACGGCCGCCCCGGTCTCCAGCACTTTGGTCTTCGCACTTTCTTCGGCCCCGGGCGCTTGGACGCTGGACTCTGTGTTCCCACCGCCGCACGCAGACAGAACAAGCGCGACGGCGGCGCAAACGATGGATCGACGCATGGTGATTCCTCCTGAAAAGCAACGGCAGCTGGTAAGTGGGATCAGTCGTCCTATGCCCACCGTGCCAAGTTCTGTTGGATTGATTCGATACCTTCCCAAGGATCCTTGCGCCTGCGTTTGAGCTTGGCGGGAACGTCCTTCATGGTGAAGCTATCGGCCCGGGTGAGCTTCGACAGCTCGCTCCACGCGATGGGCATTGCCACCGGCGCGCCGGGCCTGCCTCGCAGGGAATAGGACGCCACGGCGGTAGCCCCTCGGCCGTTGCGCAGGTAGTCGACGAAGATGCGTTTGTTGCGCAGTCTTTTGGTCGACGTTGCCAAGAATCGCTCCGGCTCGGACTGTGCCAAAGCGTCTGCGAATCCATGGGCAAACCGCTTGGTCAGATCCCAATCGCATCCCGGATTCAACGGCACCACCACGTGCAAGCCTTTGCCTCCGGAAACGCGCAGGAAGGACTCCAGCTCCAACTGCTGAAGGAGCTTCCGAATGTCGGTTGCAGCTTTCTTGACCTCGGAGAACGGCACGTCTGGGCCCGGGTCAAGATCGAACACCACACGGTCGGCGCGGTCGGGCGAATCGGCGTGGCTGCCCCAAGGGTGGAACTCCAAGGCGTTGAACTGCACAAGCTCCAAGAGACTGGCGGCGTCTTCGACCACCAGGTAGTAGGCATTGACCCCACTGTCTTCCTTGAGCTTCACCGAACTGACCAACTCCAAACCCGCAGTGTGGTGTTTCTGGAAGAAGCACGGCCGGCCGGTGCCAGCTGGGCAGCGGATGATCGACAGTGGTCGCCCAACGATCTCAGGCAGCAGATGGTCCATAACCGCGCTGTAGTAGTCCCACACATCCTGCTTGGTGGCGTTGATGTCGGGGAAGATGACCTTGGACGGGCTTGAGAGCTTTGGGGGAACCCGCTCTCCAGCATCCGCCCTGCCCTTGCCGCCGGAATCGTTGCTCCGATCTGAGTCCTTCAGATCGGCCACGTCTTTGTCGGGCCGCACCGCTTTCAGCGACGCTTGGCGCAGCAATTGTTGCCCGCCAATGCCTCGGTAAAAGACCTCGACGACAAACCGGGGCGCAAACCAGGTGGCGGCCCGCAAGTCGGTCTCTGTCGTTGGGACATGTGCGGTGGGCTTCTTCCCGCCGGCGGTGCCGATCAGCGCCGTCAGCTCCCCGATCAGGGTGTCCGAAAACCCCGAGCCGACGCGCCCCACGTAAAGCCACCCATGCTCGGGGTCGGGCTTGGCCAGTAGCAACGATCCGAAACCAGTGCGGCTTCCTTTGGGTGCCGTGTAGCCGACCACAGCAAATTCGTCGCTGGCCAACTGCTTGGTCTTCCTCCAATCCTCGCCTCGGCCGCCGTGGTAGCCGCGATCGGCGCGCTTGGAGATGATGCCCTCGAAATGCTGCTCACCCGCCAAACGGTAGGCCGCCTCCCCGTCGCCGGCGATGTGCGAGCTCATGGCCAAATGGGTCGGGGCTCCCTTCAGGACGTCCTCCAACAGCGCCTTTCTTTCCAGCAGCGGCGCATCCGCGATGTCCACGCCGTTGATATGCAGAAGGTCAAAGAGCGCATACGACAGCGCCCCCTGACGTTCACCAGATAGGGTGGCTTGAAGCAGGTTGAAGTCTTCCTTCGTCCCGCGCCCTGCAATCAGCTCCCCGTCCAGCGCCGCGGACTTCAACCCCAAGGCAGCGATGGCGTCACGGATCTCCGGGATCTTGCTGGTCCATTCCAACGCGTTGCGCGACCACAAGCGAACCTCGCCTTCCGCCACCGTGGCCAGGATCCGGTAGCCGTCCCATTTGATCTCATGAACCCACTGATCGCCCTTGGGTGGCGATTCGCCCAGCTTGGCCAACTGGGGTTCGAACGGGCCTTGGGGGTCCTCGGCCCTTTTACCACCGGTCAGCGCCAACGCCCTCTTGGCCCAATCCACGCGTCGAGCGGGTTTTGCGGGGGGGATCGCATTGAGTCGCTTCTTGTCGGGCTTCCCGCTGCCGGCCCGTTTGAGGTCTGCGGCAGGGGGCGCGGCGACATCCCCCAACAGATCATCGGCCTCGACCTGGCTGGCGTAGGCATCGTCCTCCTTGAAGAGAAGCCACTGCGGCTGGCGCGCCGGCTTGCCCGAGCGGACCAGGTGCCACCCGCCTTTAAGCTTGGATCCGAACAGCTCGAAGCGCAGGTGCCCTTTGGCGAGTTGAGCCTCGGGATCCCCTTCGGTGGCCCAGACCCCGTGGTCAAACTGGGCGACGTGTCCCCCGCCATATTCGCCCTTGGGGATTTCGCCTTCGAAGCTGGCGTAGTCGACGGGATGATCTTCCACCTCAACCGCCATCCGCTTGACCTTCGGGTCGTAGCTTGGCCCTTTGGGCACGGCCCAACTCTTCAGCGCGTCGCCGACCTGGAGCCGGAAGTCGTAGTGGCGACGGCTGGCATGATGCAATTGAACGACAAAGATGGCCCGCTGCCCGGCAGGAAGCACCTTGCCGGGTTCGGGCTCTTTGGTCTTGCTGAACGTGCGCTTGCGGCGGTATTCGGTGAGGGACATGCCCCGCGCCCGTCACTTGCCCAGGTGCTTGCGAACAGCCGCCGAGGTGGGGCCTACGGCCTTGACCGCCTCCTTCAGCTGGGCAGCGCTGACCCCCAATGCCTTGGTCCAGTACTGGACCTCATAATCTTCATTGACATTGATCCGGTCGCGATCTGGGGAAGCGGTCTTGTTCTTGTCGTCACTCATGGGATCTGCTCCGGGACAGGTAGCCTGTTTCTAATCCGGCCACCGTAGGATTGCCGTGAACTGGATTGCACGTCCCTTCACGCAGCTTTGAAGCCCCGCTGGGCCACCCAGACCACGGGCTTTTCATCTGTTTGAAGTCGTCGCGGGTGTGTAGCAGCCCTTCACAGATTTGCGCACCGACCTAACGAGAGGGCGCTTAGCGTCAGCGCTCCACCCACCACCTACCCGGAGAATCGACATGGCGATCAAGACCGCTGAAGACCTGTTCATCCACGAACTGTCGGACATTTACAGCGCGGAAAAGCAGCTGACCAAGGCGCTGCCGCGCCTCGCGCGTGCCGCCTCCAATCCGGACCTGGCCGCCGCCTTCGAAACCCACCTGGAAGAGACCCAGGGTCAGATAGAACGCATCGACCAGGTTGTCGAGCTGCTGGGCATCCGCCTCAAGCGCATCAAGTGCGCCGCCATGGAGGGGTTGGTTGAGGAGGGTAAGGAAGCCATCGACAGCATCGAGGAAGGCCCGGTGCGGGATGCCGCTCTTATTGGCGGTGCCCAGAAGGTCGAGCACTACGAAATCGCTTCCTACGGCACCATCGCGGCCCTCGCCAAGCAGTTGGGTTACAAGGACGCGCTCCCGCTCCTGCTGGAAACCCTGGAAGAAGAAAAGGCAACCGACGAGAAGTTGACCATCCTGGCCAAGTCCGGTGGCAACGCCAAGGCCGCGAAGGCCGCTTGAGGCGGATGCCTATGAGCCGAGACGACTGGAAGAGACTTTCTGTGGAGGGGCTGAACCGAGGAGCGGCGTAGATCGCCGCTCCTTCACTGCAATTCGCTAGTGGAAAGACTACTGTCAAAACGTTCGTTCAACTGTAGGCCGTGTTGGCATGTGGAAGAGAAACGGTTTATCGATCGTGCTTCTGGCTTTTCTCCTGGTCTTCCTGGGAGGCCAGATATGGACCGGCTTTTTGACCCACAACGAGGAACTCGCTGAAACGCACCGCGCTGCACTGAGCCTGTTTGACTACCTGCATAGCGGCCATTTCGTCAGCGCAACCTTCGAGAACTGGGAAAGCGAGTTCCTTCAGATGGGCATGTATGTCCTGCTGACCGTCAGCCTCCGCCAGAAGGGTTCAGCCGAATCGCGCCCACTGGATGACGCGCAGGAACAAGAGCGGATTGAGCCGGGTCCAACGCCTTGGGCCGTCCGGAGAGGCGGGATCTGGAAAACGCTCTACGGTCACTCCTTGGCGATCGCGTTCACGACATTGTTTCTGTTGAGCTTCTCGCTGCATCTTGCGGGCAGCTGGCGTGCGGAGGTCGAGGAGCAGCTTGCGAAAGGACTGCCCGCCCCCACCTGCTGGCAACACCTGTGGAGCAGCGGCTTCTGGTTCGAATCCTTCCAGAACTGGCAGAGTGAGTTCCTGGCCGTGTTTGCCCTCGTGATTCTGACTATATTTCTTCGTCAGAAGGACTCGCCCCAATCCAAACCACTGGCGGCGCCTCACAGCCAAACGGGCGATTGAGGGGCAAGAGCAGCTATGAATAAATCCGGCCCAGCGCTCCTGATCATTGACATGTTCACCTTGTTCGACTTCCCGGAGGCCGGCCAGGTGAAGCCGAAGGCGCTGGAAGCCGCTCGGCACATCTCGACGCTCGCCCAGCGCTTCCGGGCGTTCGGCCATCCGGTCATCTACGCCAACGACAACTTCGCCAACTGGCAGATGGATTTCAAGGGGTTGGTGAGGCTCTGCTTGGGCACCGAGGGTGAGTCCTCGGCGATTGCGAAGATCCTGGAACCGGAGCACGGTGACTATTTCGTGCTCAAACCCAAGCACTCCGCATTTCTCGCCACCCCGCTGGCCGTGCTGCTTGCCAAGCTTGGTATAAGGGAGCTCGTCGTTGCTGGAATGACGGCGGAGTCGTGTATTACTGCCACATGTTTCGATGGCAACGCCAGGGAATACGACATGATCGTGGTGCAGGAAGCGGTCGCCGGCATCGGCTCTCGAAAGACCACGGCACTCCGATTGCTGGAAGGGTCCAAGGCAGCAACCGTTCTCAAGCTTGCGAGCTACCTGCGCCGACTGGGGACTGGATGAATCATTCCCGCAAGCGTCGCTCCTGGTCCTTCAGGCACCGCTGATTACGCGGGCAGCCAGGTCGGGTTTGATGGGGTTGGAAGGCGTGTTGTAGCCATCTCCGTCTCCGGGGAATCACCACTGCCGGGTACCCGCCTTTCGTGGACTGCGGCAAGCAGGCGGCTGACTTGGCGGGCAGCGCCTCCGATGCCCGGTTCCAACCCCAGGACGTAGACAAAGCAACCGTCGAACTTGGCAGACGCAGACTCAAGCCCTTCCGTGTTGGCCATTTCGCGCTTGAGCGCCTCAAGCCAACGCTTGGGCGGCTCAGACGCCAGTTCCACCACCACCGCAGCTTCGCCGAAGTCCAGCTGCATCACCTCGAGCCTCAGGACCTTCGGAATCGACAAAATGTGTGATGACTTGCCCACTCCCGTTCTCCTCAAGAGCAATGGGCGCAAAGTATCCTCAGCGCGTGCCAAGGCTGCGTCAAAATTCGAGGCTAGTTGCCACCTACCTGTAAGTCCCCTCATGACACCAGCTCTGCAGCAGACACAGCCTGCTGGCAGGCGGGCTCTCTGGTCCGCATTCAACGAAATTCGGCGCTACGGCCCAGCTAGCGCGCTCTGCATCGCTGCCAGCCGCCGGATGTGGACGAGACTTGCTCCCATCCGTCAGGAAGCTTCCGCATCGCCTGCCCGCCTACGCAGGCGCGCCTTGATCGCGCTGCCTCATCAGATCCCAGTGCAGGTAGAGATATGACATCGTCGGACGGTCCGGGGCGACCTGCACGCCGGGCTTCATCCTGCAGGGTTCGAGCTTCGATCCGGTCGCAGTAGGGTGCTTCACCACAAGTAAGTGGCTACGACCGACCACGTCGATGCAGCCGGGTCGTAGTCCATGACGACCGGAATAAGGTCCGATCGCCAGACCGGCGGCTTGGCAGCCCCGTCCACCTGCCCCATTCGCACAGTGGTCTCCCTGGGTATCCAGCCGGTTGCACGCATTGCCATATCGCGCGTGATACGCCCTTTCGCGGTGCGTTTGACCACGATCAGCCGGCCGTCGGACAACCGTACTTCCTCTTTCCATGACTCACTCATGCGACTGCAGCCGACCAGCGTTCCCCGCCATGGCAGCTGATCGGAGCTTGGCGTGAGCTTGCCGTCGGTCTGCCGGTTGTAGCCGCGAGAATACTGGTCGAGAAGCCTGGCGATATCAACCTGGATACATAGGCATCTTGCATAGGGCAGCTTGCGCAAGTAACCCATTGCGGCGACGATACCCGCAGCCGCCTTTCTGCGGCCTGCCCGACGGGGGACGGACATGGAACTGTTGACGCTGGAACACTTCGCCGGGTGCGTGAACGAGACATTCGCTGCCGAATACGACGGCATGGCGATGGAATTCGTTCTGGTGGAGGCCCGTCCCCTGCCCGCCTCCCATCCGGGTGCAACGCGTGCACCGTTCTCGCTGCTGTTCCGCAATACCGCACCGATTGTATTCCCGCAGAAGATCTACCCCCTGCGCCACGGTCGCGTGGGTGAAGTCGGCATCTTCCTGGTCCCCATCGCGCAGGAGCGCGCCGGTTTCCTCTACCAGGCCGTCTTCAACTAGGCTGCCACCGCAGCGGCAGGTAAACCCCATCTTCCGAGGCACCACTTCCTACGAAGCCCAGCCGCGCATACAGGCGTTGGGCTCCGATGTTGTGCACCATCACATGCAGCGCAAGCCCGCGTCCGCGTGCGGCCGATGACTGCTGCTGGCGCTCGATCAGCGCGGCACCGATGCCTTGCCCCCGCCACGCTGGGAACAGGCTGATGTCGACCAAGCGGTCGTCCGCGCCGGTCTCATCCAGGTAAAAGCGCCCCACCGTTTCCCCTTCGCACTCGACGGCCAGGTAATGCGCCTGAGGGTAGTGGGCCAGGTAGTGCTGGTGCTGCGCGACGAACTGCTGCGCAAGAAACTGCTGTTTGGCATCGGCGGGCCATGGCACCGCCTGCAGTTCCTGCTCACGCGTGCTGGCGTACAGCGCCGGCAACCACGCCAGGTCGTAGTCACCCAGCGGACGACAGCGCCAGCGCAAGCCCGACGTGGACGCCAGCGCGGTCGAGCGCGCCGGCGGAAACGATGCCAAGGGCGGCAAGCCCATCACGGGAAGACGGGATAGTCGCCAGTCAGTGCGATGCAGAAGTTCACCGCCAGGTAGGGCTGCTGGTTGGCATGCGGCTGGGCAGCGCCTGACGTGGGCTTGAGCATGGTCGGCGACATCGGCGTGGTCGGCGGGCTGGTGCTGAAGGGCTTCACCGCATTGGACCCCGGCTGCGAGAGACCGCCGCCTGCCACAGGCGCGCTGCTGCGCTTGGCAGGGTCACTTTGCTGGAAGGCGGTGAGCACGTGTTGATGCGACGGCATCTGCTGTTCGGTCAGGGTAACCGCGGTGACCCCGAAGGTATCGCCGGCCCTGCGCGGGGTCAGGCCCGGCCCGGTGCCTTGGGCACAGGCCGCACGCGTCACCAGGTTGGGAAGCTGGAACGTGCTGCTGCCGTTGCCGCCGTAAGTGATGCCCAGCAACGAGTACAGAACACTGTTCTGCGTCACGGGCAGCGTGGCGCCATTGCAGAACGCCCAGCCGTAGGGGTTGTAATCGAAGCCGAACATCTGGATCTCACCGACAAAGGGTGTGGTCATGGTCGTCTCTCTGTTCGGGGGCGTGGGTCAGGACTGCGTAGGGAAGATGCCGGCGGACGCAATGCAGTACTGCACGGTCAACGTGGGCATGCAGTTTTCATGCGGCTGGTTGCCGCCGGCGTTCGACACGGCAGTGGGTTCCATCTGCACGGCGGTGGCGTTAGCCACGTCGCTGACGTAGAAGGTTTCACCGCTCACTACGCCCGGCAGTGCCGTTGCACCGGGGGTGTCCAGGGAGGCGGCGACGCTGCTGGCGACCAGCCAGTGCGTGTGGCCGGGCATCTGCGGGAGGGTCAGCGTGACCGTCTCGCTGCCGCTGCGCTGGCCAAGCGGCCGCAACGTCAGGCCGGGGCCCTGGCCCTGGTGAAGGGGCACGGCGCCACGCAGGTCGGGGATACCGAAGGTGGTCACCCCGTCGCCGCCGTAAGTGGTGCCCAGCAGGGTGTACAGGACATCGTTTTCGGCAATGGAAAGCAGCGAACCGTCGCAGGCAAACCATCCCGTGGGCACCCGCGCAAACCCGAACATGCGAATCTCGCCGACGTAGGGAACACTCATGTGGTTGTACTCCTTGTGTGGGGCCGGGGGCTCAGCTGCGGGACGGGTAGATGCCGCTGAGGGCAACGCAGAAGTTCAGCGCGGTGTACGGCTGCATGTTCGGATGCGGCGAATTGGCGCCTGCGGGAGCCACCGAAGTGGGTGCCTGCATAACTTCCGCACCGCCCTGCGCTGCATAGAACTTCACCCCGCCATTGGTCCCGGCAAAGGTGCGGCTGCTCGGATTGCGATTGTCGCCAGCGGTGGCCACGCCGCTGACCTGGTGGCCATGCGGCGGCAGCTGGCTGGTGAGCAGCGCCACCGTTTCGCTACCGGCAATCTGCGCCATCTGCATCGGTTGCGGCTGCCAGTTCGGGTCTGCGGAGGGGCCATAGCCAACCGGCGTGCGCCCGCGCAGGTCCGGCAGACCGAAAGTCTGGCTTCCATTACCGCCGTAACGGGTGCCGAGCAACGCAAAGAGCGCCTGGTTCTGCTGGATCGGCAGGATCTGCCCATTGCATTGCGCCCAATACCTGGGCGCGAAGTTGAAACCGGTCATCATGATCTGACCGACGAAAAATTCGCTCATCTGATCCCCCTTGGATGCTGAGCGGCGGCGCCGGAGTGACGCGCACTTACTCTGAACGCCATTCAGGATGTTCACAAGCCCCATCGGGCGGGCACTTCCTTCGGCCCACGGACTCTGTTCCAATTGCGCCCAGGGGGGAGGCGTGGATGCCTGCCGCTGGCAACGTCAAGGAACGACGGGAGCGAGAAACGCTCTCGGGGCAGCCAGCAAGGGACGCGCACCTCGATGTTGTTCTGCATCCAGGTGAAATCTTTCCAAGGGGGAAAGGTCATGGCGTACCTTAATGACCGCGCGCGCTTCGCGCGTTTGTTCGCGATCTCGATGTTTCTTTCCTTCGCCGCACTGTGCTGGCCCGGTGCCGCGCGGGCGGCGCACACCTCACCGGTGTGCGCGGAAAAGTTCGCCACCGTAGCCAACGGCGGCACCGTCACGATAGAGATCACAGACTGCTCGCAGGGGGCGGAGAACTTCGGGTATGGCCAGGTCGATGGCCCTGCGTTCCCCCAGAACGGCACGGCGAACCTTCGCGTCGACGGCAGCCGCTGGTTCGTCGACTACGGCCATGACGGCAGCAACACCACCTCCGACGCCTTCGAGTTTACCGACGGCGAAGCGCAAGGTAATGGCGGCGCAGTGCGGGTCAACATCACCGTCACCCCTGCCAATTCCGCCATCGTGGTCGCGCCGGCTACGCTTCCCACGCTGCGCGCCGGTGCGGCATTCACGCAGACCCTGAGCGCCAGCGGCGGCACGGATCCCTACACCTACAGCCTTGTGGGCGGCACCCTGCCCCTCGGCGTCTCGCTTGCCGGCGACACCCTCAGCGGCACGCCGACGCAGCGCGGCGCGTATTCCTTCAGCGTGCGCGCCACCGACGGCACGTCTGCATCGGTCGACAAGAGCTACAGCGGCACGGTACAGAATCCCAGCATTACCATGGTGCCGGCCTCGGCCACCGCGATCCAGGGCGTGCCCTTCAACCAGGCGCTTTCTGCTACGGGCGGCGTTGCACCGCTTACCTACCAGCTGGAAACGGGCGCCCTGCCGATCGGCCTGGTGCTGGCCGGCAACGGGGTGATCAGTGGCAACGCGTCCTCGGCCCCGGGCAACTACCCGGTCACCATCCGCGTTACCGACAGCAGCACCGGTCCGGGTACATATTTCGAGGTCGAGAATTTCACCCTCACTGTCAGTCCTCCGCCCAGCGTATCCATTGCGGTGGCGCCGGCCAGCGTCTCTGAAGATGGCGGGACGAATCTGGTCTACACGGTAACCCGCAGCCTGAATCTGTCTTCGGCCACCGTCGTCAACCTCACCACCAGTGGCACGGCGGACAGCGCCACCGATTACACCGGCGCGGTCGCAACGGTGACCATTCCCGCCGGTGCGACCACCGCCACCGTGGTCATCAATCCCACTGCAGACAACGCTGTTGAGGCGAATGAGACTGTCATCCTCACGCTGGCCGGCGGCAGCGGCTACACCGTGGGCGCGCCCGCCAGCGCCACCGGCACGATCCTCAATGACGACGTGCCTGCGGCGTCCATTTCGGTAGCGCCTGCCACGGTGAACGAGGACAGCGGCACCTCGCTGGTCTATACCGTCACGCTGGACCAGCCTGCGTTGACGCCGCTCTCGATCAGCTTCGGTCTGTCGGGGACTGCCACCGCCGGAACCGACTATGCAGCGCCAACTGCGCCGCTGACGATCGCCGCCGGCGCCACCACCGGCACCATCACCATCACGCCTGTGGCGGACGCCACCCCTGAAGCCAATGAAACGGTCCAGCTCACCCTGAGCGCCGGTTCCGGCTACACCCTCGCCGCGCCGACCTCGGCGACGGGCACGATCATCGACGATGACGCACCCGCGCTGTCCATCAACGACGTCAGCGTCAACGAGGGCAACAGCGGCACCACCGCCATGACCTTCACGGTTTCGCTCAGCGGGCCGGCAGGCCCGGGTGGAGTCGCTTTCGACATTGCCACCGCCGATGGCACCGCCACCGCCGGCAGTGACTACACTGCCGCCTCGCTGAGTGGGCAGGTCATTCCTGCAGGCAGCAGCAGCGCGACCTTCACTGTGCTGGTGCTCGGCGATACGTTGAACGAGCCCAACGAAACCTTCTTCGTCAACGTGAGCAACGTCAGCGGTGCCACCGTCTCCGACGGCCAGGCGCTGGGCACCATTGTCAATGACGATGCCGTGCCGACGCTTTCGATCAACGATATCTCCTTGACCGAGGGCAATTCCGGTACGTCGTCAGCCACGCTCACGGTGGTGCTGTCCGCGGCCAGCGGCCAAGCAGTCACCGTCAATTACGCGACTTCGGACACCACTGCGGTATCGCCCACGGACTATGTGAGCAGCAGCGGTACCCTGTCGTTCGCGCCGGGCGTCCTCTCCCGCGACATCGTGGTCCAGGTCAACGGAGACACCACCCCGGAACCGAACGAGACCTTCGCCGTCACCTTGTCCGGTGCCAGCAATGCCACCATCGGCAAGGCCTCCGGCACGGTCACCATCGTCAACGATGACCAGCCGGTAACCGTAGCACCCGCGACGCTGCCGTCCCCTGTCGTCGGTGTGGCATACAACCAGACCATCACCGCCACGGGGGGCAGTGGAAGTTACACCTTTGCAGTGACAGCCGGTGCGCTGCCGCCTGGCCTTCTCCTGAGTGCGACGGGCGCGCTGATCGGCACGCCCACGGCCGGTGGCTCGTACGCTTTCACCATCACCGCCACCGATACCAGTGCCGCCCCTGGCCCGTACACGGGCAGCCAGGCGTACACGATGTCGTCAGGGGTGCCCGCCCTCCAACTGCCGGCCGGACCATTGCCGAATGCAACGCGATCGGAGGCGTATACCGCCACGATAGACCCGGCCAGTGGCGGTACCGCGCCGTATACCTATGCGGTGACCGCCGGTGCCCTGCCCCAGGGATTGAGCATGAACGGTGCCGGCGCCATCACCGGCACCCCGGCCGCGTTGGGAACGTTCACCTTCACCGTCACTGCCACCGACAGCTCGGGCGGTTCCGGCCCGTACAGCGTCGGCTCAACCCGTTCGATCACCGTGGCCGACAGCCTGCCGGTGGCGGGCAATGTCAGCGCCACGTTCGCTTACGGGGCGCCCGCTGCTCCGGTAACGCTTGCGCTGTCCGGCGGCGCCGCCACCTCCGTTGAGGTGGGTAGCGCGCCTTCGCACGGCACCGCAACGGTGACCGGGGCGACGACGATCAGCTATCAGCCGGCTGCTGGATTTGCAGGCAGCGACAGCTTTACCTACCTCGCCCGAAACGGCAGCGGCGCCTCCGCACCGGCGACGGTCAGCATCACCGTGGGCATGCCCAGCATCACCGTGAGCACTGCGGGCGCGCTCTCGGCGGTGGCCGGATCGACCTACAGCCAGACCTTCAGCTGGGCCGGTGGTACGGCCCCGTACACCGGCTACCAGGTGACCCACCTGCCCGCTGGCGTTGCCATCGTCAGCAGCACGGCGGACAGTGTCACCATCAGCGGTTCGCCGACCCAGGCTGGCAGCTTCATGCTGGAGGTGACGGCCACCGACAGCAGCACCGGCGCCGGGCCCTTCACCAGCGGCCAGACGTTCACCCTCGCCGTGGCCAGCCCCACGCTGGTGGTAACCCCGCCGACCCTCGCACCCGCCACTGCGGGCACGGCTTACCAGCAGGTGGTCACCACCGCCGGCGGCGTAGCCCCGTACAGCTATGCGTTGAGCGGTGCACTGCCCAGCGGCGTGGTCTTCGATGGCGGCACCGGCGTGCTGTCCGGCACGCCGACCCAGGCCGGCAGCTTTGCGCTGACGATCACCGCCACCGACAGTACCGGTGTCACCGCGGGCAGCGTGGTGCAGAACTACACGCTGGAGGTTGCACGCCCCGCCCTGAGCCTGACCCCGGTCGCCGGTGCCTTGCCCGCCACCACGGCAGGCAGCGCGTACCAGGTGGACTTCAGTGCCGGTAATGGCGTGGCACCGTACACCTTTGCCAGCAGCGCTGGCAGCCTGCCTGCGGGCCTGGTACTGGATGCGGCGAGCGGCCGGCTGGCGGGCACGCCGACCGCAGCCGGCACCTACAGCTTCAGCGTCACCGCTACGGACAGCACCACCGGCACCGCGGGCACCCTCACCCAGGCCTACACGCTGACCGTGGCCGCACCGGTGCTCACGCTTACGCCGGAAACGCTGCCGGCTGGCCTGTTCGCCAATGGCTACCAGCAGCAGCTGTCCACCATGGGTGGCACCGCACCGTACCGTTATGCTGTAACGGGCGGCGCGCTGCCGGGCGGTCTGTCGCTGGGCAGTTCCGGGGCGCTTACGGGCACCCCGACCGCTTCCGGTGGGTTCGCCTTCACCATCACGTCCACGGATGCACTGGGCTTCACCGGCACGCGGGATTACACGTTGCAGGTCACCCAGCGTCCTGATCCGACCCGTGACCCGGAAGTGCGTGGACTGCTGTCGGCCCAGGCCGATACCGCGCGCCGGTTTGCCACCTCGCAGATCGAGAACATCCAGCAACGCATGCAGCGCCTGCACGGGGCCGGCGGCAACAACGGCTTCAGCAACAACGTGAGCCTGGGCTACGGCGCGCAGCGGTGCGAGCCGGCGGTGGGCACCCTGCCCGGCACCGGGTGCGATGCACAGCGGCGCCAGCCGTTCGACCGCGAACCCGGCCTGGATGCGCCGGCCACCACTGCAAACGAGTCCCAGGCCCCGCTCGGGCTGTGGGTGGGCGGCAGCGTGCGCAGCGGACGCAGCAATGGGCGTGGCAGCGCGGGCGGTGACTTCAACACGGACGGCGTGACGCTGGGCAGCGACCTGCAGGTCGGGCGCGACCTCGCACTGGGCGTGGCATTGGGCTACGGCCGCGACCGCACCGACGTGGGCGAGAACGGCAGCCGCAGCGATGGTCAGGCCTACACCTTGGCGCTTTATGCCACCTACACCCCCGGTGAGCATCTGTTCGTGGATGCCTTGGTGGGCCACCAGTTGCTGGACTACGACCTGCGGCGCTATGTCACCAGCGAAGGCAGTTTCGTGCATGCCCTGCGCGACGGCAGCCAGTGGTTCGGTTCGCTTTCGCTGGGTGCCGACGTGGTGCGCGGCAACTGGATGCTGACGCCGTATGCACGGCTTGATGCATCGCAGGGCACCCTGGACGCGTATGCGGAGAGTGGAAGCGAGCTCTTCGCACTGCGCTACGGTGACCAGGATGTGGATACCAGCACCGGCAACGCGGGCTTCCGCATGGAATTCCGTAACACGGCGGTGTGGGGAGCGTGGACGCCGCAGCTGCGGGTGGAGTACCAGCACGACTTCAAGGGCAGCGGCGTGGCCACCATGCAGTACGCCGATCTGGTGGGCGTGCCGTTCTACCGCACCTCGCTGGACGGCTTCGACCGCAACCGCTGGATGTTCGGCGCCGGCTTGATGTTCGACTTCCGGCGCAACTGGGGCCTGCGGGTTGACTACCGTGGCCTGGTAGGCAGCGGCGAGGACCGCGACCACGGCGTGCAGATCAGCCTGGACAAGCAGTTGTAACGGTGCTGTTGGTGGCGCCGGGGTCTGCCCGGCGCCTGCCCCCCGTTATTTCCTTCCGCTTTATCTCGACGCTTTTCCATGGGACGTAGAAAGAGCACGAATGGATTCGACACCCTGACCCGTATGCCGTGGCCGATCGGCATTGCGGCCGGGGCAGTGGGTTTCTTCACCATCCGCTTCGCCATTCCGTGGTGGTTCGCCCGACAGGACAGCGGGCTGGCGAATGGCATGGCAAGCAATTTCTGGCAGGTCCTTGACCCGATCGCCTGGATGCTCCTTGCAGCATGTTGGTTGGCTGCCCTGCTCTCCTTCTTGGGGCCCCGCCGGCGTCGCCAGTCGATTGATACCCGCACCACATTGGAAAGCCTGGCAGCGCCTGGCTGGCGGCAGTTCGAGCAGTTGGTGGGCGAAGCCTTCCGGCGTCAGGGTTACTGGGTCGAGGAAAGCGGACTTGGCGGGCCCGACGGCGGGGTCGACCTGATCCTGCGCAAGCAGAATCGCTGCGTACTCGTCCAATGCAAGCAGTGGCGGCGCAGACAGGTAGGTGTAAGCATCGTCCGCGAGATGGCCGGACTGCTTGCCCACCACCAAGCCGATGCGGTGAAGATTGTCTGCGTCGGCACGTTCACGCCCGATGCCGAAGCGTTCGCTCGCGGGAAGCCCATTGAGCTGATCGGCGGAGAACAACTTCTGCAGATGATTCAGCACTCAAGGAACCCCAGCAAGGCGCCATTGAAAAGCGCTGAGCGAAGGGAGCCTGCGCTTGCCCCAACCGTGGATGCTCCCATGGAAGCCCGTAGCTGTCCCCGCTGCGGGAGCCCCGCAGTCAGGCGAACCAATCGAAAGACTGGCGCGCACTTCTTTGGTTGCAGCCAGTTTCCCCGCTGCAGGGGCGTAGCGGCTTGACGTGTAAAAGATAACGCCTTGAACGTTCTTACCATCCCATGACCGTATTACGCTCTTGGGCGCGCGCCAGAAGCCGCTGAGAAGGGCGCGTTGCTCGGGGGTCAAGTTCGTCCAGTCATCGTGCATGATGGTTCTCCTCTGTGTTCTACCTAGCCGGGATGGCGAGGGAGTCGGGAGGTTCAGAACCGCGAACGAGCTAGAACGGTGCGACGTATTTCCGCGAGGGTGTTGTATTCGGCCACCCTCCCGACACAGGAACAGCAATATCCCGCAAACGCCCTCCCCCGCCCTGCGCTACGCTCCCACCCAGTCACTGGCACGGAGCAGGCGTCATGGGAGCGGCACGCAAGGCCTTGTGGTACATCGAGAGCCACTTCGCCGAGAATCCGTCGCTGGCCCAGATCGCCGAGGCGGTTGAGCTCTCGCCGTTCCACCTCTCACGCCTGTTCCAGGTCAGTACCGGCACCTCGATGGCGCGCTACCTTCGTGCGCGCCGCCTGACCGAGGCGGCTCGCACCCTGGCCGCAGGCAACGTCCCCATTCTGGATGTCGCCCTGGCTGCAGGCTATGCCTCGCATGCGGCCTTCACCCATGCTTTTACGGAGCAGTTCAAGCAGGCACCGGAGCAGGTGCGGCGGGAAGGCCTGCACGGACTGGCGCTGGTTGAGGCCATCAAGCTCGACGCCCCGCCCCTGCCCTGCGAGGTGGAGCCGGTACGCCGGCGGCTGGGCCCGCTGCGTGTGGCAGGGATCCGCGCCCGTCATACCGCCGCCACCGTGGCGTCCATTCCCTCGCAATGGCAGCAGCTGGCGCTGACTCGGGAGCTGGGCAAGGACATCGCCTTCGGGGTCTGTTGCAACCGCGATGGCGAGGGTGCCTTCGACTACATCGCCGGCATGGAGATCGGTGCGAGCGCCGCCGTGCCCTCGGCCTGGCATGCCGTTTCCATCCCGGCCGG
>Ga0102591_1001971_pt1 | contig 24623 bp, 24 predicted proteins | sample AraplaCol_mCL_r2_2_FD_76860 | JGI IMG/M metagenome (GOLD analysis project Ga0102591, IMG submission 76860) | Arabidopsis root microbial communities from North Carolina, USA - plate scrape MF_Col_mCL_r2 (SPADES assembly) (version 2) | ecosystem: Host-associated > Plants > Roots > Endosphere... | reverse complement strand
GCGGCGTCGTCAACACGATGCCCAAGTTCGCGGCGCTGGCGGTGTTCTTCGGCATGGCCAACTGCGGTCTGCCGGCGACGGCCGGTTTCGTGGGCGAGTGGATGGTGATCATCGGCTCGGTGGCGCACAACTTCTGGATCGGCCTGCTGGCGGCCACGGCGCTGATCTTCGGCGCGGCCTACACGCTGTGGATGATCAAGCGCGTCTACTTCGGCGCGGTGACGAACGACAACGTCCGCAACCTGACCGACATCAACGGCCGCGAGTTCCTGATGCTGGGCGTGCTGGCGGCGGCGACCCTGTACATGGGCGTCTATCCGAAGCCGTTCACCGACGTGATGCACCAGTCCGTCGACGCGCTGCTCAAGCACGTCGCGGTCTCCAAGCTCCAATAAGGACCCAACACAATGAACGACATGAACTGGGTCGCGGTCTATCCCGAAATCCTGTTGCTGGCGTTGGCCTGCGTGGTCGCGCTGGTGGATCTGTTCGTCACCGACCCGCGCCGCACGCCGACCTTCTGGCTCACGCAGCTGTCGCTGGCGGTGGTGGGCGCGATGCATTTCGCGGCCATGGGCCAGCCCTCGTCGGACGCGATGCAGGGCATGCTGGTGGTCGATCCGCTGAGCCACCTGCTGAGCGGCGTCAGCGCGATCGCGCTGATCGTCACGCTGGTCTACGCGCGTCCCTACGCCGAGTCCCGCGACATCCTCAAGGGCGAGCTGTTCACGCTGAGCCTGCTGTCGCTGCTGGGCGTGAACGTGATGGTGGCCTCCAACAACTTCCTGTCGATCTACCTCGGCCTGGAGTTGATGAGCCTGTCGCTGTACGCGCTGACCGCGCTGCGCCGCGATCACACGGTCTCGACCGAGGCCGCGATGAAGTACTTCGTGCTGGGTGCGCTGGCCTCGGGCTTCCTGCTGTACGGCCTGTCGATGATGTATGGGGCGACCGGCTCGCTGTCGATCCCGCGCGTTTTCGAGGTCATCTCGACCGGCACGCTGAACAAGGGCGTGCTGGTGCTGGGCGTGGTCTTCGTCGTGGCCGGCCTGGGCTTCAAGCTGGGCGCCGCCCCGTTCCACATGTGGGTGCCGGACGTCTACCAGGGCGCGCCGACGGCCGCCACGCTGCTGATCGGCGCCGCGCCGAAACTGGCCGCCTTCGGCATCACGCTGCGTCTGCTGGTGGAAGGCATGCTGCCGCTGGCCGCCGATTGGCAGCAGATGATGCTGGTGATGGCGGTGGCCTCGCTGGTCGTGGGCAACCTGGCCGCGATCGCGCAGACCAACCTGAAGCGGATGCTGGCCTACTCGACGATCTCGCAGATGGGCTTCGTGGTGCTGGGCCTGGCCTCGGGCGTGGTGAACAACCAGCCGGACGCGCATGCGCTGAACGCCTACAGCTCGGCGATGTTCTACGCGATCACCTACGTGCTGACGACGCTGGGCAGCTTCGGCCTGATCATGCTGCTGGCGCGCCAGGGCTTCGAGTCCGAGCAGATCAGCGATCTGGCCGGCCTGTTCAAGCGCAGCCCCTGGTATGCGCTGGTGATGGCGATCTACATGTTCTCGCTGACCGGCATTCCGCCGACGGTGGGCTTCTACGGCAAGCTGGCCGTGCTGCAGGCGATGGTCACGACCGGCCAGTCGCTCTATCTGTGGCTGGCGGTGATCGCGGTGGTCCTGTCGCTGATCGGCGCGTTCTACTACCTGCGCGTCGTGAAGGTCATGTTCTTCGACGAGCCGGCCGATCGCAGCCCGCTGAGCGCGCCGGCCGACGCCCGCGTCGTGATGTCGCTGAACGGCATCGCGGTGCTGGTCTTCGGTCTGCTGCCGGGTGGCTTGCTGGCGCTGTGCAGCCAGGCCGTGACCCGCGCGCTGACGCACTGAGCGCCCCGGGCTCGCAACGCCGCGATCGCTGATGGAGCAGGGCGCTTCAGTCTGGGTGGTGCTGGTGGTCGCGCTGGTCGCGGCCAACCTGCCCTATCTCAGTTCCCGCATCCTGCTCGTGGGCCCGCGGCGTGAGCCCAAGGCCGCCGGCTGGCGGCTGTTGGAACTGTTCCTGCTGGCGCTGATCACGCTGGCCGTCGGCTTCGGACTGGAGTCGCGGCTGGGGCAGCGCGCGCCGCAGGGCTGGGAGTTCTACGCGGCGGCGCTGGCGCTGTTCGTCACGCTGGGCTTCCCGGGATTCGTGTGGCGCTATCTGCGCCGGTCGCGCTCGAAGGTGCGGGAGTTCGATGACGAAGAAGCTGCCTGAGGCCAACCGGCCTGATGTGGAAGGCGTGATCGGCATCGCGCCGGCGGCCGATGCCGACGCGCATCTGCGCGAGACCCCGCTGTCCTCCGACTGGATCCTGCGCGGCAACTTCCTGCACGTGAAGCGCGACCGCATCGCGCTGCCCAATGGCCGGGAGGCCACGCGCGAGTACATCCGCCACCCGGGCGCCGTGGTCGTGGTGCCGCTGCTGGACGACGGCCATGTGCTGCTCGAGCGGCAGTACCGTTATCCGATGGGCCGCGTGGTGATGGAGTTTCCCGCGGGCAAGCTGGACCCGGACGAGTCGCCGCTGCGCTGCGGCATGCGCGAGCTGCTCGAGGAGACCGGCTACACCGCGCGCGAATGGGCCTATGCGGGCGTGATGCACAACGCGATCGCCTATTCGGACGAGCGCATCGAGATCTTCTTCGCGCGCGGCCTGACCGGCGGCGAGCGGCAACTGGACGACGAGGAGTTCCTCGACCTGCTGCCGGTGGCCGAGGACGAGCTGGATCGCATGGCCTTCGATGGCCGCATCACCGACGCCAAGACGCTCACCTGCCTGTTGTGGCTGCAGCGCTGGCGCGCCGGCGCCTGGTCTCTGGACTGGCTGCCGGCGGACGAGGCGGCGCGGCGCTAGCATCGACGCATCATGCTGGTCCTGAATCTGGCGTGCGATGCCGGCCATGCGTTCGAAGGCTGGTTCGCCTCCTCCACCGACTTTGAATCGCAGCAGCAGCGTCATCTGCTGAGCTGCCCGCTGTGCAACAGCGTCGACGTGCGCAAGATGCCGAGCGCGCCGCGCCTGAACCTGTCCTCCGCGCCCGAGCCCACATCGGCCCCGTCGGCCGAACCCGCGCCGCCGGCGCCGTCGCGGATGCCCGAGGGGGTGCCGGCGATGGCGGTGGAGCTGCAGAAGCAGGTGATGAAGGCGGTGCGCACGATGATCGCCAACACCGAGGACGTCGGCGACCGTTTCGCCGACGAGGCGCGCCGCATCCATTACGGCGAGACCGAGCAGCGCGGCATCCGTGGCCGCGCCACGCCGCAGGAGGCGCGCGAGCTGGCGGACGAAGGCATCGACATCGTCGCATTGCCGGTGCCGGACGCGCTGAAAGACCCGCTGCAGTAACCCTCTGACGCGCGTTCGAGTTGCGTCCGCGCTGCCGATGGGTGTCGAATCGGCCTCGTTTCAGCAACGAGGATTCCGGCTCATGAAGACTTTCCGATTGCTTGTCTGTGCGGCGGCGGTGACCGCGAGCGTCGCGTTCGCGCCGATGGAGGCGTCGCTGGCGGCGTCCGCCGCGCCGGTGGCGGCGCAGAACGGCATGGTGGTGACGGCGCAGCATCTGGCCACGCGCGTCGGCGTGGACGTGCTGAAGGACGGCGGCAACGCGGTCGACGCGGCGGTGGCGGTGGGCTACGCGCTCGCGGTCGTGTATCCCGCGGCCGGCAATCTGGGCGGCGGCGGCTTCATGACCATCCAGCTGGCCGATGGCCGCAAGACCTTCCTCGACTTCCGCGAGAAGGCGCCGCTGGCCGCGACGGCCAACATGTACCTCGACAAGGAGGGCAATGTCGTCAAGGGCCTGAGCACCCACGGGCACCTCGCGGTGGGCGTGCCGGGCACGGTCTCGGGCATGGAGTACGCGCGGGAGAAGTACGGCACGATGAAGCGCACGGCGCTGATCGCGCCGGCGATCGCGCTGGCGGAGCGGGGCTTCGCGCTGGACCAGGGCGACGTCGACATGTTCCAGACGGCGACCAAGGATTTCCAGGCCGACCCGCCCTCCGCGGCCATCTTCCTGAACAAGGGACAGGCCTTCCAGGCTGGCGACAAGCTGGTTCAGAAGGACCTGGCGAAGACGCTGCGCGAGGTCTCGGCCAAGGGCGCCGACGGCTTCTACAAGGGCTGGGTGGCGAAGGCGCTGGTCGAGTCCAGCCAAGCGGGCAAGGGCATCCTGACGCAGGCCGACCTGGATCAGTACCGCACGCGCGAGCTCGCGCCGGTGGAATGCGACTACCGCGGCTACCACGTGGTGTCGGCGCCGCCGCCGAGTTCGGGCGGCGTGATCATCTGCGAGATGCTCAACATCCTGGAGGGCTATCCGCTGCGTCAGCTGGGCTGGGGCTCGGCGCAGGGCACGCACTACATGATCGAGGCGATGCGGCATGCCTACGTGGACCGCAACAGCACGCTGGGTGATCCGGACTTCGTGAAGAACCCGCTGCAGCGGTTGCTGGACAAGGACTACGCGGCCAAGATCCGCGCCGCGATCGATCCGGCGAAGGCGGGCGTGTCGATGGAGATCAAGCCGGGCGTGCCGCCGCATGAGGGCAGCAACACGACGCACTACTCGATCGCCGACAAGTGGGGCAATGCGGTGTCGGTGACCTACACGCTGAACGACTGGTTCGGCGCGAAGGTGACGGCGGCGAAGACGGGCGTGCTGCTGAACAACGAGATGGACGACTTCACCTCGAAGGTGGGCGTGCCCAACATGTACGGCCTGGTGCAGGGCGAGGCCAACGCGATCGCCCCGGGGAAGCGGCCGCTGTCCTCGATGAGTCCGACCATCGTGACCAAGGACGGCAAGCCGGTGATGGTGGTGGGCACGCCGGGAGGCAGCCGCATCATCACGGCGGTGCTGCAGACGATGATCAACGCGATCGATCACGACATGACGGTGCAGGAGGCGGTGGACGCGCCGCGCTTCCATCAGCAATGGCTCCCGGACGTGACCAACGTGGAGCCCTACGCGCTGTCGCCGGACACGAAGCGGATCCTCGAGCAGATGGGTCACAAGCTGGGCGCGCCGCAGCCGGCCAATCACCTGGCGGCGATCATCGTCGGCGCGCCTTCGCTCAGCGGGAAGCCGGTGGGGAATAACCGCTTCTACGGCGCCAACGATCCGCGGCGCAACACAGGGCTGGCGGCGGGGTATTGAATCGCGGCCATCAGATCATCCGGATGCAGCATCAGCTCGCGCACGGTGCGCAGCGTCGGGTACTGGTGCAGCACCGGGCCGAAGGCCGGTGATTCGAGCAACTGGTGCCAGACCGGCTCGAGGCGCGACGGATCCGGCGCCGCGCCGTCCTCGATCCGCGCGGCCACCGCCAGGCTCGCCGGCGCGGACAGCAACTGCATCCGGCTCGCCGCGTTGAGCGGGCGCGGCGCGCGCTCGGCCTCGCCGTCGCTGCAATAGATGACCGCGCGGGCGAGATCGGCTTCCTCGGTCGGCAGCGCGGCCAGCGAGGCGCCACGCAGCCGGACCTCGCCGCCGTGCGCCGCGAACGGATAGTCCGTGTCGAGGTCCGCGCGCGCGAGCACGCGAAGCCCGCGCAACAGACGGGGCAGGTCGGTGGTCGCGGCATCGGGCGAGGCCTTCGCCTCCGCGATCAGGCACAGGTCCCAGGCCTGGTCCGCCTCATGGCGGCGCAGCAGCGCCACGTCCCACTCGCTCTTGGCGCCTTGCGCATCGCCGCCCAGCAAGGACGGCACCCGCAGCGAGGTCGCGATGCGGTAGCGCGGCGCGTCCGGGGCCGCCTCGGTCTGGGCATTCAGACGGTCGGCGAGGGCCTGCAGCGCCGCGGCGGCCAGTGCTTCCACGGCGTCGCCGCGCTGCTGCGCCCCGGTGCCGGTCGACGTGGCCAGTTCGCTGCCGGCCGCGGGGCCCTGCCGCGCCCATAGCGAGCGATAACGCTCGACCTCGCCCAGCTTGAACAGCGCGTCGATCCGGCGCAGCCGCGTGAATGCGTCATCGAAGACGAGCCGCTCCAGACTTCGAAACAGCACGGGATCGTCCTGGATCCCGGGCAAGCCCATGAGGTCCAGGAGCGCGTCTGCGACGCTGGACCAGTCGCCCGCGGTGCTCGCCGCTTGCGCGCGCTGCAGGGTGTCCCGGATCTGGCCGGGCGGCTGGCGCTGCAGCTTCTCCGGATGAGCGAGCGCGTTGACCCCCGAGCGGATCCGCCGCCGATCCCGCTCCGAGTGCGCGTTGAGCGAGGCGAACTCGCGCACGAGCGGCGAGCGATGGCGCAGCACCATGGCCTGGAAGGCGGCATCGCCGTGCTCCGGCCGCATTGCCTCGGCGATATGGCGTGCGAGCGCGTCGAGGAAGAGCGCGCGGATGTCCCTGCCGGGCGCCGAGCCGGCCGCCAAGGCCAGCCGCGCTCGCTCGATCGCGGTGGCGAGCGCGGTGGCGGTGCCTCGGCCGCGTGCCTCCTCAAGCGAGTCCGGCAGAGGCGGCGCACGGAAGCGGCGCACGGCGAGTCTTAACCGCTGCGCGATCGCGTGCGGGAGCGGCTCGCATCCCAGGCGCGGGTCAGGGGATGGCGAAGGCAGGGGCGGCGGAGTGGACGACATGGCGGCAACGGGCGTCGAAGGCGCGTCGATGGCGCGTCAAGGGCGCGTCGAGCGCATGGAGGCGCCATTGTGTCCCCCTCGCGTGCCGCGGTCGGTGCCGTGATCAGCGCAGCGGCAGCACCATCGCCAGCGCGAGCCCGAGCGCGCCGCATGCGCCGAGCAGCGGCAGCACGCCCCACTGGAAGCGGAACAGCGCGATGGCGGCCCCGGCGGCGATCAGCGCGGACACGGTGTCGAAGGGGCCGCTGAGCCCCTGCGGCCAGAACACATGTCCGGCGAAGAACAGCGCCAGGTTCACGATGACGCCCACGACCGCGGCGGTGATGGCGGTCAGCGGCGCGGTCAGGCGCAGGTCGCCGTGGGTGGCCTCGATGACTGGCCCGCCGGCCAGCACGAAGATGAAGGACGGCAGGAAGGTGAAGAAGGTGACCACGGCGGCGGCCGTGGCGCCAGCGGCGAACAGCGCGTCCGGGCCGAACACCTGCGCCTTCCATCCGCCGAGGAAGCCCACGAAAGCGACCACCATGATCAGCGGCCCCGGCGTGGTCTCGCCCAGCGCCAGGCCGTCGATCATCTGCGGACCGGTGGCCCAGTGGTGATGCTCGACAGCGCCCTGCACGACGTAGGGCAGGACCGCATAGGCGCCGCCGAAGGTCAGCAGCGCGGCCTTGGTGAAGAACAGGCCCATCTGCGTGAAGGCCCCGTCGAGACCGTACACGGCGATGAGCGCGCCCATCGCGGCGAACCAGAGCCCGATGCCCACGATCAGCACGCGGGCCAGTCTGGCCCGGGTGAAGAGGGCGTGGGCGGGCGTGGGGGTGTCGTCGTCGATCAGCGCGGGACCGTAGCCGCCCTGGGCGGCGGCGTGCGCGGCGCTGCCGGAAAACACCCGCGGCGCGAATCGTGCGCCGATCGCGCCGGCGACGCCCGCGCCCAGCACGATCAACGGGAAGGGCAGGTCCAGCAGGATCGCCACGAGCGCCGCGGCGGCAATGCCCCAGAGCCAGCCATTGCGCAGCACGCGGCGGCCGATGCGGTGCGCGGCGTGGAGCACGAGCGCGGTGACGGCCGGCTTGATGCCGTGGAAGATGCCGGCGACCGCGGGCAGGGTGCCGAAGGCGACATAGATCCAGGAGAGCGTGATCAGGATGAAAAGCGATGGCAGCACGAACAGGCCGCCCGCGGCCAGGCCGCCGCGGGTGCGGTGCATCAACCAGCCGATGTAGGTGGCGAGCTGCTGGGCCTCGGGGCCGGGCAGCAGCATGCAGTAGTTGAGCGCGTGCAGGAAGCGCCGCTCGCTGATCCAGCGGCGGCGCTCGACCAGCTCGGCATGCATGATCGCGATCTGCCCGGCGGGACCGCCGAAACTGATGAAGCCCAGCTTCAGCCAGAAGCCCAATGCGGCCCAGAAAGAGACCAGGGCGGGGCGCTCCAGCGACGACGCAAGGGTGGGGAGGGAGTCGGTCGCGACGGCGGGATCGGGCGCGACGGTGGAATCAGCCGGACGGGTCATAAACAGAGGATGCCATCCTTTGCATGGCGCCAGCATCCCCAGCACCGGCGCGGGCCTGTGCGTCGAAGACATCCGTCATCGCTATCATGCGCACCCGCCGCGCCGCATCAATTCGAAACAACTGGCCGGCTTGAATCAGGGAGAAGAAGTCATGCGTGTGGTGTTGCTCCTCGTCGTCCTGGCGGTGGCCGGCGTGATCGGATGGAAGCATCGGGACGAGATCCCCTTCCTGCGCGACGCCGCGCGCCAGGTCGAACGCGTCGAGGTGCCCAAGATCCGCCTCGGCAACGACCAGCCGTCGACCGCGGGCGCGCAGGACCGGCCCGCGGCCTCGTCCGGCGCGCCGCGCCGCTGCCTGGTGAACGGCAGCGTGCTGTACACCAACGATGCCTGCCCGGCCGGCAGCACCGAGCAGAAGGTCAAGGGCGGGGCGGTGACGGTGGTGCCCGGCTACAAGGCGCCGGTGGCGCCGGCGTCGGCGGGCTCGGGCATTCCCAATGCCCGCGAACTGCTCGCGCCCAAGGGCGGCACGCTGAAGGAGCAGGCGCAGGAACGCGCGATGGAAGGTCTCTGAGGAAGATCGCCGGGCGAGAGAGATCCATTCCGCGCCAGCCTGCGTAGAAGCCGCAGGTCACCACCGCCGGATTTGCGACATGACGCTCGATCTCTCTTCGTTTGCCGTTCGTTTGGCAGAGCGCGGCCTGCTGCCCGAACCGGCCTTGCGGATGGGCATCCGCCGCTTGCTCCGCGCCCGGCTGGCCGAGTCGCGCCACCGCGATCACGAATCGGCCGCAGCGCTGACACAGGCCTTTCTCGACACCTTGCGGGCGGCGCCACTGGCGCTCCAGCCGGACAAGGCCAACGAACAGCATTACGAGCTGCCGGCGGCGCTGTTCGAAGCGATGCTGGGCCCGCGGCGCAAATACAGCTGCTGCTGGTGGCCCGAGGGCGTGACCACGCTCGAAGCGGCCGAGGAGGCCGCGCTGGCCGAGACCGCCGCGCGAGCCGGCTTGGCCGACGGTCAGACCATCCTGGAGCTGGGCTGCGGATGGGGCTCGTTGAGTCTGTGGATGGCCGAGCGCTTCCCCTGCGCCACCATCGTCGCGGTGTCGAATTCGGCCTCGCAGCGCGCGTTCATCGAGGGCCAGGCCGCGGCCCGCGGGCTGCGCAACCTGCAGGTGCTGACCTGCGACTTCAACCGCTTCGGCGATGACGGCAGCGTCGACCGGCGCTTCGACCGCATCGTGTCGGTCGAGATGTTCGAGCACCTGCGCAATTGGCCGCAGGCCTTCCGCAAGGTGGCGAACTGGCTGGCCGACGACGGCCGATTCTTCCTCCACGTCTTCGCCCACCGGGAGGCACCCTATGCCTTCGAGGTGCGCGACGCGACCGACTGGATGGGGCAGTACTTCTTCTCCGGCGGCATGATGCCCAGCGACGACTTGGCGCTGCTGTGCCAGGACGATCTCGCGCTGCTGCGGCGCTGGCGCTGGGATGGCCGCCATTACGCGCGCACCGCCGCCGCCTGGCTGGAGCGATTCGATGCGCATCGCCAAGCGTTATGGCCGGTGCTCGAGTCGGTGTACGGCGTGGCCGACACGGCGATGTGGTGGCAGCGCTGGCGGCTGTTCCTGCTGTCGGTCGAAGAGCTGTTCGGCTACGACCAGGGCCAGCAGTGGTGGGTCAGCCATTACCTGTTCGCGCCCCGGCGCTGAGGCCGCCGACATGGATCTCGCAGCGTCAGCCATGCTCGAGGCCGCGGGCATTGGACTGCTGATCGCCGCCGGAATTGCGATTCCGACCTGGCTCGCCAGCCTGCCATTGCGCGACGCGAGCCTGGCGGACCGCCTCTGGTCCGCCTTCATCGCCGCGCCGTCAGCGTTCTACGTCTGGCGGCTCGGCGGCGACACGCGCTCGATCGTGATGCTCGCGATCCTGCTGGCCTGGGCCGTGCGGCTGGGGCTGTTCATCACCGTGCGCAATTGGGGTCATGGCGAAGATCGCCGCTACCGAGCCATCCGTGACCGGAACCAGCCAGGCTTCGCGCTCAAGAGTCTGTGGTTGGTCTTCCTGCTGCAGGCAGCGCTCGGATGGGTGGTGAGCTGGCCCGTGCTCGCCGCCACTGGTCGGGACCGGCCGGGCTGGGGCGGCTGGGATCTTGTGGGTGCGTCACTGGCGCTCACGGGCCTGGTCATTGAAAGCGCCGCCGATGCTCAACTGGCGCAATTCCGCCGGAATCCCGCGAATCGCGGCCAAGTGATGGACCGCGGCCTCTGGCGATATTCGCGCCATCCCAACTACTTCGGCGAATGCTGCGTGTGGTGGGGACTTGGCGTCATGGCCCTGTCCGCCGCCGGATGGAGCGGCCTTTGGTGCCTGGTCTCGCCGGTGCTGATGACCGCGCTGTTGCTGCGCGTGTCCGGCGTCACGCTGCTGGAGCGGGACATCGGCGAGCGCCGCCCGGCCTATCGCGCGTACATCGCTCGCACCAGCGCCTTCATCCCTTGGCCGCCGAAGCGGGGTGTGGCGAGATGAGGGCGCTTGGTCTCTCGCTCGCTCTCGCGGCGCCGGGCGTACTCGCGCAGAGCTGGAATTTCGACGTCCGCCTGGATGGCAAGCTGATCGGATCACATCGATTCACGGTCGAGGGGCCGCCGGAATCTCGGGAGGTCCTCAGCACCGCGCGCTTCGATGTGAAGTTGCTCGGCATCTCCGTCTATCGCTACCGCCACGAGGCGCGCGAGCGGTGGCGCGGCGATTGTCTGCAGGATCTCCACAGCCGCACCGATGACGATGGCAAGGCGCTGGAGATTGATCGGCGCGCGGAGGAGGACGGCAACTCGGCCTGCCTGATGAGTTACGCGTACTGGAACCCCGGACTGCTCGCGCAGCAGCGCCTGCTCAATCCGCAGACGGGAGAGATCGACGAACTCCGTGTCGAGCGCTTGCCCGATGCCGTGATCCCCGTGGCTGGCCGCGACGTCGAGGCGACGAGATGGCGGCTCTCGGCAAAGTCCGCAGGCGCGAAACAGGAGATCACCGTCTGGCGCGACCGCCGCGATGGCCGATGGATCGGCCTGGACGCGGAGGTCAAGGGCGGCCGTGTCCTCAGTTACCGCTTGCCCTGAGGGAGCACTCGCCATGAACACGAACACGAGCAGGAGCACGAGCACGAGCACGAACTCGGGCATGAACACCGACTTGCTTTCCGCTCGCTCGCCGGGCTGGCGATGGCCTTTGGCCTGGTTGATCACGCTCGTGATCTTCCTGGGGATCGATGCGATCTGGCTGAGCAGCCTGTCCGCGCCGCTCTATCAGCCGGCGCTCGGCCACCTGATGGCGACGTCCGTGGATTGGCGCGCCGTGGCGGTCTTCTATCCGCTGTATGCCGCGGGCCTCGTCGGCTTCGCCGTGTTGCCGGCGGTGTCCAGCGGCCAGTGGCGCAAGGCCTTCTTCACAGGCGCCTTCGTCGGCGTGCTGGCTTACGCGACCTACGACCTCACCAACCAGGCGACGCTGCGCGATTGGCCTTGGCTGCTCACCCTCATCGACATCGCCTGGGGCGCTGTCGTCAGCGGTCTGTCATCGGGCCTGGCCGCAGGTCTGACCCTGGCTACATGCCGACGAGCGAGCCGAACCAGCGCGCGATGAGACCATCGAAATGCAACCGGCCCTCGACGGCCGCGACGCAGATGCATTCGCTGCCGTCCTGAACCACTGGCTGATGGTGGACTTCGCCGTCGGCCAGGTCGAAGTCTCCTGGTCCGAACAGGGCGCGGCCATCGTGGAAGCGGCCGTGGATCACTTGCGTCAGTTCGGTGCCGCGGTGCGTGTGCTGCGGCAGGTACTTGCCCGCATCGATACGCAGCAGGAAGACGTTGGCCTCCGGAGCGCCGGGCACGGTGACGCGGCTCCAGCGCATGCCCGGACCGATCCAGCGCCACCGCGTGGCCGGACAGTCGGCCAGGGCGCGTGGCCACATGGCGCCGGCCGGCAGTGGCGGCGGCGCCAACGCCTTGCGCGGCCGCGTCGCCGGTCTTCCTGCCGCAGCCTCAGCGGCGTCCCGCTGTTCAAGCATGTCGATGCGGGCAAAGGCGCGCCCGAGCGCGTCCTCGCGCATCGCGGCGGCCGGCTGCTCCTCGAGCACCGCGCCACCGACGGCGCGCAACATCGCGACGCGCTCGCGGCAAGCCGGGCAGAGTTCCAGGTGCGTTTCCACCACCAGTCGAAGGCCGATCGGCAGACCGTCGGCCGCCAGCGACAACAGCAGCTCGTCGGCGGGGTGATGGTGGATGTCCGAGGGAGTCATGGCGAAGGCGATCGGAGGGTTCGGCGGTGGGGGAGGGCCGTGGCCGTCATGAAAGATCGATCAATCGGCGCAGATGCGCCACGGCCAGCCGGATGCGGGACTTGACGGTCCCCAGCGGCAGGCCCAGTTCGGCCGCGATGCGCGCATGCGGCTCATCCTCGTAAAACGACAAACGCAGCACCTGCGCCTGTTCCGCCGGCAACTGACCGAGCGCGTCCCGGACCCGGCGCGACATCCGAGAGACTTCCGCCCGTTCCTCGACGCCAGCCTCGTCGGCCTCCAGCCGGTCCAGATCGACGGCCTCGTCTTCGGCGACGTCCAGGCGTTGGCGGCGGGCCGCATCGATGCGCAGCCGGCGGGCGATCGTGAAGATCCAGGTCGACACGGCCGCCTGTCCGGGATCGAACAGCGCCGCCTTGCGCCAGACCATCACCAACGCCTCCTGTGCCAGGTCCTCGGCCGCATCGTCGGAGCTGCCGGTGCGGATCAGATAGCTCTTCAGCCTCGGCGCGAAGTGCAAGAACAGCCGCCCGAACGCGTCCCGGTCTCGCCGTTCCGCCACGAGACGCATCAGCGCCGGCCAGTCCTCTTCGGACGGGGTTGGCGCAAGAGGGGCGCGATCCGGATCAAGCGGAACGATCTTCAAGTGGCGGGCTCCCGCACGGAGGCGCAGCGACGGAAGTGACGGCGACGGTTCAACGCCCGGTCCAGTGACCGGGGGCCTTGCAGGTTCATCGCGTCTCGGGCTGCCCATGACTGCTCTTACGCGGTGAGCCGGACTTTGGATCATCGCCCGGCGGCGGCTCGGACGTCATGCGGGCGATCCTGGGGCTGGCCGCGCGAATCCGTGCGCCGGCAGCGATCCAAACCGGCGCGGCGCCCGTAGAAGTGCCAGACGACTGAAATCCAAACTCCTGGACGCGCCCCCATGGACCGCCACGACGCCCGCCACGACGCCCGCGACAACCCGCCACCGCCCGCTCCCCCCGACGGCCGGCCGCTGCGCATCGCCGTGGTCGGAGGCGGTATCTCCGGCCTGTCCTGCGCCTGGCTGCTGGCCGGGCGGCATGACGTGACGGTCTTTGAAGCGGAGGGCCGCGTGGGTGGGCACAGCCACACGGTGGACGCGCTGTGCGGGCTCCGCCAGGTCCCGGTTGATACGGGCTTCATCGTCTACAACGAACCGGCCTATCCCAACCTGACCGCGCTGTTCCGCCATCTGGACGTGCCGACACGGCCGTCCGACATGTCATTTGCCGTGAGCCTGGACGGTGGCGGCCTGGAGTACGCCGGCACCGACCTCAACGCGCTTTTCGCCCAGCGCCGCAACCTGATCAGCCCGCGCTTCTGGCGCATGCTCGTGGAACTGCTGCGCTTCTACCGGGAGGCGCCGCGGGACGCCGCCTCGTGCGGTGAGCTGGCGCTCGATGACTACCTCGACGCGCGCGGTTACGGGCGTGCCTTCCGTGACGACCACCTGTATCCGATGGGCGCGGCGATCTGGTCCTCGTCGTCTGCGGAGATGGGGCGCTACCCGGTGGCGGCCTTCGTCCGCTTCTGCCAGAACCACGGGTTGTTGCGGCTGTCGGGCCGGCCGGTCTGGCGCACCGTCGACGGGGGCAGCCGCGAGTATGTGCGGCGGCTGACGCAGTCCTTCGAGGACCGGCTGCATCGCGATGAGCCCGTGATGGCGGTGGCCCGCGAGCCCGGCGGCGTGAGGCTGCGCACGCGGCGCGGGGCATGGACGGCGCCCTTCGATCACGTCGTGCTGGCCGCGCATGCGGACGAGTCGCTGCGCATGCTGCTGGCGCCGACGGCGGCGGAGCGCCGTCTGCTCGGCGCGTTCTCCTACACCCGCAACCTGGCGGTGCTGCATCGCGATCCCGCGTTGATGCCGCTGCGCCGCTCGGTCTGGTCGAGCTGGAATTACCTCGCCGAACGGGGGAACGAACGCCTCACGGGCCAGCCTCCGATGGTGACCTACTGGATGAACCGTCTGCAGCCGCATCTGCCGCAAGGGCAGGGCGCGGTGCCGCTGTTCGTGACCTTGAACCCATCGACGCCGCCCAGGCCGGAGCACCTGATCCGCACCGAGGTCTATGAGCACCCGCGCTTCGATGCCGCAGCCATCGCCGCGCAGCGCGAGTTGTGGTCGCTGCAGGGTCGGGAGCGCGTGTGGTTCTGCGGCGCGTACTTCGGATCAGGCTTCCATGAGGACGGACTGCAGGCCGGGCTGGCGGTGGCCGAGGCGCTTGGCGGCACGCGCCGGCCGTGGACCGTCCCAGGCGAGTCCGATCGCATCCACCTGCCGCGCGCGGTGGCCGCATGAGCGCCGCCTCCTCGGCGCCGCTCCGCTCGGTGGCTTATCGGGGCCGCGTGATGCACCAACGCCTGCGCCCGCTCAGGCACCGCCTGGACTACGGGATGTTCACGCTGCTGATCGACATCGACGAATTGCCCGCGCTGCACGAACGCCTGCGCTGGTTCTCGGTGGGGCGCTTCAACCTCTTCAGCTTCCGTCCGTCGGACCACGGTGACGGCGCCGCGCGCGATGGCTCGGGGCTGCGCGCGCAGATCGACGCGCGTCTGGCACAGGCGGGACTCCCGACGGGAGGCGCGATCCGGCTGCTGACCATGCCGCGTCTGCTTGGCTACGCATTCAACCCGCTGAGCGTCTGGTTCTGCGACGCCCCCGATGGCCGCCTTCAAGCGCTGCTCTACGAGGTCAACAACACCTTCGGTGAGCGCCACAGCTATCTGGTCGAGGTCGATCCCATGCAACGGGATGCCGATCTCATCGAGCAGCGCTGCGACAAACAACTGTATGTCTCGCCATTCCTCGGCATGGATCTCCACTACCGGTTCCGGATTGCGCCGCCGCGCGAAGGGCTCTCGATCGGTGTCAGCGTGCACGAGGGCTCTGGCGACGCCGTGCTCAACGCCCGGTTGGATGCGACGCGCGTGGCGCTGAGCGATGCGAGATTGCTGGGGCTCCTCGTGACGCATCCGCTGCTGACTTTGAAGGTCATTGCCGGCATCCATTGGGAGGCTCTGCGCCTGTGGTTGAAGGGCGCGCGCCTGCATCAGCGTCCGCCAGCGCACGAGGACACGCTTACGGTCGTCCGGTCATCGTCCGCGACGGCACCGGCAACCGCAACCGCAACCGCAACGGCAACGGCAACGGCAACGGCAACGGCAACGGCAACGGCAGCAGCGAAGCCGACCCCGATAGCGACAGCGACAGTGAACGCGGCCGTGGCAGCGACAGCGACCGAATCAATCCAAGCCAGTCCGAACTGACTCCTCCCTCCGACCGCCTTCCACGAGGCCACCGTTCATGCTTGACCATTCCAGTTCTCTGCGCAGCGCGCCATCGCGGCATGACACCTTGCGGCGCTTGCTGTCCCGGACCAGATATGGCTGCCTGACCCTGACGCTGCCCGATGGCAGCCAGGTGGAAGCCGCGGGCGCTGAACCCGGGCCTTGCGCCGACCTCAGCTTGCACCGCTGGCGCCCGATGTGGCGGACCCTGCTGCAGGGCGACCTCGGGCTGGCGTTCTCCTACCGCGACGGCGACTGGAGCTCCTCCAACCTGACCGCGCTGCTGGCTTTCGGCCTGGCCAACGAGGCCTCCCTCGGCCAAGTCACCGCCGCCCGCGGACCAGCGCGTTGGCTGGCCAGGTTCTTGCACCGCGCGAATGCCAACACGCGGCGAGGCAGCCGGCACAACATCTCGGCGCATTACGACCTGGGCAACCGCTTCTACGAGCGCTGGCTGGACGACAGCATGCTGTACTCCAGCGCGATCTACGACGATGGCGGCCACGGCCACGGCCACGGCCACGGCCACGGCCACGGCCACGGCCACGGCCACGGCCACGGCCACGGCCACGGGCACGGCCACGGCGCGACTCGCGTCGCGAACGGTCCGGCCCTGTCGCTCGAGGAGGCTCAGGCACGGCGGATCGATCGCATCGTCGAGATGCTGGACCTGCGTCCCGGCCAGCGCGTGCTCGAGATCGGCTGCGGGTGGGGCACGCTCGCCGCCACGCTGGCGCGGCGTTGCGACGTCGAGGTGGTCGGCGTCACCTTGTCGACCGAGCAGCTCGCCTTCGCGCGTGAGCGCGCGGCGCAGTGGGGCGTGGCCGACCGGGTGGATCTGAGACTGCAGGACTATCGCGACATTGACGGCCGCTTCGACCGCATCGTCTCGATCGAGATGATCGAGGCGGTGGGCGAGGCCTACTGGCCGGTCTACTTCTCCGCGCTGCGGGACAGGCTGCTGCCGGACGGTACCGCCGTGCTGCAGGCCATCACGATCGACGAATCGCATTTCGAGCGCTATCGCGCCAGTCCGGACTTCATTCAGCGTTGCATCTTCCCCGGAGGGATGTTGCCCACGCCTGAAAGGATGTCGGATCAGGCGAGCCGCGCCGGGTTGGCATTCCAGACCGAACTGCGCTTCGGAGGCGGCTATGCCGCCACCCTGGCAGAGTGGCGGCGCCGATTCCTGGCCGAGTGGCCGGCGATCGAGTCGCTGGGCTTCGACCTGCCGTTCAAGCGGCTGTGGGAGTACTACCTCTGCTACTGCGAAGCCGGCTTCCTTGCCGGCCGCGTCGACGTGGGGCTGTACCGCCTGCGGCATGCGGATGCCCCGAAATGAGGCCGCGAGGAGCGCGAGATGACGCCAGGATGACGCCAGCATGACGCCAGCATGAGGCCGCGATCGGGCCACGATGACCGGCGATTCAACGCCACAACTGGCCGGGGCGTTTGCCGCACGAGTCGCTACAAGCTGTAACCCGAGGGCCATGCATCCGGTGCTGAAGCGGCTCGGCAAATGGGTAGCATGGCCCGTCAATCCCAGTCATTGCGTTTCGATGTACGACCGTCCGTTCACCGCTCATTCCCTTGATGTCGCCATCTCTGAGTTGCTGGCCGCCACATCGGACAGTTTCGATCCGGATCTCGATGCGCGCATCAGCGACGTGTTGCGGGGGCTGCGTGAGCAACTGGATATGGACGTCGTGTTCGTGTCTGAATTCCTGGACGGAGAGCGGGTGTTCCGCTTCGTGGACGGAGAGTCGGAGATCGGCGTGCATGTGGGCGATTCCGCGCCGCTGGAGCAGAGCTACTGTCAGCGCATCGTGGAAGGGCGGGCGCCGGAGCTGATGACGAACGCGTCGGCGGTGGCAGAGGCGCACCAGTTGCCCCCCACGCCAGTGCCGATCGGCGCCCACCTGAGCACGCCAGTGGTGCTCTCCGATGGCCGGATCTTTGGCACGGTGTGCTGCTTCAGCGGCCAGCCGAACCCTGGCCTGCAGATGCTGGATCTCTCGCGCTTGAAGGGCTGCGCCAGGCTGGTGGCTCGCAAGGTGGAGGCGCAGAACTTCCAGGACACGATGCCGTTCCTGAACGATTGAGCACGGGCGTGCCGCCCTGATTCACGATTCGAGGTCCGACATCGGCGGCGTCAGCCGATAGCGCTGATCCTCGAACAGCAAGACGGACACGATACGCAGCAGGGCGGCCATCTCGTCGAGCATATGGATCACGCGCTCGCGATCGTTGGCCTGACGGGCGTCGGAGTCGGTCGGCAGCATCAGCTTGGCCAGTTCGCGGGCTTCATCCACGCGGTTGCACAACGCGTTGAACGCATCGCGCGTGGAGACCTTCCGGGTCAGCACGAAGCGCCTCCGAATGACGGGGACAGGGCTTGCCGTCCCGGCCGCGCGGACGCTGGTGGAAGGGCGTGGGGGAGATCGGCATCGGTCAGGCAGGTCATGGTGTCGTCCTCATGGATCAGGGTGGGAGCCCACGAGAGGGACGGCGGATCCGCGCGATCGGGTGGGCGAGATGTTCGAAACACCTGGGGCCCATCGTCGCGATCACCGACGATTCACACCATGACCGGATCCAGTACGCATCGGCGATGCGGTGCCTTGGACCAGTAGGCGCGCCGACTCACTTCAGCTTGTGATCCTCCCGCTTCGCCTCCTGCATGGCTTCGGGCTCGAGCTCCTCGGCGGCGCGGTTGAGGCGGATGAACAGCCCCCAGCCCGTCAGCAGCACGCCCACCGCGAGCACCATCGCCGCCGCGTGCAGCAGCAAGGTCGAATCCGCGTGCGCCGCGCGGAACGTCGCCACCAGCGCCTCCACCGCGAGCGCCACCACGATCACCACCATGAAGCGCGACAGGAAACGCCGCACCCGCGTCGGCGCGCTGATGTGGGCGCTGCGGATGACCTCCTCCTCGGTGATCGTCTGCGCGATCTGCAGCGCCACCACCGCCGCGGCGAGCACGCCCATCGCCTCGATCACGAGCTGCGCGGCCTCGTCGTTCAGCTCCAGATGCATCGCCATCCAGGTTTCCCTCGCGGCGATCACGAGCAGCAGCAGCGCCATCGCCGTGAAGAGCAGCGCCAGCGCCGCATGCACGATGGAGAAGCCGCGCAGCAGCGCGGGCACGGCGTCTTCGCCGGGAGAGGCCGCCACCCGGCCTGCGTCCGGCTTGGCGCCAGGCTTGGACGCAGTCCCGGACTGCTCGCCGGTGCCGGTTCTGGAATCAGCGTCGGAGGGGTCCATGCGACCACCTTAGGCCGGTCATCCGCCTCCGTCTGTAGGAAGAGCGGCCGCCTGCGCGACAGCGTCCGCCTCCTTGGCATCAGCCCGTGTAAACTCCCGCCCTTCACCGTATTTCCGACGCTGCTCTAGGCTGCCGGTCGCCCGCTCGGGCCCGAGGCCGGCGAGTCTGTGACTTCGGGCAGGTGTTTCTCAGTTCATTACCGGAGCCAACATGGGCAACAAGATCATCACCGAAGCCGATCGCAAGGCTTCCCCGCGTCCCGTCGCGCCCAAGGGCGTGACCGTCACCTCGCACCGCGGCCAGAAGAGCAGCCTCGAGCGCGGTTCCCACACCCGCTCGAAGAAGAACCCGGGCAAGCGTCCGCACTCGGGTTGAGATCGCGGGGAGCAAGACCCCATCGATCCGGCAACAGGCCCACGCCCCTTCGGCGGGGCCTGTTTTGCTTTCAGCCGCGCCGCTTTGGCCGCCGCCTGATCCGCCCCTCGCTGCCCGATCAATCGCCATGATCCGCATCAACGAACTCCGCCTGCCCCTCAATCATCCCGAGGACGCCCTGCGCCCCGCCGTCGTCCAGCGGCTGGGCATCCCGGACGCCCAGCTCCAGGCCTTCACCGTCTTCAAGCGCAGCTACGACGCGCGCAAGAAGTCGGCGATGGTGCTGATCTACTCCGTCGACTGCGAGGTCGGTGGCGCGGCCGCCGAAGCCGCGCTGCTCAAGCAGCACGCTGGCGACTCGCACATCAAGCCCTCGCCCGACACCGCGTACCGCTTCGCCGGTCACGCGCCTGCCGACTTCTTCGCCACCGGCCGCCCGCGTCCCGTGGTCATCGGCTTCGGCCCCTGCGGCATCTTCGCCGCACTGATCCTGGCGCAGATGGGCCTGCGGCCCATCGTGCTCGAGCGCGGCAAGCAGGTCCGCGAGCGGACCAAGGACACCTGGGGGCTGTGGCGCGAAAGCGTGCTCGACCCCGAATCCAACGTGCAGTTCGGCGAGGGCGGCGCCGGCACCTTCTCCGACGGCAAGCTCTACAGCCAGATCTCCGATCCGCGCTTCCTCACGCGCAAGGTGCTGACCGAGTTCGTCAAGGCCGGCGCGCCCGAGGAGATCCTGTTCGTCAGCAAGCCGCACATCGGCACCTTCCGGCTGGTGAGCATGGTCATCAAGATCCGCGCCGAGATCGAGCGCCTGGGCGGCGAGATCCGCTTCCAGCAGAAGGTCAGCGACCTGCTCATCGAGCCCGATGCCGGCGGCCAGCGCCATGTGCGCGGCGTGACGCTCGAATCCGGCGAGCAGATCCGCGCCGATCACGTCGTCGTCGCGCTGGGCCACAGCGCCCGCGACACTTTCACGATGCTGTACGGCCGCGGCGTCTACATGGAGGCCAAGCCGTTCTCCATCGGCTATCGCATCGAGCATCCGCAGTCGATCATCGACAAGGCGCGCTTCGGCCCCAACGCCGGCCATCCGCTCCTGGGCGCGGCGGACTACAAGCTGGTCCACCACGCGGGCAATGGCCGCTCGGTCTACAGCTTCTGCATGTGCCCGGGCGGCACCGTCGTGGCGGCTACTTCGGAGCCGAACCGCGTCGTCACCAACGGCATGAGCCAGTACTCGCGCGCCGAGCGCAACGCCAACGCGGGCATCGTCGTTGGGATCTCGCCCGAGGACTATCGCCAGGATGACAAGAAGGACGGCAGCCCGGTGAACCCGCTGGATGGCTTCGCGTTCCAGCGCTTCTGGGAATCGCGCGCCTATGAGCTGGGCGAGGGCAACTACCTGGCGCCGGCGGCCCTGGTGGGCGACTTCATCAAGCGCCAGCGCAGCACCGCGCTGGGCAGCGTCGAGCCGAGCTACAAGCCCGGCGTGACGATGACCGACCTGCAGCAGAAGGGCCTGGGCAGCCTGCCGGAGTACGCGCTCGATGCGATCCGCGAGGCGCTGCCCGCCTTCGAGCGCCAGATCCGCGGCTTCTCGATGAACGATGCGGTGCTCACCGGCGTGGAGACGCGGACCTCGTCGCCGCTGCGCATCACGCGCGGCAAGGACTATCAGAGCCTGAACGTCCGCGGCCTCTATCCGGCGGGCGAGGGCGCCGGTTACGCCGGCGGCATCATGTCCGCGGGCGTCGACGGCATCGAGGTCGCCGAGGCGCTCGGCAAGGCGATGCTGGGCCTTGAGGCCGGGGTCGTCGCCGACCTCAAGGACTGACCCCGGGCGCCCCGCGATCGGGTCGCCCGGCCGGTGCGCGTCAGCTCAGATCGCCTGCCACAGCGTGGGCGAGCTCGCCGGCGTCCAGCCCGCGCCCACGTAGGCCGTGTGCGCCTGCAGGCAGCGGTACTGCCTGCCCTGGTAGTTCACGATCTGTCCTACCGTGTAGCTCGCGCCCTCCGTCCAGGCCGTGCCGCCGGGCGGGTTGGGCGGCGTCGTCGGCAGCACGACGTCCATCGCGTAGCTCGCGCCCGAGTTGGCGTGCTGCAGGTAGACGTCCATCACGGTGGCGCCGCTGGGCACGATGACGCTGCCGCCTTGCAGCATGCCGACCTTCAGATAGCCCGAGGTCTGGTTGACCTTGGCCGCGATCTGGCCGAGCCACGCAGCCTTCGCCGCCGCCGTGCCCAGCGTGATGGAGATCGTCTCCAGATCGTTGCCCGCCCCATTGAACACGCGCAGCTTCACCGTGCTGCCCGGCGGCAGGTCCTGCGCCGCCGAGACCTGGCCGATCTGCTTCATATCCGAGGGCGTGCCTGGAGGCGTCGTGCCGCCGCCGAAGTCCACGTCGGAGCAGGCATAGAAGGCCTCGGTGCTGTCCGAGCGCTGCCAGGCCGAGAACAGCACATGCTTGCCGGTGCGCTTGGGCAGCGTGAGCTTCATCGTGTAGATCGTCTTGCCGCTGGTGACGATCTGGTCGGGGCCCAGCTGTTGCACCTGCTCCAGGTCCGACCAGCGCAGCGGCGAAGTGGTGGGATTCCAGCCGTCGCGCGTGAGGAAGAAGGTCCAGTTGAGCGAGCGATGCGGCGCGGTCGCGTTGTAGCGGTATTCGTACTTGCCATCCGCGCCCGGCGAATAGGCCGTGGCGGGCCAATCCGCCCGCGCCAGGTCGAAGCCCTTGAACTTCTCCTGGCCGCCAGCGCAGATCTTCAGGTCCGGCACCACCGCCTTGTGATTACCGTTGGCGTTGGCCTGGTTGACGCCGTTCCAGTCGTAGATCGCCTGCTCGCCGCCATAGGCGATCGCCGCCTGGCAGGCCGGCAGCGAGGGATTCTTGAAGCAGTTGTACTGGCGCGAGATCGGGAACTCGGGCGCGCCGTGGGCGAGGGCGGCGCCTGGCGCCAGGAGGGCGCTCATCCCTGTCGACAGGGTGGCCAGCGCGAAGGCGCCGGCGGTTCGGGCACGGAAGGACATGCAAGTCTCCTGAGAATGGTGGATAAGGCGCCCGGTGAGTGGCCCGACACCACACCAAAGCACGACCACCATAGGACCTCAATAAGACCAATACAAGCCGAACAACAGTAACGGCGGTCGCCGAAGATTTTTTAGCTTTCGTTTCAGGCGAAGGAATTATCATGAACCACCATAGTCTTGCTCTTTGAGCGAAGGCTACAGTTCAACCCAGCCCCCGCCGATCCATGCGCCTCGACCTCACCACCCTGAATCTCGTGTTGGCGATCGAACAGACCCGATCCATCACTCGTGGGGCCGAGCGCGAGCATCTGGCGCTGGCCGCGGCCAGCAAGCGCATCTCCGATCTCGAAACGCGTCTGGGCGTGCAGCTGTTCGAGCGCCGCGCCCGTGGCGTCGAACCCACCGAGGCCTGCCGCGCGCTGGTGCGCCACATCCGTTCGCTGCACGCGTCGCTGCATGCGCTGGAGAGCGAGGTCGTCGAGTTCGCTCGCGGCATCAAGGGCCACCTGCGCATCGCCGCCAATGCCGGCGCGATCGCCGAGGCGCTGCCACCCGACCTGGCCGCGTTCTCGCAGGCGCATCCGCAGATCCGCATCAGCCTGGAGGACCAGACCTCCGCCGAGGTCCAGGCCGCCGTCGCCGAAGGCCGCGCCGATGTCGGCGTCTTCACCGCGCCGCTGCTCGACAACCGGCTCCAGACCTGGGCCTACCGCACCGGCCGCCTGTCGGTGCTGGTGCCCGCCGCCCACGAACTGGCCGGCCGCGCCTCCGTCAACTTCGACGACCTGCTGGAGCACGACCTGGTCGGTCTGCACAGCGGCGCGGCCGCGCAGGAACTGATGCTGCAGGAGGCCATGACCCGCGGCCGCACGCTCAAGGCGCGGCTGCAGGTGCGCGGCTTCGACGCGATCGCGCAACTGGTCGAGGCCGGCATGGGCGTGGCCGTGCTGCCGGACGCGCCGGCGCGCCGCTTCGCGCAGGTGTTTGACGTGCGCCGCCTCGACCTCGATGAATCCTGGGCCCAGCGCGATTACGTGCTCGGCGTGGCGCGCCAGGAGCGCCTGCCCACGGTGGTGCAGCGCTTCGTCGAGGCGCTGTGTCCCGCCGCCAAGAACGACCCCAACGGCGGCTCCCGGTGAGCCGCCTGAACTGAAGTGATGGAGAGCCATCCCATGACCGCCAACATCGCCAACGCCGGTGCGCCACGCACCCTCTACGACAAGCTCTGGGACGAGCACGTGGTGCACACCGAGGAGGACGGCACCGCCGTCCTGTACATCGACCGCCACCTGGTCCATGAGGTCACCAGCCCGCAGGCCTTCGAGGGCCTCGATCTGGCCGGCCGCAAGGTCTGGCGCCTGTCGGCCAACCTGGCCGTCAGCGACCACAACGTCCCCACCACGGACCGCAGCCAGGGCATCGCCGATCCGGTCTCGCGCCTGCAGGTCGACACGCTGGACAAGAACTGCGACCGCTTCGGCATCACGCAGTTCAAGATGAGCGACAAGCGCCAGGGCATCGTCCATGTGATCGGCCCGGAGCAGGGCGCCACGCTGCCCGGCATGACCGTCGTCTGCGGCGACAGCCACACCTCCACCCATGGCGCCTTCGGCGCGCTGGCGCATGGCATCGGCACCTCCGAGGTCGAGCATGTGCTGGCCACCCAGACGCTGCTGGCCAAGAAGGCGAAGAACCTGCTGATCAAGGTCGAGGGCCAGGTCATGCCCGGCGTCGGCGCCAAGGACATCGTGCTGGCCATCATCGGCCGCATCGGCACCGCTGGCGGCACCGGCTACACCATCGAGTTCGCCGGCAGCGCCATCCGCGCGTTGTCGATGGAAGGCCGCATGACCGTCTGCAACATGGCGATCGAGGCGGGCGCCCGCGCCGGCCTGATCGCCGTCGACGACACCACGATCCAGTACGTCAAGGGCCGCCCCTTCACGCCCACCGGCGTCGAATGGGACCAGGCCGTGCGGTACTGGCGCACGCTGCATTCCGATCCGGGCGCGGCGTTCGACGCGGTGGTCGAGCTCGACGCCACGCAGATCCGTCCGCAGGTCACCTGGGGCACCTCGCCCGAGATGGTCCTGTCCATCGAGGATCGCGTGCCCGATCCCGAGAAGGAGAAGGACGCCGTCAAGCGCGGCGCCATCGAGCGCGCGCTGCAGTACATGGCGCTGGAGCCCA
>Ga0102591_1001967_pt1 | contig 24636 bp, 14 predicted proteins | sample AraplaCol_mCL_r2_2_FD_76860 | JGI IMG/M metagenome (GOLD analysis project Ga0102591, IMG submission 76860) | Arabidopsis root microbial communities from North Carolina, USA - plate scrape MF_Col_mCL_r2 (SPADES assembly) (version 2) | ecosystem: Host-associated > Plants > Roots > Endosphere... | reverse complement strand
CGGCCGCATCGGCGCCGCGGTGGTGCATTGCTTCACCGGCGAGCGCCAGGAGCTGTTCGATTACCTGGACCAGGACTGGTACATCGGCATCACCGGCTGGCTGTGCGACGAGCGCCGTGGCGCGCACATGCGTGAGCTGGTCAAGCACATTCCGGCCGAGCGGCTGATGATTGAAACCGACGCGCCGTACCTGCTGCCGCGCAGTTTGAAGCCGATGCCGAAGGATCGGCGCAATGAGCCGATGTTCCTGGCGCATATCGTGGAAGAGCTGGCGCGGGATCGCGGCGAGGATGTGGAGCTGACTGCAGCGAACGCCACCGCAGCGACGCGCACGTTCTTCCGCCTGCCAGACGCGCGCTGACCCGGCCCTGCCGTGTCGCTGCCTTGGTAGGGTCGCATCCCGATCGACCGGCGATACCAATGGGCAGGCCGTAGAAGGCATGACCGATGGCGAAGGCACGTCGCCGGAGAGGTCAATGCGTCAAAGCACCGATCACCCCTATCGGCGGTTGTTTGGGAACCAACCCTACCGGATGGCGTCCTGAAGGCCTTCGCGGTATGTGGCGAACTTCGGCTTCCACCCCAACGCTTCGCGCGTGCCCCGGCTGTCGATGCGCTTGTTGCTGGCGTAGAACCGCCGCAACGCCGGGCCTACCGACGGGTCGTTCCACGCCACCGCAGGTGGCATTGCAAACCCGCCCAGCTCAGCGGCGAACGCCAGCACCTCCTGCGGTGCGGCCGGCTCGTCATCGGCGGGCAGATACAACGCCTCGCCCGGGCGACCCATCGCGGCAACAACTACCGCCGCCAGATCCTCCACATGCAGCCGGTTGAACACCAGCCCCGGCCGCAGCACATGCCGCGCGCGGCCTTCCGCCAGTTGAACCAGCGCATTGCGCCCGGGCCCATAGATCCCGGGCAGCCGGAACACGGCAGACGCCACGCCCTTGTCACGCGCGAACCCGCGCCACTGCGCTTCGGCCAGCAACCGCCGCCGCGCCGTGTCATCCACCGCATCGGCCACCGACGACTCGTCGATCCAGCCTCCCTCGCGGTCGGCGTACACCGCCGTTGAAGAGAGATAGCCCACCCAGCGAAGTACCGTGCTGGCACGCAGCGCTTCGGCCACCAACCGCAACGCAGGGTCACCGGCATCATCCGGAGGCACCGTACAGATCACCGCCTCCGCGCTGCGGATGGCCTCACGCAGCGCATCATCAACAGGCTGCCCCGCCACCAGCCGGTGGCGGACAACACCATCGTCGGGCGCCGCCTCCGGCTCCCGCACCGTCCCACTGCAGGCCACACCCTGGGCCCGTAACAGCGCCGCCACGTGCCGCCCGCTGTAGCCAAGCCCCAGCACCAGAACCCGCGTCGGTGCAGCGCCGGCAGCCATGCTCAGCCCGCGCGCTGGCGCTGGCGCTGGTAAGCCTGAAGATGCGCATACGCCACCGCCAGCAGCGGCGCCGCCTGGCCGGCCGCGCGTGCCCGCACCAGCATGTCGCCCACGATCTGCTCGGCCTCCACCTGCTGGCCGGCCTCCAGATCGCGCAGCATCGACGCCTTCAGCGCCGACCCTTCCTGCGTGGTCGCGGCCAGTGCCACCGCCTGCGCCTTCTCCGGAATCGGCTCACCCGCCGCCTCGGCTACCGCCAGGCATTCGGCATACAGCCCGCGCACGATCTCCGCACCATCATCCGTCGCCACGATCGTGCCCACATCCGCCCGCATCAGGCAGGTTGCCGCCGCCAGCGTGGTCAGGAACGTGTACTTGACCCACTGCTCCTGCCCAATGGCATCGCTGGCCACATGGTCCACCCCGGCCTGTACGCACGCCGCCGCCAGCGCCAGCACCCGCGCACTGTTGCCGGGCGTGTCACGCTCGCCAAAGGTCAGCTTCGCCGCTGGCGCCAGGTGCAGCACCGCGCCATCGGCGGACTTGGTCGCACTGATGAAGCACAGCCCACCCAGCACCGCATCGCGGCCAAAGCGCGCATCCAGCGCCGCGTAGTGGCGCAGCCCGTTGAGGATCGGCAGGACCGTCGTACGCGAGGACACCGCAGGTGCAATCGCCTCGATGGCACTGTCCAGGTCGTAGGCCTTGCAGCTCAGGATCACCAGGTCAAAGGGCTGCTCTGCGGCAAGCGCAGGCAGCGCATCGGCAGTGACGTGGGCTACCGGGAAGCTCGCATCACCCAGCGGGCTGCGAATCACCAGGCCCTCGCTGTCCAGCTGAGCCGCGCGGGCAGGGCGGACCAGGAAGGTCACGTCGACCCCCGCCTGGGCCAGGCGACCGCCGAAGTAACCGCCGGTACCACCGGCACCCAATACAAGTATGCGCATGCGTTTCTCCAACTACGTCGAGGGCCGGCCAACGGCCGGCGCTACGGGGTAGATCAGCTCCGCATGCCTACGCCGCGTTTGAGCAGCCACAGCGCCAGCGCGGTCAGCACCACCACGAAACCGATCATCAGCGCATACGCCACCCACAGCGGCACGTCGCTCGTACCCAGCAGGCCGTAACGGAACGCGTTCACCATGTAGAAGATCGGGTTCGCGTGCGTGGCCGCTTCCGCCCACGTGGGCAGCAGCTTCACCGAATAGAACACGCCGCCCAGGTAGGTCAGCGGGGTCAGGATGAAGGTGGGCACGATTGCCACGTCATCGAACTTCTTGGCGTACACCGCATTGATGAAACCGGCCAGCGAGAAGATCGTCGCGCCCAGCAGCACCGTGGTCAGCGTCACCAGCGGGTGCGGAATGCGCACCGGCGTGAAGAACATCGCGATGAGCAGCACGATCACGCCCACCATCAACCCGCGCAGCACCGCGCCGGCCACGTAACCCCACAGGATCACCCAGTTCGGCATCGGGCTCACCAGCAGCTCTTCCACGTGCCGCCCGAACTTCGCCCCGAAGAACGACGAACTGATGTTGCCGTAGCTGTTCTGGATCACGCTCATCATCACCAGGCCCGGCACGATGAACTGCATGTAGCTGTAGCCGCCCATCTCGCCCACGCGTGAACCGATCAGCCCGCCGAAGATCAGGAAGTACAGCGTCATCGTGATCGCCGGCGGCACCAGCGTCTGGCCCCAGATGCGCAGGATGCGCGCCACTTCGCGGCGCACGATCGTCATCAGCGCAATCCGGTTGCGCTGGCCGTCGGTCAGGACCGGGGTCGGGGTGCTGCTCATGCCGCGTTCTCCTGGTTGCCGGTGAGGCGCACGAACAGCTCCTCCAGGCGGTTGCTCTTGGTCCGCATCGACCGCACCCGGATGCCCGACGCGTTCAGCGCCGCGAATACCCGGTTCAGATCCATCGCGCGCGGCATGTCCACGTCCAGCGTGTGCCCGTCGATGGCCACCATCGTGGTGCCCTCGATCACCGGCAGCTGCGCCGGCAGCTCACCGTCGATATCGAACAGGAAGCCTTCCACGTCCAGCTTGGCCAGCAGCTCGCGCATCGGCCCCTGGGTCACGATCTGGCCGTGGTTGATGATCGCTAGGTTGCGGCACAGGTGCTCGGCCTCTTCCAGGTAATGGGTGGTGAGGATGATCGTGGTGCCGGCGGCGTTGATCTCCTTCAGCACCCGCCACATGTCGCGGCGGATCTCGATATCCACGCCCGCGGTGGGCTCATCCAGGATCAGCAGGCGCGGGCGGGTCATCATCGCCCGGGCGATCATCAGCCGGCGCTTCATGCCGCCCGACAGCGTCCGGCTCATCACCTGCGCCTTCTCCCACAGATGGGCGCGCTTGAGCTCCTCCTCGGCCATCTTCTCGGCCTCGGCACGGGCCACGCCATAGAAGCCGGCGTAGTTGACCAGGATGTCGAAGGGCTTCTCGAACAGGTTGAAGTTGATTTCCTGCGGCACCAGGCCGATCAGGCGCATGGTGGCGCTGCGGTTGCGCACCAGGTCGCTGCCGAATACCTCCACCTGGCCCTCGCTGAGGTTCACCAGCGAGCTGATGATGCCGATCAGGGTGGACTTGCCGGCCCCGTTCGGGCCCAGCAGCGCGAAGAAGTCGCCCGGGGCAACGTCCAGCGAAACCCCTTTCAGGGCCTGGGTGCCGTTGTCATAGGTCTTGCGGAGGTCGCGCACCCGCAGGGCGGGGGCGGTACTGGTCGCGGGAGTGTTCTGGGATGCCAAGCTCTTGCCTTCGCGCCCATGGGACGGCGCTGGATAGGGGCGGGGGAGCGGCTATTATAGAAGCCCCCGAGGGTCTGCCCCGGCTACACACTGTTTCCCAAATTCGTGCCTGTTCAATTCCCCCTCAAGCTGATCGACCGACGCATGCTGGCCCCCACCGTCGGCCACTACCAGTTCCTGCGTGATGACGGCCAACCGCTGGATTTCCAGCCCGGACAGTTCATCCAGGTCCATTTCGAGTACGCCGACGGCACTGCCACCAAGCGCAGCTACTCGCTGGCTACCCTTCACGACCACGCCATGGCGCCCGGCGAAGCCGTTGATATTGCAGTCAGTTTCGTGCCCGGCGGGGCCGCCACTGCCCTGTTCGAGGGCCTGGACATCGGCGGCCACGTGACCGCCAGCGGCCCGTTCGGCCGGTTCTGCCTGATGCCGGGCGACCACAACGCCCGCTACCTGCTCATCGCCACCGGCACCGGGGTCACCCCGTACCGCTCCATGCTGCCGCTGCTGGCCACCGCCATGGCCGAGCGCGGGGTGGAAGTGGTGCTGCTGCAGGGCGCCCGGACCCCGGAAGAGCTGCTCTACAGCGAAGACTTCTACGCCTTCGCCGCCGCCCACCCGGGCTTCCGCTACGTGCCGTGCCTGTCCCGCGAGCTGCCCGAGAACCCGCACCCGGACGTCCGCCACGGCTACGTGCAGCAGCACTTGGCCGAATTCGCCCCGAACCCGGCTACCGACATCGCCTACCTGTGCGGCAATCCGGACATGGTGGATGCGACCTTCGAGGCGCTGAAGGAAGCGGGCTTGCCGACGCCGCAGGTGCGGCGGGAGAAGTACGTCAGTAGCAAGTAATCACCGCCTTTCCGGAAATGTGAAGGGCGTCGTTGCAGCCATTGAAGGCCGGTTTAGCATTGAGGTCACGGATGTCCCGAACCGGTTAAAGGGGCATTGGCCGCCACCAAAGTGGTCCCACCAAGAGTGGTTAAGAGAGTCCGGCCCGCTACAAGCTTCAGCAGATGCCCGCCTTGCGCGGGCATTTTGCTTCTCAGGCGTTCATCAGAATGTCCAGAATGCTGGTTATCCCGACTTTGGAGAGCCTCGTCCTCCAGATTTGGCCAGGAGCCCCTGCACATGCGCACTGAGGCCACCAGGGATATAGATCACCTTCGGCCGCGACCGTCGGAGAGCACCGCGATGCGCGGAACGCAGTTCCACGACCAGGTGCTGGGAAAAGCTCTCCGAGCCTCTACACGACCGACGAGTGCCGAAGGCGACTTGGAAGATGGTTCGATGAAAGGCGCTGGGAAAGTTGAGAATCAGGTGAGGCCAGAATTATGGGTCTTTATGACAGAAATCATAATTATGGTTTTCATCATAAAGGCCCATAATTCTGGCCAGTCCTCAGCGAGTCAGCCTCAGCCCTACATCGGCCGCATCCATTGCGACAAGTGACGCTGGCAAAAACGTCAGTTCGCTTGATCGAAATTATCAAAGAATTCCAGCGATGCGATTGACGCCGTATCGGGTGGGTCGTCCAGATGCCTGATAACCGGTCCTTGGCCGACAATCGCCGCTTCAGCCAAGGCGATAACGCAAGCAAACACCGTCGGACAGCAGCGCTGCGTTGAGACAATGCTCAATGCCCGGACCGCGCATGGCCCGTTGCACAAACGGAGGTTCGCGAGCATGTCAGTACAGGGAGAGTACGAGCTGGCCGCTCGCTTTCGGAAGCTGGTTGAATCCGTGGCTCAATCTCGGAGGAAGAACGACGCGGATTCTTTCGCCTTCGCCTACTTGTTGACCCCCAAGCAGGCCGATGAGATCGACAGGGTCTGCGACGAGAACAGGTGGGAACGGGTGAACTGCTACGCGATCATGATCAAGCCTGGCTACATCCGGCACGTACTCGCAGCTCGAAAAGACAAAGACGGTCTTTCAGTCGCTGAAATCGCAGCCGTCGTTGCAAAGGCCTATAGCCCGCGGAGCCTCTTGCGGATCAATCCCCCAAGCGGCGAGACGAGCAACGACAGGAGACGCGACCGTCAGTCGGTAATTCTCAACACCCAGCAAAAAGTGCTGCTGCGAGGCACGCCGTACTACGCCACCGCGATCCTGGAGATCCGAATCGAAGGGTGCAGAAGGTACTTGGCCCCGGTGACGTGCTATCACGCGACCGAGGCCAAGAAACGCAGAATACTGAAGTGACTACGTAGGAAGGACGGCCTCACTGGCAGGTTTCCACACTCAAGTGAACAACCCATTCGCCAGCAATTTCCCTTCATGTGCCCCTTAGAGGCTTCGCAGCTCCGCCGACAAATTTTCTGCTGTCTGCGTAGTCAAGTTAACTATCGCTGCCGGGAGAAGCCCCTGCAAGCTTCACCCGTATCCGGTGCGCAAAGCTTCAGACTCCATCGCACCACGTCGCAACACTTTGTGAGATTTGGCTGTGTTTGGAGCTCTGTCCCATGCCGTGATGCCGGCAGATGTTTGCGGATACGTTCCGCTGGGCTGGATGGCACGGTATTCCAGCGGCCGGTGGTGCAGGTCGCGCTCCGGGTCCCATTGGCTGCGGACCGGTGAGCGGCTCTTGAGCGCATCCCCTTCCTGTGCGTCCATGCCCCGTTCGGGGTGGCTGGCACAGCCGTGAGCCATCGCCCATGCGAAGCCCTCATTTGTGATGTCGATGGCCAGGATGCGGGATTGACACCGATTCTGCTCGGGCATCCGGCCGGCGAATGCATGGTGGACATGCATCGATGGCGCGCTGAGGAGCGCACCGTCATACCCAGCCAAGCTTGAATTGATTGTTACTACTGAACCCTGCTTCTTCATATGCGCAGACTGTTGGCAGCTGCGCTTTCAGCGCCATATGCGTCATTGAGAAGGTTCTGCCTACCGAAGTCCGGAAATCAAGAGGCACAAACAATTTCCCATCGTTGGCAGCTGCGCGCAAGGTGTGTTCCGGAGCGTAGAAACTCCAAGACGTGGAAAATGTATGCGTTGTGTCGGGAGGGTGGCTAATACAACACCCTCTGGGGAATACGCCCGCCGGCTTTCCATGTCTACGGTTTCTAACCTCCCGACTCCCTCGCCATCCCGGCGAGGGATCTTCCTGCTGGAGGCAGACCATGAAAAGGCAACTACCCGACGACAGCTACAACGACTACCCTTCCCAATCCGCGATTGCCCGACGCGCACGCGAACGCCGTACGCAATCCGCACCGTGCACGCCACCCGCGCACTTCCACGAAGAGCTGAAGGTTCCCTACCTCAAGATCCGCGGCCAGTGGTTGCGGCAGATGGGCTTCAACGTGGGCCGCAAGCTGCAGATCGAAGCCAGCGCGGGCGTCATCACCATCAAGCTGCTGGGCACGCCAGCAGTGGAAGACCCACGGGTGCCCCGGTTCGTGGAACGCACGATCTTCCACGGCGAGATCAACTCCGACCTGGGGCAGTTCCTTCCCGAGGACGTCATCCCATGAAGAAGCAGGTCTACTTACGAGTGAAGGTGGACCCCGGCCTACGCCGTGCCTTTCAGCTCTCTGCGTGGCGCAGCGAACGATCGCCTGCCTACGTGCTCCGGTCGTTGATCCAGAACTGCGTGTCCCTGGATCGGAACCTCAATGGCCTTGATATCGAGGTCTGGGGCGATTCCTTCCCGCTGGAAAATGAAGCGGCGAACCAGCCGAACCGCCAGCGCCAGCGGTGAAACGACAGCAACGCCACTTCTACTCAGATCGCGTTGCCATGTAGGTGTTCGCACCACCCAGCACTGCAAATCCGGTCACGGGCCCGTCTCCGGCATGTCGCACAATCAGCCCCCTGTCCTGGTCGGTCGTGAAGAAGGCCATGCTGGACTGCGCATGAACCCGCGTCGCTTTCCTTCTCGCGTGTGACTGGACTATCGAGCGCTGGCGTTCGGGCCTTGCCTCGCCAACAGTTTCTCGAACCGCGCCAGCGAAGGCTCGAAACACTGTCGCAGGCCACGAACCTGGTCGATCCGATGGCTCTCGGTGTACATGACCACGTGCATGGCTTCAACCAGTCTGGCGATTCTTGCCATCGGATCGGCAAGCCCACAGTGGTTCTTCCCGAACGCCTCCAGATCCGCCCTTGCTGCCATCAGGCCCTTCTGATGATTCAATGTCAGCGCCAGCACGTCGCTGGGGAGGTAGCAGGTGGTGCAGACGATATCGTAGGCGGGCGACATCGTTACGCTGCCCTTGGAAGGATCTTCGTAGATCACGCCGAAGTTCTTGAGATGCGCATCACCGTTGCCAACCAATACGGACAACGCGACCTGGTCGAACAGCTGCGCCAATGCCGCCGGCCGATGCTCCACCGAGCAGTAAAGATTGAGCACCTGGGCAACCTGTTCGTAGCTCAGGCTGTACTTCGCTTTCGCATTGAGTCCTACCAGGACGGCGATGTCCTCGAACCCGATTGGCGCGCCTGCCTGCGTGCGATCGAACCGCCGCATGACGAAACGCTTACCGTCTTCTGAAAGATGGAACTCAGGTACCGGAATGCCCGCTTCCCGGGCGATGGACATGCAGAGGTATTCGTTGATTGCCAGGCCCGGAAAGTGGGCGCCTTCGGTCTTGACGATAAGCTCGCGTGTCGGGAGAAGGGCCTTGCCAAATATTGCGCCGGGCTGCTCTGGAACCAGAAGCTTCGGCTGCACGCCGGAGACGCCGGACCGCAACAGGTATTCGTCGGCCAACTCCTGGAACAGATCCCTCGTACCCTGATCTGCAAGCACCTGCGAAAGCTCTACGCCCACTGCCGCACCGGCGGTGAATTGGGAGCTGGCAAGCGATACGCGGCCAATACCCGCTTCACCGCCCGTCATTGCCAGCAGCAACATGGGATCAAGCGCAGTGGTTTTGCCGAACCGATGCTGCAGCATCTCCAACATGTGGCCTTCGGGCAGGTTCATCTGGAAGATGGCCATGGGTTCGGGGCCGTCATACGGTTCCATGCGTACCGGCATGCCCAACGACACAGCGCAGGGAGGTAGGGCGTCCTGTGCGTAGTTGAAGGTGTAGTAGCCCACGTAGTCCAACTGCCCCGAGAGGCCTTGGGGCGTGGATACCGTCATGGTGGTGCGCTTGGCCATCACTTGCCTCCGGCCGGCGGCTATGCGGGCTTGGTCGTGCGACCGGAGCTCCCCCGTCGCAGGATATGTGCCGCTTTGCCGGCCATCTGCCCTGTCGTGCGACGGTGGTAGAGGGTTGGCGAAGGCTCCAGACCGAGCAGCGACTGAACTTCCGCCGTTGTTGGTTTGGAAGCAGGCACCACGCTCAACTCGCCACCCATGCTTTCCAACACGGCCACAACGGTCCCGAGCGCAATCCCGGCCGCCCCCTTCTCCAGTTGGATGATCGTTTTCCGATTGACGCCGGCCGCAGCGGCCAGGTCTGACTGGCTCAGACCCCGCTGGGCGCGCATGCTCCTGATCTGATCTGCAAGGCGGAGAAGGATGACGTCTTTCATGTCACCTATTCTACACATTCTTCAAGGCATGTCCGAAATATCTGCCCAGTTATGTCCTAAATACATCTCATGCTATCACTAATGTCCGATATTATGGACTATTGCGCTTGCCGCCAATCGTAGCAGAAAGGGTTGGCGGTCACTGGCCTTGGGTGACGGCGCCGCCGCCACGCCACATCCCGACGGTAGGCTATGCTCCCGCCACATCCCGCAACGGCCAACCATACCCATGTCACTGGACATTCTCGACGCTGAAGAGCTCTTCCATGTCTCCCTCAGTGCCATGCAGAACGGGCGCGACGGCGAAGCGCTGGAGGCGCTGAAGCGGCTTCTGGCGTTGCAGCCCGGTCACCTGCAGGCCCAGCACCTGCTCGGCGCGCAGTACGCGCAGCTGGGCATGTTCGCCCGTGCCGAAGCGATCTGGCGGGCACTGTTGGTGGCGGCCCCGGAATTCGATGCCGCCCGGTTCCAGTTGGGCCGGCTGGTGATGCTGGGGGGCGACGCGGGTGCCGTACAGGCTGTGCTGGCTCCCCTCATCGACCGTACCGATGACCTGGGCTGGTACGCCCAGGCCGTGGTTGCCGCCAGCCAGAACGAACCGGGTGGGGTGGAGCAGGCGCTGGCCAACGGCCTGGCGTGCGAACAGTCCAACCCCGGCGTCACCGGCGACATGCGCCAGTGGCTGCAGCGCCTGCGCGAGCAGGGCGGCCAGCCTGCGGCGCCGTCACCTAACGCCCCGCCGGCTCCCGAAGCAGCGTCCATGCTGCTGAGTGGCTACGGGCGGCATTGATCCCGATGAGCCTTGGCCCGGTCGGTTCGTCATCCTCGCTGGTGTCGCTGCTCAAGGCGGAGCTGGCGTCCGACACGCGCCGCCGCACCACCGGCAAGGCGGGTGCCGCTTCCTCCTCGCGCAGCGAAGCCGCGGCCGGCCGCCCATCGCTGCGGCCGCAGCTGATCGAGGCGGTAAAGAACATCGACCGCAGCAACCCGGATGAGGTCAAACAGGCCCGGCGCAGGATCATCCGGGCCGTGCTGGTGTGGCAGTTCGGGCCGGACCTGCGCGAGCACAGCCAGTGGGCCGCCATGCTCGATGCCATTGCCACCACCCTGGAACAGGATGCCGAGCACCTGGCCCAGTTCGACGCCCTGCTGGCCGAGCTTCAGCAGGCCGGTTGATCCGGTGAATTGCCCCTAAACTTTTTTCTGCCGGTCCGGACTGTTCCTTGAGATGGCCCGGATTTCCTTCCGGGCTCCCAACGGAACGGCAGGGAATCGGCATGGTCGCAGTGTTCACGGGAAATGGCTTGGGCTTGTTCAACGCAAGCCTGGCCGGTGCTGGCGCAGGATCCGCGCGTAGCGGCCAAGGTACCGACCGCCAGTACGTCAATGTGGCCAATGGCAACCTTGTCTTCCAGTCGCAGGACGAACAGCTGCTGTTCCGCGGCACCGCGCTGGGCAGTGCACGCACCTACAACAGCCAGGGCACCACCGCCCAGGTGGGCGCCGATGGCTGGGTGACCGGCTTTGAGCGTCGCGTTGAACTGCTGCAGGGGCAGCTGGGCCAGGCCGGCAGCATCCTGCGCCGCCACACCGGCGACGGTGGCTACCAGGACTTTGCCTACGTTGCACCGAACGTCTACCGCGCCACCTCGGGCGAGGGTGCCCACGATGAGCTGACCCTCACCCCGGACACCGGCCTCTGGACCTACGTCGAAGGTACCAGCCGCGCCACCGAAACCTACGCCGCGCTGGATGACGCGCAGGCACAGGGGCGCCTGCTCTCGCTTCGCGATGGCCGCAGCAACGCGGTGACGTGGGTGGTGGACTACGACACCCAAGGCCGCATCCTGGCCGTGCGCGACGCCGATTCGCTCGCGGCCCTGCGCTACAGCTATGACACGCTGGGTCGCCTGCAGCAGATCGAAGTCCACGGTGACCAGCCGGGCCAGGTCAGTGGCCGGGTCAGCTACGGCTACGACGCACTGGGGCGCCTGGCCTGGTCGCTGGTCGACCTCACCCCGGAATCGTCGACCGACCGCGCCACCTGGGACGACGCCGGCGGCAACGACGGCCTGCTCTACCGCACCTCGTACGCGTATGACGGCGACAGCCTGCGCATCAGCCTGGTGCGGCAAAGCGACGGCACCCTGATGAGCTATGGCTACGACGGGCAGGGTCGGGTGGTGACCGCCACCGTGGGCGATGTCAACGCCAACGACGCCGACGGCGCCGGGCAGACGGTGAGCTATCGGTACGACGCGGCCACCCGCCGCACCGATGTCAGCGACGCCACGGGTGCCACCTGGACCTATGAATTCGATGCCGATGGCCGGCTGACCCGCATCGAGCTGCCCGCTCGCGATGGTCTGCGTGACGTCACCCGCTATGCCTACGACGGCGACGGCAACATCACCCAGGTGGCGACGCAGCGCGGCGCCCAGACCCTGCAACAGACCGATTTCAGTTACGACGCCCAGGGCAATGTGCTGTGGCAGTGGGAGCGCGCAGCCGCCGACGGCAGCGCCCGCGCCATCCAGCGTACGTACTCGGCCAGCAACCAGGTCACCAGCGAAACCCGCTACAGCGGCATCGATGCCGACGGTGCCGGCAGCGCCTTCGCACCCACCGGCGGCATGACCACCGTATACCTGTATGACGGGCAGGACCGCCTGCGGTTCGTGGTCAGTCCCACCGGTGATGTGCATGAGTATGCCTACCACGCGGCCGGTGCCGGTATCGGCCAGCTCGCGACCGAGCGCACCTACGCTGATCTCCGCTATGACGGCGCCATCACCCTTGCTGCCGTTTCCACCTGGGCGGCCGGACAGCAGGGAGCAGCAGGATCGCGGGTGGACGTCAGCTACGACGCTTGGGGGCGGTTGGCCGTGCGCACCGACTATGCGCGGATGGATGCCACCGGCACCGGCATCGTTGACGCCGCTGCTGTCACCAAGCGTTACACCTACGATGCGCGAGGCCAGCTGCTGGCAACCCTGACGCTGCGTGGGCCGGCAAACGCGCAGGTGCAGGAAACCGAAACCTACCGTTACGACGGGCTGGGGCGGCTGCTGTCGGAAATTCGCCGCAGCGATGCAACCCTGCTCTCCAGCAGCACGTGGAACTACCTCGATTCAGGCATGGGGCTGCGCGTCACCAGCGGCGCTCCGGGTGCGCCCCAACGGATCACCACCGAGCTGCGCGACGCGTACGGGCGAACTGTCAGCGTCACCACCAGCAGCAGCGACGGCGCACTCAGCCGTACCAGCCGCAACTACTACGACGGCTATGGCCGCCTGCGCGCCAGCGAGAACGCGGCAGGCGGGCGCAGCTACTATTTCTATGACAACCAGGGCCAGCTGCTGGCCGAGGTGGGCCCCACCGGCACGGCGGTTTCGTACGAGCGCGATACCTTCGGCCGGGTCGTGGCCAGCACCACCCACGCAACGGCGCTGAACACCGCCTCGTGGGTCCAGGCCGGTTCGGTAACCGTGACCGAATGGGCGCAGTACCGCCCCGCCGCGCACGCCAGTGACCGCGTGGTCCGCAACGAATACGACAGTGCCGGGCTGCGCGTGCGCAGCCTGGACGCAGAGGGAAACCAGGCAGTATTCCGCTACGACGGCACCGGGCAGCTGGTGGAAAGCACGTTGCTGGATGCCGCCGGTACGCTGGACACCGCCCGCACCACCCGCTACTTCCAGGACGCCAATGGCCGTCAGGTAGCGACCCTGGACGCGGCCGGCTACCTCACCGAGCAGGTCTACGACGCCGCCGGGCGCCTGGTGCGCACCGTGGCCTATGCCACCGCCGTGAGCGCCGACCTGCGTGCCACCGGCACGCTGTCGGCCATCCGCCCGGCCCCCAGCGCGCAGGACCAGACCACGCGCAACTTCTACGACGGCCTGAACCGCCTGGTTGCCGTGCTCGACGCAGAGGGCTACCTCAGCGATGTGGTCTACGACAGCACCAACAACGTGCGTGCCACCCGCAGCTATGCGCGCCGGCTGGATGCCCTCACCGGCAGCGAAACCCTGCAGGCACTGCTGGCCCGTGTGGACGGCGGCGGCGCTCGTGAAACCCGGACCAGCTACGACGCCCTGGGGCGCGCCATCCGCGAGGTGAACGCGGAAGGCACGGTCACCCAGTACCAGTACGACACGCTGGGCCAGCTGGTGGCCACCCAGGTGGCAGCCGGCACCAGCGAGATCCGTGAGGGCTACCTGCGCTACGACGCACTGGGCAACCTGATCGGCGAACTCTCCGGCAACGGCGCCACTCATCTGCTGCCCGGCATGAGCGAAGCGCAGCTGGATGCGGTCTACGCACAGTACGGCGTGCGCCACACCTACGACGCACTGGGCCTGCGCACCGAAAGCATCGACCCGGAGGGCAACCGCACCTGGCACTTCCATGATGCCGCCGGCCGCCTCACCCACACCGTGCGGGGCACCACCGACGCACAGGGCATTGCCAACGGCGCCGCTGAGGTCAGCGAAACCCGTTACGACGTGTTCGGGCAGGTGATCGACAGCATCACCTATGCCGGCCGCCTTACCATTCCCAACCCGGGCAGCCGGGCGAGCGTGGCATCGGCGATCAGCACGCTGCAGTACGTGTCCGGCACCGATATCCGCGTGCAGATGGAATACGACCGTCGCGGCCAGCTGACCTCGTCCATCGACGCCCAGGGCAACCGCCGCCGCTACGAGTACAACGCCTTTGGTGAGCAGACCTTTGACCGCCTTGAAATGGGCCAGGGCCAGCAGCGCGTCACCCAGAGCACGTACGACGTGCGCGGGCTGCGCATCGCCGTGGTCGCCGGCGAAGGGGCCGCGCAAACCAGCCAGAGCTGGATCTACGACGCCTTTGGTCGCGTCATCAGCAGCACCGATGGCCGTGGCCAGGTACGCCAGTCGGCATACGACCGCAGCGGCCGCCAGGTATCCACCTGGCAGACGGTGAATGGCGTTGAGCAGCGCCAGTCGCAGACCTACGACGCGTTTGACCGCGTGCTGACCAGCACCGATGCCGAAGGCGGTATCACCACCTACAGCTATGACGATGCCACCCGCACCGTCACGGTGCGCTCGCCGGAAGGCGTGGCCATCACCACCACCCACAACCGCCATGGCCAAGTGCTCAGCGTCGCTGACGTACTGGGCAACACCACCCGTTATGAGTACGACGCCAGCGGCAACCAGACCGCCATCGTCGCCGCCGACGGCAGCCGCCAGACGCAGGCGTTCAGCACCCGCAACCTGCTGACCAGCAGCACCGATGCCAGTGGGCGCAAGGTGGTGTACAGCTACGATGCGGCAGGTCGCCTGCTGACCCGCACCGTCGACCCACAGGGCCTGAACCTGATTACCCGCTACGGCTACGACGCGGCCGGCCGCCAGCTGAGCGTGGTGGACGCACGCGGCACCGAAATCCGCAACCGCTTCGACAGCAACGGCAACCTGGTCGAAAGCATCGTCGACCCCAGCGGCCTGGCGATCAAAACAACGTACACGTGGGACGCAGCCGGGCAGCAGCTGTCGGTCACCAGTGGCGTGGGTACGGCCCAGGCCAGCACCACCACCTACGCTTACGACGCGCTCGGCCGCCGCATCAGCCAGACCGTGGACGCCGGCCCGGGCCGGTTGAATCTGGTCACGCAGTATCGCTATGACGCCAACGGCAACGTGGTGGCCCGGATCGATCCGGCCGGGCAGGTGTCGCGCTTCGTCTACGATGCCGACAACCGCGTGGAGCTCAGCATCGATGCAGCCGGTGGAGCAACCCGCTACTGGTACGACCGCACGGGCAACGTGCTGGCCCAGCGGCGGTATGCAAACGCCATTGCGCTGGGCGGGCTGCCGGAAGCAGCCAGCGCAGCGCAGATCCAGGCACGCCTGGCCGCCGATGACGCACGCGATGTGCAGCAGTACTCGGTCTACGATCGCGACGGACAACTGCGCCTGACCCTCAATGGCGTGGGTGCGGTCACCGGCTACGACCGCGATGCCAGCGGCCGCGTCGTGCGTGAAATCCGCTATGCCAACACCGCGCCCATCGCCGACCTGCGCGCCACCCTGTTGACCGGCGACATCGGCGCGGCCGGCGTGCTGTATTACGTGCGCGGTGACGCCGCGCGCGAAGCGGTGAGCTGGAACGTCCTCGATGCGATGGGCCGCACCCGCTTCGAGATCGCCGCCGACGGCAGCGTGCTCGAGCGCCGCTACGACGCCTCCGGCCTGCAGGTGGCCACGGTCTCCTACGCCAACCGCATCACCCTGAGCGCGCAGTTGCGCCAGGATCTGGCCAGCGGCAGCGTAGGCGAGCAGGCCATGGTCGCGGCGCTGGTGCCCTCGGCGCAGGACCAGAGCCAGTACGTCGTGCTGGATGCCGCCGGCCGCGTGCGCTTCGAAGTACGCCGCGATGCCGATGGCCAGGGGCGGGTGACCGAGTACGGCTACCTGGGGGACGCCCGCGTCAGCACCACCGTGTACGGGCGCGCAGTTGTCTTCGATTCGCAGCAGACCGTGGCCACGTTGCAGGCACTTGTGGCCCCGTTGCGCAGCGCCGGTGAGTACCACAGCCAGCGCGTGGTGCTGGATGCCGCAGGCCGCCAGCGCTTCACCTTCGACGCCAGCGGTGGCGTGCGCGAAACCCGTTACGATGCCGTTGGCCAGGTGGTGGCCAGCGTGACCTACCTGCAGAAACCGGGCGCGCCGGAAGCGCAGACCCTGGCCAGCCTCACTGCGTGGGCCGCCAGCCAGACCGCCGGCCAGCTGCGCCTGGATACCCGTGGCTACGACGGCGCAGGGCGCTCGGTGATGCACACCGATGCGCTGGGCCAGATCGAGCGCTTCGGCTATGACGCGGCCGGGCAAATGACCTCGTTCACCGACACTGCCGGGCAGGTCTGGACGTACGGGTACAACGCCGCCGGGCAGCGCACCAGCGAGACCTCACCGGCCGTGGATGTCGCCACGGTGGCCACCAATGGTCAGTTCACCATTGCCCGCCGTGCGCTGGTAACGCGTACGGAGTATGACGCGCTGGGCAACGTGATCCGCCGCAGCGAAGACGCCGATGGCGGCACGCCCCGCATCACCGAATACCAGTACGACAACCGCGGCAACCAGGTGCGCGTGCTGTTCCCGGACCCGTGGGTGATCGACGAGGCTTCGGGCCTGCTGGTTGCCAGCGGACAGCGAACCTCGGTGGAGGTCACCTACGACGCGATGAACCGCGCCGTTGTCCAGAAGGACGTGCGCGGCAACTACAGCTACAAGACCTACGACGTACTGGGCCAGCTCGCCTACGACGTTGATGCCGAAGGCTACGTCACCAGCTACAGCTACGATGCCTACGGCAACCAGACCAGCCTGCGTCGATTTGCCACGGCGCTGAACACCAGCGCGTTGGCCGGCTGGACGGCCGGCGCCGCGTTGACCCAGGCGCAGCTGCGCGACGGCGGTGGTCTGGTCGCCAATGCTGCCGATCGTCAGCTGCTGTCCAGCTATAACAGCCTTGGCCAGAAGGTGCAGACGCTCAGTTCAACGCGCGAGTACTACGCGGCGGACGGTGTTGCGCGCCAGGGCACGCCGACGGTGCGTTACCAATACGACGGCTACGGCAACCTGCAGCGCCTGTCCGAGCTGATGAGTGGCCAGGCCGATCAGGCAGATGCGCAGTGGGCCTACACGTGGCACTACTACGACGCGTTGGGCCGCACGGTCATGACCGTCGATGCCGAGGGCTATGCCACCTCCACCGAGTACACCAGCACCGGTGAAGTGGCTGCACAGACCGAGCACGCCCGCGCGCTGTCCACCCAGGCGTTGGGCGCCCAGCCGCCGGCCGCGCCCGCCCCGGGCGATGCCGTTACCGGCTTCGACCGCCGCAACAGCTTCACCTACGATGCGCTGGGCCGGAAGCTCACCCAGACCGTCACCCGCCAGTTCCAGCGCGCCGATGGCAGCGCCGGCCAGAGCGATGTGCAGACCCGTATCGGATACGACGCATTGGGCCGGGTCACCCAGAGCAGCGACGACAACGGCACCACCAGCACCGCCTACGATGCCCTGGGCCGCGTTGTTTCGGTGCGGGAGCCGGAGCGTGCCGCCCTGCGCGGCGCCGCCGAGGGTCAGCTGGAGGCCAGCGTGGCCACCGATCTCTCCAGCAGCGCGCTGCAGGAGCTGACCTCGCCGTACACCACCACCGTGTACGACGCCTTCGGCAATGCCGTGCAGATGCGGCGTTACGCCAACGGCTGGGGTGCGGGTCAGGCCGGGCCGGTGGCCGATGATGCCAGGGACCAGATCCAGAACCTTCAGTACGACCGCCAGGGCCGCCTGGTACGCGCCACCGACGCATTGGGCAACGTGCAGATCCATCGCTACGACGCCGCTGACAAGGTGGTGCGCACCCGCCAGCTGCTGGCCGGCTCCAGTGCCGAGCGCAACGCGATGGTCATCACCGAGTTCGGCTACGACCGCAGTGGCCGCCAGCTGTCCACCACGCAGAAGCGCACGGTGGGCGGTATCGAGCAGACCGATCTGTCCGAGACCGTCCGCTACAACGGATTCGGCGAGATCGTCAGCAAGACCCATGGCGGCCTGGCCGGCGAACTGCTGTACGGCTACGACGCCGGCGGCAACATGGTGCAGTCCAACGAAGGCGGTGCCGATGTGCGCCTGGGCTACAACCTGGCCGGCTACCAGGTGCGGCAGAGCCGCAGCAGCTGGAATGGCCAGGCGGCGGTCACCGCCGTCACCACCATCCAGACCGACCGCCTCGGCCGCGCGCTGCGTACCGACATGCCCAGCTTCAGCGGCGATGCCAACGCGGTGTCCACCGTGGCCCGCCAGTTCGATCGCTGGGGCAACGTCACCCAGATCATCGACGCGCGCGGCTACCAGACCAACTACCAGTACAACAGCTTCAATCAGGTCACCCGCGACGAACGCCCGCTGGTGGAAGTGGTGGCAGAAACCGGTGCGCGCAGCTGGGTGCGCCCGGTCAACGAGTGGTTCTACGACGTGTTTGGCCGCCTGGTCGCTACCCGCGACGCCAACGGCCACATGCGCACCAGCGAGTACAACAACGCCGGCCAGTTGGTGAAGTCCCGCGACGGCGTGGGCGCCACTACGCTTTACGCGTATGACGCGCTCGGTAACCAGCGCCTGCAGCAGAATGCGCTCGGCTACGTGACCTTCAAGCAGTACGACCGCTTGGGCCGGGTCACCGCCATTGGCGACTACCTGCTCAACGACGCGGGGACCGCACGCTTCCGCACCACGCTGCAGCAGTACCGCCTGAACGAAAACGGCGACCGCCTGGCCGTCACCGACGCGTTGGGCTACACCGCGCTGTACGACTACGACAGCCGCCATCTGGTGGTGCGCAGCCAGACCGCCATGGGGGTGACCCAGCAGTACGGTTACGACGTGCTGGGCCGGAAGATCGTCGAAAGCAACGCTCTGAGCACCCTCTGGGGCGCCGACCGCGATGGCCAGCAGGTGCGCCTGAACGAGCTGAGCTGGAGCTACGACATCTTCGGACGCAGCACCGACCACAACGACCTTGGCACCCGCGATTACAACTACGACTACGCCAGCAGCGGCCAGCTGAGGCTGGAAACCGGTAACGGCGGGCAGGCCACCGACACTACCCGCACCTACCAGTACTACCCGAACGGCCAGCTGCGCCGCATCGAGGAGACTGGCGGCAACTTCACGTACTACGAGTACGATGCGGCCGGCAACCGTACCCTGGAGGAGGTCTATACCCGCGACGGTAGCGGTGCGCTCGTGCACACCTACACCCGTACCTGGTACGACAGCCACAACCGCATCCAGCGCGTGGTGCAGGACGATGCCTCCGCCGGCGGCAACGCCCGCCGCATGTTCGACATCCGCTACGACTACGATGCGGTAGGCAACCGACGTCGCGTACTGGCCCAGTCCAGCCACGGCCCCAATGCCGCAGCGATGCCGGTGACCAATACCGCGCCGACCGCCGTCAAGGCGGTGGCCGACAAAACCGTGCGCAAGGGCATCCAGTCCGAGTTCAACATCCTGTTCACCGACGTCTTCCGCGATGCCGAGCAGGATGCGCTCACGCTGGACATCACCCAGGCCGACGGTACCGCCCTGCCATCGTGGCTGGGTGCGCGCTACAACGCGGCCACCGGCGAAATCATCTTCACCGCCGCGCCGCCGGCCGGCAGTGGCGATAGCGACGTAGCCGTCAAGCTCACTGCCCGCGAAACCGCCAACGCCGCCAACGCGGTGGCCACCGTGTTCACGGTGCGCAGCCGCACCAACACCGCGCCGCGTGTGCTCGATGGCAGCGTGGCCCAGCTGAATGCCAAGACCGGGCGTCCCTGGGCCGCAGAGCTGCCGGCGTCGATGTACTTCATCGATGAGGACGTGGGCGATGTGCTGTCGCTGAGCCTGGATAACGCGGCCGCGCTGCCTTCGTGGCTGAAGGTGGACCTGAGCAACCCGTACGTGGTGCGCCTGAGCGGCACCCCTACTACCGACCAGAGCATCACCCTGACCCTGCGCGCCACCGACCAGAACGGTACTTCGGTGGTCAAGACGCTGCAGCTGCGCACCGCCGCCAATGCTGGCCCCAACATCGTGGCCACGCCCAGCCTGGGTGAAGCCGTGCAGGGCCGCGCCTACAGCTGGTCGCAATCGCTGTCGCAGCTGTTCGTCGACCCCAATGGCGACCCGCTGCAGGTCCGCGCCAGCGGGCTGCCCGGCTGGCTGAACTTCACCTTCATGGACCAGGCCAACCCGGTGCTGCGCCTGGATGGCAACGTACCGTCCACGGTGGCCGACGGATCGACCTTCGCGGTCACGCTGACCGCCACCGACCCGGACGGGCAGACCAGCAGCGTGACCCTGCAGCTGGTGGTGCGCGCCAACCGCGCCCCGGTGGTGTTGCGCCCGGAAGGCTTCCAGCTGCCGAACATCCGCGTTCACGACCGCCTGGATGTGACGCTCGCCATCAACAGCCTGTTTACCGATCTGGAGGGCGACGCCGTCTCCTTCGAGGCCCTCAAGCTGCCGAGCTGGATCACCGCCACGCTGGACCAGACCGCCGGTACGGTCCGGCTGGTCGGCACCGCACCGACCGCAGGCTCTGCCAGCTTGGAGATCAAGGCGTGGGACATCGCCGGCCTGACCAGCACCAGCAAGGTGCTCCTGACCATCGGGCAGGACGTGGCGCCCTATCGCACGGCGGGCGTGGCTCTCAACGATGCGACGCTCAGCATTGGCCGCAACTTCAGCTTCAGCCTGCCTGCAAACCTGTTCACCGAAACGGACGGCGACGGGTGGACGCTGGAAGCGGACGTTGTCACCCAGTGGAAGGAGTACATGGACGACGTCCTTCCGCCTCGCTATGTAGACAGAATTACCGTTGAGGCGTGGCCCGCCTGGCTGGCATTCAACGGCGCCACCGGCACCTTCAGCGGCCAGGTGCCGCCGGGCACTGCCGCCGGCAGCTTCGCCGTTCGCATCATTGCCAGGGACGGCCGCGGCAACCCGTCGGATCCTGGTGAAACCATTGGCGCAGCCGGCGCAACCTACGACTCGTTCATGCGATTCAACCTGGTGCCGTTCGCCAACTCGGCGCCGGTCTACGCGGTGGGCAGCATGCCGCCGCGCACCATCAACCACGGCACCCCGGTAAACTTCACCCTGCCGCCGGGGGCCTTCGTCGAGCCCGACGGCGACAGCCTCGCCTACAGCGCTTACGTGCAGCTGCCCGATACCTGGGAATACGTACGCGACCCGAAGAACCCCAGTGAATACCTGCCTGACCCGGTACAGCAGCCGGGCCCGATGGCAGACCTGGCCAGCATCGGATTGTCGATCGATGCCGTCACCGGCACCATCACCGGCACGCCGACCAACCTGGCCTACCTGAACTACCGCATCCAGGTCATGGCGCGCGACCCGCAGGGCGGCATCGGGTTTGGCAAGTTCGATCTGAATGTGCTCAACGCCGCACCGATCGCACCCACGCTGGGGGGACGTTCGGCCATTGCCGGTTCTGCGTGGAGCTACGCCTTCCCCGCGTTCCAGGATGCCAACCAGGAAGTCATCACCTACACGGTCAGCAACCTGCCGGCGTGGATGAGCTTCAACCCCGCCACCCGTACCCTGAGCGGCACGCCGTCGGCGGTGGGGTCCTGGACGCTGACCATCACCGGTACCGACGCGGCAGGCGCAAGCGCGTCCACCACGCTCACCGTGACCACCCCCAACACCGGCCCGGTGCTGGTCAACCAGGTACCGCAGCAGTGGCTGTGGCGCAATTTCCCGTGGTCGCTGCAGATTCCGGCCAACACCTTCGCTGACGCCAACGGTGACACGCTGACGTGGAGCGTCAGCGGCCTGCCCAGCGGCTTGAGCTTCGACGCGGCCACGCGGAGCATTTCCGGCACCACGCCCACGATGGGCGCCTACAACCTGACCGTCTCCGTCAACGACGGCCGAGGTGGTACCAGCTCCACCAGCTTCGTCATCAACGTGGGCAACGCCGCGCCGGTCTATAACGGCGGCTTGGTCAACCGCTCAGCCATGCTCGACGCGCCGGTCAACTGGCCGCTGCCTGCCGGCACGTTCACCGATCCCAACAATGACGGCCTGACCTACTCGATCATGGTCGAAGATCCGGCCCACGAAGAGTGGTTCTGGGATGCCTCCGACGCAGCCTGGGCGTTCCGCCAGGTGCCGGCCACCTGGAAGACCTCCTATTCGCTGGCCATTGATGCAAACACCGGCACGATCACCGGCACCATGCCGGTGTTCACCATCCCCAGGCACCCGGTGACCGGCTCCGGTGGCGGTATGTTGTACGACTTCCGCATCAAGATCATCGCCAGCGATGGCAATGCGACGGTGGAAGGCATCTTCGGCGGTCACCTCACCATTCCCAATTACGCCCCGGTGGCACCGACCATTTCCGCGCGTACGGTCACGGCGGGTACGGCATGGAATTACGTCATCCCCGCATTCTCGGATGCCAACGGTGACGCGCTGACTTACACCGCCAGCGGCCTGCCTGCCTGGATGAGCTTCAACCCGGCTACCCGCACGCTTAGCGGTACGCCGACAGCGGTGGGCGCGTGGCCAATCACCATCACAGCAACCGATCCGGCGGGAGCAAGCGCGTCGGCCACATTCACCTTGACCACGCCGAACAGCGGCCCGGTGCTGAACGCCGCGCTGCCCGCGCGTGAAACATGGCGTAATACCGGCTTCTGGATCCAGCTTCCCGCCAATACCTTCTCCGACCCCAACGGCGACGCGCTGAGCTGGAGCGCCAGTGGCCTGCCCGCTGGGCTCACGTTCGACGCCGCCACCCGAGTGATCACGGGCTACGCGACCACACTGGGGACTTACAACGTCACCGTGAGCGTGAGCGATGGGCGTGGCGGCAGCACTTCCACCAGCTTTGCCATCTATGTCACCAACGCCCAGCCGGTCTACAACGGCGGCCTGCCCAACCGCAACGGGCAGCTGAACGAGCAGGTCAACTGGCCGCTGCCGGCCGGTGCTTTCAGTGACGCCAATGGTGACGCACTGACGTACTCGATCATGGTCGAAGACCCGGCCCACGAAGAGTGGTTCTGGAACGCTGCCGATGCGGCGTGGGACTTCCGCCAGGTGCCGGCAACTTGGAAGCCGTCTTACTCGCTGACGATCAACCCGAACACGGGCACCATCACGGGCCCAATGCCGGTGTTCACCCAGCCCCGCCACCCAGTCACCGGCTCGGGTGGTGGCTACCTGCCGTCCTTCCGCATCAAGATCATCGCAACCGACGGGTACGCCTCGACCGAGGCGATCTTCGGCGCCTACACGAACCTGGCGCCGACCGGCTCCATGGGTAACCGGACCATCAAGTCCAACGTGCCCACCAGCCTGCAGGTCAGCGGGTTCAGCGACCCGAACGGGGACGCGATGACGTACTCGGCCGGCGGTCTGCCGCCGGGCATGTGGTTTGATCCCGCCACACTTACCCTCAACGGACCAGCAACTGCAGGTACCTACACCGTCACCATCTACGCCAACGACGGGCGTGGTGCCGTTGGGTCTTACAGCTTCGTGCTTACGGTACAGGCCAACAACGCGCCGAGCGTGCCGAGCATTGGCAACCTGTCGATGCAGGTGGGCACCGGCGTCGGCGTGGTCCTCCCCGCGTTCCCCGACCCGGATGGCGATCCGGTCACCTACCAACTCTCCGCGTTGCCGCCGGGCCTGTGGTGGGACGCCAACAACCGCATGATTGGCGGCACGCCTACGCAACCTGGCACCTATGGCATGACCATGGCCGGTGTGGACAACCGCGGCGGGGTGAGCTACGCCGGGTTCCAGATCAGCGTGGCGGCGGCGCCCATTCCCAACCGGGCGCCCTACGTTGCCGTTGCGCCGCCGTCCCCGGCTGCCCACTTCTACGGAACCAACCGGTACGTGGTGAGCCCCTCGGGCTTCACCCTGAACCCCAATACCTTCGCTGACCCGGACAACAACCCGCTCAGCTATGCGGTGATCCAGAAACCGAGCTTCCTGTCGTATTCCTACACGCCGGGCGTGGGCCACCAGTTCTCTGGCGTCAACAACGACCAGCGCAGCTGGGCCACCCACACCATCATCATTCGCGCCACCGACCCCAGCGGTCTGTACGTGGATGTGTCGTTCACCGTTACCTCCGAGTACTACAAGTACACCCCGGGTGGGCCGCAGGAGCCGCGCATCGCGCAGTCCTCCGCTCAGCAGGTGCTTACGGCGGCGCGCACGGCGGCGCTCGTTCCGGAAAGCATTGAAGACGAAGCACTGGCATCGGCGTTTGCCACCAGCGAGGCAGCGGATGGCGCGCCGATGGCCCGTGCGGCCGCGGCTAAGGCAACGTCTGCATCCACGCTGACCCCTTGGGCCGGCCCGGTGAACATCGCCGGTGGTGCTCCGCCGTCC
>Ga0102591_1001965_pt1 | contig 24673 bp, 24 predicted proteins | sample AraplaCol_mCL_r2_2_FD_76860 | JGI IMG/M metagenome (GOLD analysis project Ga0102591, IMG submission 76860) | Arabidopsis root microbial communities from North Carolina, USA - plate scrape MF_Col_mCL_r2 (SPADES assembly) (version 2) | ecosystem: Host-associated > Plants > Roots > Endosphere... | reverse complement strand
CGCGGGCGGGATCGAACGTACAGGTCGCAAGATGCGCTTTCTGCTTCGCATCACATTCTGGCTCGGGCTGGTGCTGGTGCTCCTGCCCAGGGACAAGACACCCGAATCGGAGAAGCTGCCGCAGATCGGCGCCGCCGACGCGGTGCAGGCTGCGACCGCGGCCGTCTCCGACATGACCCAGTTCTGCAAACGCCAGCCGGCGGCCTGCGAGGTCGGCGGACAGGCCGCGACCATCATCGGCCAGCGTGCCCAGGACGGCGCGCGCAAGATCTACCAGATCATCAACGACAAGAAAGAACACATCACCAACGACAAGAACGAGAAGAACGACAAGAAGGCGCCCGACCATACCGGCTCGATCGCGATGGTCGGCGAAGGGGACGCCGTATCGAGCGAAGCGCCGCACGACACGCTGAGCCAGGACGACCTCGCGCTGGAATGGCGCGGCCCTCAAGCCGCGAATTAGCCCAGAACCCTATCGATTTCGGCCCCTCGCATCCCTATATTGCCGGGAAGCGGAACCTTTGGGCCAGCATGACGACGATCGACGAAATCAGGGACAATTTCGAGCTTCTGGACGAGTGGGACGACCGCTACCGGTACGTCATCGAGCTCGGCCGCACTCTGGAACCGATGCCGGAGGCCGAACACTCCGCTGCCAACAAGGTCAACGGCTGCGTCAGCCAGGTCTGGCTGCAGAAGCTGGTCGACCGAGATGGTGGCGCACCGATCCTGAAGTACCGCGGCGACAGCGACGCGCATATCGTGCGCGGGCTGGTCGCGATCGTGCTGTCGCTCTATTCAGGCCGCACGCCGCAGGAGATCCTCGACACCGACGCGATCGCCGTGTTCGACGAGTTCGGCTTTCGCGATCATCTGACCCCGCAGCGCTCCAATGGCTTGCGCTCGATGGTCGAGCGCATCAAGACCGATGCGAAAGAGGCACTCGCGGAAGCGTCGTAGAGGGGACGACTTCCCCATTGGTGCGAACTTAAAGCGCATGCAAGCGGCGACGGCCGCGGGCGTCACAGCCGCCGGTCCCCACGCCCCATGCGGCCGAGCGGAATCAGCTTCGTCAGCGTCTCAGGACAGGCACGGGAGGAATAGTTCCGTACCGTTCCGAGACGCGGCATAGGACGACCGTCAGTTCGCTTCCGCAAGTGCTACGGCATCAGGCCCCGCGGGAAACCGAAGCCGACCGTTTGCATCATGCACGGCGTTCCAGACGCCTACGGCCACATCGCTTTCCCGGGTGGTCAGCGCCGGCGCGGCAAAGCCTTCCATGATTGGCTTGGCGAAATCAGCGTACTCGCCCGGGAGCAGCTGGTCGAACGGAATGATAGCGTTCGCGCCGAAGTTGGTGGTGGGGGCGTAGCCGGGCTCGACCAGCTTCACTGCGATATCGAAGTAGGCGAGCTCATGGGCAAGCGAGCCGGCGAAGCCCTCGATCGCCTGTTTGCTCGCGGTATAGGCAGCAGCCAGCGGGAAAGCGCCAAGCGTTACACTCGAGGTTACATTGACGATGATGCCCGAGCGGCGCGCGCGCATCTGCGGGATGACCGCCTGGCACATCGCCATCACGCCAATGGTGTTGGTCTCAAGCAGCTGGCGTACCAGCGACATCGGCGTCACCTCGAACGCCCCGACCGCGCCAATGCCAGCATTGTTCACCAGCACATCAATCGGACCAGCGGTTTCAATCAGCGCCGCGATGCTCGCTTCGTCGGTGACGTCGAGCGGCAAAACCCGCAAGCGGCTGGTGTCGCCAGCAAAGCTAGCCGCCTGGGGCCGCCGCATCGTGGCGATCACGTTCCAATGCTGTGCAAGGAAATGCTCGGCGATCACCTTGCCATAGCCTGACGAGGTTCCGGTGATGAGGATGGTCTTGGTCATGTCAGTCTCCTTGGTTTCGATAGCCGAGAGATAGACAGGGCGATCCATACGATCTATAACTAAAAGTCCATGATTATTTATGGATCGTCCAAAGGCATGGATCCGCTTAGCGATATGATCGCCTTGTTGCGCCCGAGTGCCGCGGTGTCGAAGCCGATCTCGGGAAAAGGGCGCTGGGCTGTTCATTATGACGCGCATGACCTGCCTGGCTTTACGATCATCCTCTCGGGTGCGGCGTGGCTGACCTTCGATGGCAAGGAGCCGCTGCTTCTGGCTGAAGGAGACTTTCTGTTGCTGCCGACCACGCCCGCCTTCTCGCTGGCGAGTGAACCCCATATTCCCGGCACGCCTGTCACGCCGAGTGACAAAGCCGTCCGGCATGGCGACCCCGATGGTACGCCCGACTTCACGGCGTTGGGCGGCAGCTTTGCATTCGAGCGGGTGAACAGTTCCCTCCTACTGTCGCTTCTGCCCGAGCTTATCCACATCCCGGCATCGGAAGGTCGCTCGACGCGGTTCGGACGATTGACCGATCTCCTAGCCGAGGAATGCGCCACCGATTATCCCGGCAAAGAGCTGATCATTCAGCGCATGCTGGAGGCATTGTTGGTCGAGGCGCTTCGCTGGCGCAGCCTTGGCAACGAGGCTGTACCGGCAGGCCTGTTGAGCGGGATGCAAGACCCGGCGATCGCCCGCGCGCTACAGGCGATCCATGCCGATGTCCGCACCAGCTGGACAGTGGCAGACCTTGCGAGCATCGCGGGCATGTCTCGCTCTGCCTTCTCGGCCCGGTTCGGCGAAGTGTTGGGATGCGCGCCAATCGAGTATCTGATGCGCTGGCGCATGGCGATCGCAAAGGACGCTCTGGCCCGCGGCAACAAGACGCTCGATAGGATCGCAGAAGAGATAGGCTACGAGTCGGCCAGCGCCTTCAGCACTGCGTTTCGCAAGCGCCTCGGATGCCCGCCCGGCAAGTTCGCGCGCGCCGCAGCCTGAGCCCATCCACCGCGAGCCCTTCTCCCCGCTCCGAAAAGCCGATAGCCTGTTTAACCACACCCGCCGCCAAAACGGACCTCCGGGCGAGCCTGGCGCATCTCACAACCTAGTTTTGGCACAACAGCTCAGTCCGACCGGCAGCCGATAAGGATGGTCCCGACGTGCGCCCCGAACGGCGGCTTGTGAGATCACGGATCGGAGCGCCCACTGTGCAAGATTTTGCAACTGCTGACCGGCAGCTCTGGCGGTGGCCCTAGTCCCTTGAGAGCAAGGGTGTAAAGTGAGCGCCTATAGGACTACTTCCCCTTCTTCCGCTGCTGCTGTCCGAGGCCCATCTGCTTGGCCAGTTGCGAGCGCGCCACCGCATAGTTCGGCGCGACCATGGGATAGTCGGCCGGCAGGCCCCATTTCTCGCGGTATTGCTCGGGCGTCATGTTGTACTGCGTGCGCAGATGGCGCTTCAGCGATTTGAAGCGCTTGCCGTCTTCCAGGCAGACCAGATAATCCGGAGCGATCGACTTCTTCAGCGACACCGCGGGCTTCGCCGGTTCGAGCGGCGCGGTCTCGGTGCGGCCTGACGACACCCGCACCAGCGCGCCATGCACCTGGCTGATCAGGTTCGGAATCTCGGCAGCCGGCGTTGGATTGTTGCTGAGATAGGCCGACACGATGCTCGCCGTCAGCTCGATGAAATTCTTAGCCCCGGCATCCGACATGGGCCCGCCCTCTCTCCACCTTGCGCCTCACGCGATAGACGACGGCGAAGTATTCCGTGTCAACAATACGTTCGGCCGAAATACGACAACTGACCAGGATGGGATGATTGCAGCTGAGAGGTGCTGCTTTACTTGGGCGCTGCCGCTTCAGCCGCGCTGGTCGAGATGGGCGCGCAGCTCGTCGATCGAGGCAAAGCGCATCATGCCTTCCGGCATCTGCGCTTCGATCGAGCCGTCGGAATAGAGCGAATAGGCCATGCCGTCGACGATTCCGGATTTGAGCACGGTCACTGGCGGCTGCTCGACAGCTGGCGGCGCCGGCTCGGGCGCAGGCGGCGAAGCCGCCTCGGCGAAGGTCGACGGCGAGCGCGCCGGCGGGCGGCGCAAGGCGGCCGGCGGCTCCGGCGGACGCATGCGGTCCGGCTTCGGCCAGGCATCGTCGAAGCTTGCCGGCGGACTGTCCGGGGGCTCGGTGGGCTCCGCGGGCAACTGCGGCGGCGCTCCCTCGATGGTCTTCGCCTCCGCGCGCTCGCGCTCCTTGCGCGAGGTCGAGGCGAACAGCAGGTTGCGCCGGCGCGGTGCTTCCGGGATTGCCGGCGACGTCGGAGCTTCCGGCTCGGGCGGTGCCTCGACACGCGGACGCTCGCGCGCCGCAGCTTCGCTTTGCCACGGCGGCGGGCCCGCGGCCGGTGGTGGAGGCGGCGGCGCCGGCTCGGTCCTTGCGGCCGAGGCAGGCATCGGCTCGGGCGCGGCGGCGCCGGGCAAGGCGAGGCCCGGCAGCACGGGCCTGACCCGCACCTCGGACGGCGCTCCGGCCAGCCGGCGCGCGATGGCTTTCAGCTCCATGACCACGACATAGAGGCCGACCAGTAACATCCCGGAGCAGACGCCGATGGTGCCTGAGATTATGAGGGGGCTGCCGAGGCTGAACTCCCTGACGGAGAAGCCAAACAGGATCGAAAGGAGGCCCGCCACGACGGCGAAAATCCCCGCGATCAACAATGCCAAGGTCATCGAACTCACCCCCGGCCGCACGTCCACACGCGACCCGTCACGCCACGATACCGTCATACGGTGTTCCACGCCAACGACCAATTGCAAGCAGCGTTCCTAATGGGAAGGAAATCAGGGACTTATTCACATTCCCTTCAGCTACGGCCCGCTACTGCTGGGCTACGCTTGAAATCCGGAATTGCTGCGTCGCATCAGGAATTTAGCCATAATGCCCAATTACTTGGTAATGGAACTGCGCTATAGGGAGTCCGGGGTTGAGGCCCGCACGCACCAGCAGGGCCAAGAGGGGATTCCGGGGCACCGATAGCCATGACATCCATCACGACTTCGGCGATCGACACGCCTCAGCGGCGTTCGGTTGAACGGACTTGCGACGATCTCGCCATGCTGGTGCTGGCCGCGGTCGCCGTCATCGCCGGCTTGACGTTCCGCGACTACGGCCTCGGCTGGGACGATTACACCCACGCTGAATATGCCGACCTGTTGCTGCGCATGTTCGGTTCCGGCTTCAAGGACAATGCGGCGCTCTCCTTCGCCAATCTCTACATGTATGGCGGCGGCTTCGACATGGTCGCGGCCCTCCTGCACAAGATCATTCCGCTCGAATTGTTCGAGACGCGGCGTCTGGTCGGCGCCATCGTCGGCGTGATCGGGCTTGCGGTGACGTGGCGGCTCGGCCGCCGCATCGGCGGCCCGCTTGCCGGTCTTGCCGCACTGCTGCTGCTCGCGCTGTGCCCGATCTTCTACGGCCACATGTTCATGAACCCGAAGGACGCGCCCTTCGCGGTGGCCATGATCATCCTGATGCTCGGCCTGGTCCGGCTCGCCGAGGAATATCCGCAGCCGTCGCCGCGCACGATCCTGATCGTCGGCCTGGGCGCCGGCCTTTCGATCGGCTGCCGCATTCTCGGTGGGCTCGCGCTGGTCTACGCCGTGCTCGGTTTCATGCCGCTGTTCCTGGAAGAACTGCGCAGCGAGGGCCTGCGCGAATCGGCCCGCCGCTTCGCCCATGTCGTCTATGTGCTGCTGCCCGGCCTCGCTTTTGGCTACCTCGTGATGGGCCTGATCTGGCCGTGGTCGATCATGGAGCCCGGCAATCCCTTCGAGGCGCTGACCTACTTCTCGCATTTCTTCGAGAAGCCGTGGAAGGAGATGTTCGACGGCGCGATCGTGTCGGTGCCGGACATGCCCTGGTCCTATCTGCCGACGCTGTTCGCGCTGCAACTGCCCGAGGTGATGCTGGTGCTGATGGCCGGCGCCGTGGTCGCCACCTTCGCCATGCTGCCGCGGCGCGAGGTACCGGCGCGGCGCAAGACCATCATGCTGATGCTGACGTTGGCTGCGACCCTGCCGCTCGCGATCGCGATGGTGAAACGGCCGGCGCTGTACAACGGCATCCGCCATTTCGTGTTCGTGATTCCGCCGATGGCCGTGCTCGGCGGTGTTGCTTTCGCGTGGGCCATGGAGCGCCTGCGGACCAATCACCGCACCTGGCAACCCGTCGTGCTCGCCACGTTCTGCTTCGGCCTCGCGCTCCCGCTCGCCGAGATGATCCGGCTGCATCCCTATCAGTACACGCACTTCAACCACATCGCCGGCACCGTGCGCGGCGCCGACGATCGCTTCATGCTGGACTATTGGGGTCTCGCGCTGAAGCAGGCCTCGGACGAATTGCGCGAGCAGCTGGTCGAGCGCCAGGAAGTGCCGCCGACCAATCGCAAATGGAAGGTCGCGGTCTGCGGTCCGCAGCGCCCGGCCCAGGTCGCGCTCGGCCCCGACTTCACCATCGGCTGGGATTCCAACGCGGCCGATTTCGCGATGACGCTCGGCGAATTCTACTGCAAGGGCCTGACCGCGCCCGTGATGGTGGAGATCAAGCGCGACGACGTGGTGTTCGCCCGCGTCTACGACATCCGCGGCCGCAGCATTTCCAGCCTGCTGTCGATCCCGGCGCCGTAATGATCTTTTTCGCGTGGACCGCTCCATGCGGGCTACGCTGGACTGCCGCGCTTTGCGTCCCTTGCTGGCGACGCATAGCGGTACTAGGCTCCCTCCCCGCAACAACGATGTTCGGAGAGATCAGCCATGTCGCCAGCGGAAGCGCGCCTGAAGGAAGTGCCGTCTGATATGACGGAGGCCGAGTGGCAGCAACGGGTCAATCTCGCCGCCTGCTATCGCTTGGTCGCGCTGTACGGCTGGGACGATCTGGTCGACACCCACATCTCCGCGCGCGTGCCCGGCCCCGAGCATCATTTCCTCATCAACCCCTACGGGCTGATGTTCGACGAGATCACGGCCTCGAGCCTCGTCAAGGTCGATTTGCACGGCAACCAGCTCTCCGAGAGCGAATACAGCATCAACCCCGCCGGCTTCACCATTCATTCGGCGATCCACGAGGTGCGTGAGGACGCGATCTGCGTGCTGCATCTCCACACCCTCGACGGCACCGCGGTGTCGAGCAGCGCGGAAGGCCTGCTGCCGCTGAACCAGACCGCCCAGCTCGTCACCCACGACCTCGCCTATCACGACTATGAAGGCATCGCGCTCGACCACGACGAGAGGCCGCGGCTGCAGAAGGACCTCGGCGACCACAACCACATGCTCTTGCGCAACCACGGCACGCTGACGGTCGGCCGCTCGGTCGCCTCCGCCTTCGAGCGCATGTACCACCTCGAGCGCGCCTGCTCGATGCAGGTGCGCACGCGCGCGCTCGGCACGCCGGTCTATCCGGTCGAGGAGATCGCGATCGAGAAGAACACCGAGCTGCTCGCCAACCGCGACCGCGCCGAGCTGCGCGCAACCAACCTCGTCTGGCCGCCGCTGCTGCGCAAGCTCGACCGCGAGCTGCCGGGCTACCGGTCTTGAGATTTTTGCGAGTTTGGCGTAAGGTTGTGACTAACTAACCTCTACGCCTTTTGGAATGAAACGCCGCCCGATCCCGGGCGGCGTTTTTGTTTGGGGCGAACCCCGGCGCCACAATTACCCTCGTCATGCGCGGGCTTGACCCGCGCATCCATCTCCAAAATAATTCTTTAGGATGGATCGCCGGGTCAAACCCGGCGATGACGACATGCGTTACTTCACTTCCGCCAGCGCGGCGAGGATCCTCGCCCAGGAACGGATACCCTTCTGGAAGCTGCGCAAATCATACTTCTCGTTCGGCGAGTGGATGTTGTCGTCGTCGAGGCCGAAGCCGACCAGCAGCGAGTCGAGGCCGAGCGTGCGCTTGAAGTCGGCGACGATCGGGATCGACGCGCCGGAGCCCATCAGCACGGTCTGCTTGCCCCACTCCTCCGTCAGCGCCTTGCTGGCGGCGGCGAGCGGCTTCATGTTCCAGTCGAGTGCGACCGCGGGCGCGGCGGAATGGTCGCCGAACTCGACCTTGCAGTCGCCGGGAATGCGCGCCGTCACGTAGTCACGGAAGGCCTTGCGGATCTTCTGGGGATCCTGCCCCTCGACCAGGCGGAACGAGACTTTGGCCGACGCATGCGACGGGATCACCGTCTTGGAGCCCTCGCCGATATAGCCGCCCCAGATGCCGTTGACGTCGCAGGTCGGGCGCGATGAGGCCTGCTCGATCAGGAGCCGGCCCTTCTCGCCGGCCGGGATCGACAGCCCGATCGGCTTCAAAAACATCTCCGGCGTGAGATTGAGCTTCTTCCACTGCTCCAGGATATCAGCCGGCAGATCCTTCACGCCGTCATAGAAGCCCGGGATGGTGATGCGGTTGTCGTCATCGAACAGACCGCCCAGAATTTTGGTCAGCACCCGGATCGGGTTCATCGCGCTGCCGCCGAACACGCCGGAATGCAAATCGCGATTGGCAGCGGTGATCTTCAGCTCTTCATAGAGCAGACCGCGCAGCGACGTCGTGATCGCCGGCGTGTTGCGGTCCCACATGCCGGTGTCGCAGACCAGCACGTAATCGGCCTTGAACTCGTCCTTGTTGGCCTCGATGAAGGGGACGAAGTTCTTCGAGCCGACCTCCTCCTCGCCTTCGATCAGGAAGGTAACGTCGATCGGCAGCGAGCCCGTCACCTTCTTCCAGGCGCGGCAGGCTTCGACGAAGGTCATCACCTGGCCCTTGTCGTCTTCGGCTCCACGCGCGACGATGATCTTGCGGCCGTCGTCATGATCGGTGACGACAGGCTCGAACGGCGGACGGTGCCAGAGATCGAGCGGGTCGACCGGCTGCACGTCGTAATGGCCGTAGAAGATCACATGCGGCCGTCCGCCGGACTTGCCGTCTCCCTGGGTCTTGCCGACGATGGCGGGATGGCCGGCGGTCGGCCTCACCTCCGTGGCGACACCGAGGCTTGCGATGTCCTTGGCGAGATGCTCAGCCGCCGCCTTGCAATCCCCGGCAAAGGCCGGATCCGCGGAGATCGACTTGATCCTGAGCAGCGCGAACAGGCGCTCCAGGCTGTTGTCGAAATCCTTGTCGATGTGATCGAGCACGGATTGAAGCTGCGCATTGGCCATGGTCGGATTCCTGACGTTTGAGTCTCAAGACGGCATTTTAGGATGCCCGGGTTTTAGCGCCGTCGCTGGCTGGGAGCCAGCCGCAACCGGCGGATGGCGGATGTGCCATGCGAGACTGCCTGCCAGAACGGCGGTCGCAGCGAGATTGTTGCCCCAGGCCTGGAGCACCGTCGGAAACCACGGCAGGGCCAACAGCATCAGAATGCCGGCGGCGCCCAGGGCGAGCCAGGTTCCCAGGCGCACCGTTGGCCGCGTGTCGAAGGCGGCGCGATGCATCAACACCGTCATCGGGAAGAACAGCCACATGAAATAGTATTGCCGCGCCAAAGGCGAAGCCACCGTGATCAGGCAGAACAGGATGCCGAGCTCCTCGGCATCCGAGCGCGCCGTTCGCCGCGCCTGCCCCGGCATGATCACGACGAAGCCGAGCCCGAGCAGGGCCGACAACGCCAGCACGATCCAGTTCGCCGTCCTGTAGTCGACGTCGATGATGTTCATCGTGCGCGGAGGCGTCTTGGGATTGTCCTGATTGTAGTTGATCGGGCGGACCAGGCGGTGCGTGACGGCGATCAGCGACTGGTTGACCCACGACCAGTTCTGCTCGTCACGCTGGCCAAAGCCCTTGTCCGAGCTCGTTCCGACCATGCCCTGATACCAAAGCGCAAGCTCGGCTGCGTTGCGCTCGACGCCACGGATCGGCGCCGGCACGACATAGAGAAGGATGCCGGTGAAGGCGACCGTAGCGGCGACGGCCTGCCATTTGCGCCGCCAGATCAGATAGGGCAGCACCGCAATTGGAAATACCTTGATGGCGGTGGCGAGCGCGAACATGAAACCGGCAAGCCATGACCGCTGACGCCGCAAGCTCCAGAAACCGTAGAGCATCATCGCCAGCAGGAGGAGGTTGGGCTGGCCGAGGTCGAACATGTCGAACACGAAGGGCACGGTGATGACGGCAGGCAGTGCCTCCAGCCAGCGGCCGGGGCTGCGCCCCGAGCCGGTCATGACCTGGGAGAACGTCCCGGTGTACCACCACGCCACGGCGTTCAGGATCGACAATACGACATAAAGCGGGATCTTGCCGAACCAGCTCGGGATCGCCAGCATGATCGCCGGCAGCGGCGGATAGATGAACTCGAAATACTCGACGGCCGTGGCGGGATAGAGCGGCTTACCCTGCAAGACCTGCTGCCCGGCCCAGAACCACAGCGGGTAATCCTTGGTCTTGCCGCTGCCGAAGACTTCAGGGACGAGCACGTCCGCGGTCAGCAGGACGCAGCAGAACAGAAACAGCAGGTCCAGCGGCGCGCGCAGCGACGGATGTCTGGGCGCGTCGGGCTTGGCTAACGGGGCGGGCGGGGTCACGGACTGGTCCTGTGCGGCGGCGAACAGGGCGTAGCAGACCGGCGCAGGCTTGGAGAGGCCCTCACCTGAAATTGTACCGGTGGTGATCGGACTCCCCGCAAGCGAAACGAGGTCGACGCACCAGCCGGAAGCGGATTGCCTGAAACGAAGTCCTGAACTGCCTAGCGCCGCAGCAATCCGCCGAGTGCGCCGCGGACCAGCGTGCGGCCGATCGAGCCGCCGAGCTGGCCGCCGACCGACTTGCCGATATTGGCGGCCATCCCGCCGATCACCTGATTGGTGACCGATCGCGTCACGTCACGCGCAATGACCTGGCCGGCTGACAGGCGTCCGCGCTTGACGTTGGTGCCGAAGATAGTGCCGACGATCGACCCGATCTGGCCGAGAAGCCCGCCGCCATTTCCGCCAGCCTGGCCGTCCGCGGTGGCCGCGGTGCCGGCGATGCGCTTCTGGATCATCTCGTAGGCGGACTCTTCGTCGACGGCAGTGTCGTATTTGCCCTTCACCGGGCTTGCGGCCATGATCGCCTTGCGCTCGTCCGGCGTGATCGGCCCGATGCGCGCCGACGGCGGCCGGATCATCACCCGCTCGACCATCGCCGGCGTGCCATTGCCTTCCAGGAAGGACACCAGCGCCTCGCCCTTGCCGAGCTCCATGATCACCTTGGCGGTGTCGAGCTTCGGGTTGGGCCGGAAGGTCTGGGCCGCAGCGGCGACCGCTTTCTGGTCGCGCGGGGTAAAGGCGCGCAAAGCGTGTTGCACCCGGTTGCCGAGCTGTCCGAGCACGCGGTCGGGGACGTCGACCGGATTTTGCGTCACGAAATAGACGCCGACGCCCTTGGAACGGATCAGGCGGACCACCTGCTCGATCTTGTCCATCAGCGCCTTCGGCGCGTCGTTGAACAACAGATGCGCCTCGTCGAAGAAGAACACCAGCTTGGGCTTCGGCAGATCGCCGGCCTCGGGCAGTTCCTCGAACAGCTCCGACAGCATCCACAGCAGGAATGTCGCGTAAAGCCTGGGGTTCTGCAGCAGCTTGTCCGCGACCAGGATGTTGACCATGCCGCGGCCGTCGCGGTCGGTCTTCATGAAGTCCTTCAGCGTCAGCGCGGGCTCGCCGAAGAATTTGGTGCCGCCCTGGTTCTCCAGCACCAGCAGCTGGCGCTGGATGGTGCCGACGGTCGCCTTGGTGACGTTGCCGAAGCCCTGCGCGGCCTTGCGGATGGCGGCGAGCGGATCCTCCTCCGCGTCCGCCGCCTTCTTCCCGCTATCGGGCACGATGGCATCGAGCAGCGCGCGCAGATCCTTCATATCGATGAGGGTCAGGCCGTTGTCATCGGCGACGCGGAAGGCGACGTTGAGCACGCCTTCCTGCACGTCGTTGAGATCGAGCATGCGCGCGAGCAGCAGCGGACCCATTTCGGTGACGGTCGCCCGCACCGGATGGCCCTGCTCGCCGAACACATCCCAGAACACCGTCGAGAACTGGTCGGGCTGGAAAGTCAGCCCCATCTCGGTTGCGCGCTTGAGGATGAAGTCCTTGGCCTCGCCGACCTCGGAGATGCCGGAGAGATCGCCCTTGATGTCGGCAGCGAAGACCGGAACACCGGCGCGGGCAAATCCCTCCGCCATGACTTGCAGCGTCACGGTCTTGCCGGTTCCGGTTGCACCGGTGACGAGGCCGTGGCGATTGGCGAGCGCCAGCGTCAGCCAGGCCTGCTCGTCTCCCTTGCCGACGAAGATCTTGTCGTCGGTATCGCCGAGCTTGCTGTCCTGTGCGGTCATCATTCTCTCTGGTCTATCTGATCTCTCTGCCGGGTTTCGCGTATCGAAACTCGAATGCAGCAGTTCCGTAGTTTAACGCATGTCGCGCACCGATTAAAACGGTTCAACGCGCTCCAAGCATGCGACATTGTCGGAAACAAACGGATGGCATCAGCCAAAAGTAGGAACGAGCCGTTCGCAACGCGGCAATTTTTCGCCGATTCCATCTCCGCTCTTGCATCGCTGCAACACTTTTCGCGCGTTCGAGGATGAATCGCGACGACGGCTGCGTTCATCGCTTGAATTTCACATCGCACCGGCTCAAGATCATTTTCGAAAGAAATACTCCGGCGTGCAAACCGGCTGAGGGGCGGGCTTTATGGACGAGCTGATCGGGCGGCTGGCGACAAACGCCAGCATAGATAGTGCTGTGGCTGAAAAGACCGTCGGCATTATCCTGGGCTTCCTCCGCAACGAGGGTCCCTCCGACAGCGTGCAGGCCCTGATCGATCAGATTCCCGGAGCGGAAGCCGCGATCGAGGCATCCAGGAGCGGCGGCGGACTGTCACGGCTGATGGGCGGCGGCCTGATGGCCCTCGGCACGCGCCTGATGGGCCTCGGACTCGGCATGTCGGAGATTCAAAACGTCGCCCGTGAACTTTTCCGCTACGGCCGAGACAAAATCGGAGCAGATCAGATGGGCAAGATCGTTGCGGGGACGCCGGGCCTCAGCCAGTTCGCCTGAAGCCTTGGCATTTCATATCGAGTATCATGACATATCCGATCTCCGAGATTGAAGGCCTGTCGGTTTTTGCCGCCAACAAGCTGAAGGCGCAAGGCATCCGCACCACCGACGGACTGCTCGAGGCGGCCGGCACGGTGAAGGGGCGCAAGGCGCTTTCCGCCAAGACCGGCATCAGCGAGCAATTGCTGCTGGAATGGGCCAACGTCGCCGACTACATGCGTATCCCCGGCATGGGCCGCGCCAAGGTCGGCCTGGTCCGCGCCGCCGGTGTCACAACCGTTCGTGAGCTCGCCTATCGGAATCCGGCAAGGCTCGCCCAGAGCATGCGCGATGCCAACGAGAAGAAGAAGCTGCTCCGCATCCTACCGTCGGAGAAGTCGGTCGGCGACATCATCGCCAAGGCGAAGAAGCTGCAGCCGAAGATCACGTATTAGCTACGCGCTTTCCGCATACGGATTCAGCCAAGCCACCCTGGGTGTCGTCCCGGCGAACGCCGGGACCCATAACCACAGGAAGTAGTTTGGCGAAGACCAGTCGTTCGGTACTCGGACTTTCCGCAATCGATAGATTCCGCGGTATGGGTCCCGGCGTTCGCCGGGACGACAGCTGGGGTGATGTGCGAGAGTGCCACAATATCGACGCCGCCCGCAGACACCGACACCGCCCTCCATCCCCGCCTTGAACTCCCCCTCCCCGCCCGCTAAAGCGGGCGCCATGAACGCCTCGCCCTCCTCATCCGTCCCGCCGGCCGGCTCGGCCGGGCCAGATGCGCTGCGGACGCTGCTGGAACGGCCTGTCCCGGCGGTGATGGGCGTGCTCAACATCACCCCCGACTCCTTCTCCGATGGCGGCGAGTTCATCGCGCCCGGGCTGGCGCTGGCGCGGGCGCGGGCGATGATCGCGGATGGCGTCGACATCATCGATATCGGCGCCGAGTCCACCCGGCCCTACAAGGGCGCGAAGGCTGTCACGGCGGATGACGAGCTCGACCGGCTGAAGCCGGTGCTGGCGGGCGTCGTTGCACTCGGCGTGCCGGTCTCGATCGACAGCATGAAGGCGGAGGTGGTGGCCTATGCGCTCGACCAGGGCGCGGCGATCGCCAACGACGTCTGGGGCCTGCAACGCGACCCCGCGATGGCGCCGCTGGTGGCCGCAAGAGGTGTCCCCGTCATCGTCATGCACAACCGCGACGATGCCGACCCCGCCATCGACATCATCACGGACATGAAGACGTTCTTCCTGCGCTCGCTCGACATCGCCGCGAAGGCCGGCATCGCGCGCGACAAGATCGTGCTCGATCCCGGCATCGGCTTCGGCAAGACCGCCGAGCAGAGCATGACCGCGCTGGCGCGGCTGCGCGAGTTCGAGATGTTCGGCCTGCCGATCCTCGTTGGTGCCTCGCGAAAACGCTTCATCGCCTCGGTGTCGCCGTCGGAGCCGAAAGAGCGGCTCGCCGGCTCGATCGCCGCGCATCTTATCGCCGCGCAGCGCGGCGCCAAGATCATCCGGACTCATGACGTCGCCGAGACCTTGCAGGCGCTGCGGGTCGCGAACGCAATCGAGAGCAAGCAATGACCGACACGATCTTCGTCACCGGCCTGTCGATCCATGCCCGCCATGGCGTGATGGAGCACGAGACCGAAGTCGGCCAGCGTTTCGTCATCGACCTCGAACTCTATACCGACCTGTCGGAACCCGCGCGTAGCGACCGGCTTGTCGACACCGTGTCCTACGCCGACGTCGTGGCGACGACGACGGCGGCTTTCAAGAACACCAATTACAAGCTTTTGGAGCGCGCCGCCGGCGCGGTGGCGGACGCCATCCTGGTGAACTTCCCGCGCATCCGCGCCGTGAAGATCACCGTGCACAAGCCGCACGCGCCGATCGCAGCGATCTTCGACGATGTCGGCATCATGCTGACGCGTTCGCGGCATCCCTGATGGCGAGCGTGCTGATCGCACTCGGCGGCAATGTCGGCGACGTCCGCACGACGTTCCGCAAGGCGGTCGCCCATATCTGCGGCATGGCGCAAGGTGGGCTGATTGCGCGCTCGTCGGACTACGCGACGCCGCCCTGGGGCGACGAGAACCAGGATCCCTTCATCAACGCCTGCGTCGAGATCGAGACCGACCTCGATCCGCATGCGCTGCTGTTCGTGCTGCAGAAGGTCGAGCAGAAATTCGGCCGCACGCGGGAGAAGGATCGGCGCTGGGGACCGCGCACGCTCGATCTCGACATGATCGCCTATGACGATGTCTCCTTGCAGAAGCCCGATTTGACCCTGCCACATCCGCGCCTGTTCGAGCGCGCCTTCGTGCTGGTGCCGCTGGCCGAAATCGCGCCGGACCGCGTGATCTCGGGTATTCGTGTGCGCGACGGGCTCGCCAGCGTCTCGACGCAAGGCATTGAGCGGCTTCCGGATACCGGTTAACCAAAATCGACCGTTTGCAGGGACGGTCTGCCGTGGCAAATTCGCCCCGCGAATAACGATATGTTTTGGGAGCCCTTGGCCGTATGACCTCCGTGACTGACGACCTGAAGCTGGCGGCCGATTTTCCCAAGGCGACTGTCGAAGACTGGCGCAAGCTGGTCGACGGCGTGCTCAAGGGCGCACCGTTCGAGAAGCTGGTCGGCAAGACCTATGACGGCATCAAGATCGATCCGCTCTATCCGCGCGCCAAGGGTGTTACGCCGGTAGCGGGACGGCCGGCCGCCGCGCCCTGGCAGATCGTGCAGCGGATCGACCATCCCGATGCGGCGCTCGCGAATGCGCAGGCGTTGCAGGATCTGGAGAACGGCGCGACCGGGCTCGCGCTGGTGTTTGCAGGCGCCAACTGCGCGCGCGGTTTTGGCCTGGAACCTTCGGCCGAGGCGATCGCAAAGGTCCTGAAGGACATTCATCTCGACGCCGGCATCGGCATCGAGCTCGAGATCGGACCGCAATCGCGGATGGCCGCGATCCATGTCGCGGAATATGTGAAGAGCAACGGCCTCGATCCCGCGGCCTGCAACATCCGCTTCGGCCTCGACCCGCTCGCGGCCGGCGCGGTGTGGGGCCACAGCCCTTACACCTGGGAAGAGATCGCTCCCGCGATCACGGGTGCCATCAAGGGCCTCGCCGGGCTCGGCTTCAAGGGACCGTTCGCCTCCGCCGACGGACGCGTGATCCACGATGCCGGCGGCTCCGAAGTGCAGGAGCTCGCCTTCGTGCTCGCCTGCGGCGTTGCCTACCTGCGCGCGATCGAGGGCGCCGGCATTCCGCTCGAACAGGCGCAAGGCATGGTCTATGCCCGGCTCGCCGCCGATGCCGACCAGTTCCTCACCATGGCGAAATTCCGCGCGCTGCGGCTGCTCTGGGCGCGGATCGAGACGGCCTGCGGGCTGACGCCAAAACCGCTGTTCATCTCGGCCGACACCGCCTGGCGCATGCTGACGCAGCGCGATCCCTACGTGAACATGCTGCGCGCGACCATCGCGACATTCGCTGCAGGACTTGCCGGCGCCAACGCGATCACCGTGCTGCCGCACACCCTGGCGCTCGGGCTGCCCGATCCGTTCGCGCGGCGCGTGGCGCGCAACACGCAGCTTCTGTTGCTGGAAGAAAGCAACCTTGCCAAGGTCAGCGATCCCGCGGCCGGCGCCGGCGGCATCGAGACGCTGACCGCGCAGCTTTGCGAGGCCGCCTGGGCGCTGTTCCAGGAGAGCGAAAAGGCCGGCGGTGCTTTTGCTGCGCTTCAGCAGGGCCTATTCCAGAGCAAGATCGCGGCCGCACGAAAAGCGCGCGACGCCAACATCGCAAAGCGCCGCGACGTGCTGACCGGTGCCAGCGAGTTTCCGAACCTGCACGAGAGCGAAGCCACCGTGCTGAAGGCGACGCCGGTCGCGCTGCCGCCCTACGGCGAGCAGAAATACAAGTTCGATGCGCTGCCGCCGATCCGGCTTGCGGAACCGTTCGAGGCGCTGCGCGACAAATCCGATGCAACGCTGAAGGCGCGCGGCTCCCGGCCGAAAGTGTTTATGGCCAATCTCGGCACGGCCGCCGATTTCACGGCGCGCGCGACCTTCGCCAAGAGCTTCTTCGAGGCCGGCGGCATCGAGGCGACGGGCAGCGAGGGCTTTGCCGATCCGGCCAAGCTGGCGGATGCCTTCAAGGCCTCCGGCGCCGAGCTCGCCTGCCTTTGTTCCAGCGACAAGGTCTATGTCGGTCAGGCGGAACCTGCCGCCAAGGCCCTGCAAAGTGCCGGCGCCCGACATATCTATCTGGCGGGCCGCCCTGCTGATGCCGAGGCGGCGCTGCGGGCCGCCGGCGTCACGAGTTTTGTCTACGCCGGAGGCGATGCGCTTGCCACGCTGCAGGACGCCTATCGACGGATGGAGCAGGCATGACCGACACCAGCAAACCCGTGCTCACCGGTGGTTGCCAATGCGGGGCGGTGCGCTTCGGCGTCACGACGGCGCCGAACCGGGTCTCGATCTGCCACTGCCGCATGTGCCAGAAGGCGGCCGGCGCGCCGTTCGCCTCCTTTGCCGACATCAACAGGACCGACTTCGCCTGGACCAAGGGGCAGCCGTCGTTCTTCCGCTCCTCCACCATCGCCGAGCGCGGCTTCTGCCCCGCCTGCGGTACCCCGCTGAGCTTCGGCCGGATCGATGGCGACCGCATCGAGATCATGACCGGCGCCTTCGATCGCCCCGACCGGGTGATCCCGACGCGCCAGTTCGGAACAGAATCCCGCCTCGGCTGGGTGGTCGGCATCGCCAATCTACCGAGCCAGACCACATACCAGAATTACGGACCGGAGAAGATGGCGACCATCGTCAGCCATCAGCATCCGGATCATGATTGAGGCGGTGGTAGGCTAGCCATGGCCCAGCTTCTCGGCGGAATGCTGCAAAGTTTGGCAGAGATGACAATCGGCAAGCTTATCGCGCGCATGTTGTGGGGCGGGTTTGGTGAAATGACAAAGAACCGATCGGATGATCCGGTCTACAAAAAGAACTTGCAAAGGCTGATCGAGCATCATCGCAGCTTTGAGGAATCCAAGAGATGAGCCGCATTCCTGATTTCGCCGACGTCGCCTTCGAGCGGATCGCAGCCGCGGCTCCCGCAGGCAGCGCCGAGCCTTGGCTGACGCCCGAGGGCATTCTCGTAAAGCCTGGCTATGGCGAGGCTGATCTCGCCGGGCTCGATTTCCTCGAGACCTATCCGGGCATCGCGCCGTACCTGCGCGGCCCCTACCCGACCATGTATGTCAACCAGCCCTGGACCGTCCGGCAATATGCCGGCTTCTCCACGGCGGAGGATTCCAACGCGTTCTACCGCCGCAACCTCGCTGCGGGGCAGAAGGGCCTCTCGGTCGCCTTCGATCTCGCCACCCATCGCGGCTATGACTCGGATCATCCCCGCGTCGGCGGCGACGTCGGCATGGCCGGGGTTGCGATCGACTCCATCTACGATATGCGCACGCTGTTCGCAGGCATCCCGCTCGACCAGATGAGCGTGTCCATGACCATGAACGGCGCGGTGCTACCGATCCTCGCGCTCTATGTTGCCGCCGCCGAGGAACAGGGCGTGCCGCCGGAGAAGCTGTCGGGCACCATTCAGAACGACATTCTGAAAGAGTTCATGGTGCGCAATACCTATATCTATCCGCCGGCGCCCTCGATGCGGATCATCTCGGACATCTTTGCCTACACCTCCACGAGGATGCCGAAATACAACTCCATTTCCATATCCGGCTATCACATGCAGGAGGCCGGCGCGACGCAGGACCTCGAGCTTGCCTACACGCTCGCCGACGGCGTCGAATATCTGCGCGCCGGACTTGCCGCGGGCCTCGACGTCGACCGCTTCGCGCCGCGCCTGTCGTTCTTCTGGGCGATCGGCATGAACTTCTTCATGGAGGTCGCCAAGCTACGCGCCGCGCGGCTGCTGTGGGCGAAGCTGCTGAAGCCGTTCAATCCGAAGGACCCCCGCTCGCTGTCGCTGCGCACCCATAGCCAGACCTCGGGCTGGTCGCTGACCGCGCAGGACGTGTTCAACAACGTGATGCGCACCACCGTCGAGGCGATGGCGGCGACGCAGGGCCACACCCAGTCGCTGCACACCAATGCGCTCGACGAAGCCCTGGCGCTGCCGACCGATTTCTCGGCGCGCATCGCCCGCAACACCCAGCTCTTCCTGCAGCAGGAGAGCGGCACCACGCGCATCATCGATCCCTGGGGCGGCTCATATTATGTCGAGCGGCTCACGCGTGACCTCGCCGCCAAGGCCTGGGCCCACATCCAGGAGGTCGAGGAGCTCGGCGGCATGGCCAAGGCGATCGAGGCCGGCCTGCCGAAGCTGCGCATCGAGGAAGCCTCGGCCAAGACGCAGGCCCGGATCGACGCCGGCAAGCAGGCGGTGATCGGCGTCAACAAATACAAGCCGACCGACGAGATGCCGATAGACATCCTGAAGGTCGACAACACCAATGTCCGGCGCCTGCAGATCGACAAGCTGACGCGGCTGAAGAGCGAGCGCAACCAGAAGGACGTCGATGCCGCGCTCGCCGCGATCACGCGGTCGGCCGGCGAGGGCAATGGCAATCTGCTCGCGCTCGCCATCGACGCTGCGCGCGCCAAGGCGACCGTCGGCGAAATCTCGGACGCGATGGAGAAAGTGTTCGGCCGGCACCGCGCCGAGATCAAATCCATCACCGGCGTCTACAAGCGGGAAGCATCCAGCATGGGCAACCAGGTCGAGAAGGTTCAGGCGCTGATCGACGCCTTCGAGGAGGCCGAGGGCCGGCGCCCGCGCATCCTGGTCGCCAAGATCGGCCAGGACGGCCACGACCGCGGCCAGAAGGTGATTGCCTCCGCCTTCGCCGACATCGGCTTCGACGTCGATATCGGGCCGTTGTTCGCGACCGCGGACGAGGCCGCGCGGCAGGCGGTCGAGAACGACGTCCACATCCTCGGCGTCTCCTCGCTCGCCGCGGCCCATCTCACCGCCGTGCCGGAACTGAAGGCCGCGCTGAAGAAGCAGGGCCGCGACGACATCATGATCATCGTCGGCGGCGTGGTGCCGCCGCAGGATTACGATGCGCTCTATGCTGCCGGCGCGGAAGCGATCTTTCCGCCGGGCACGGTGATCGCGGAGGCCGCCGAGGAGCTGATCCGCAAGCTGAATACCCGGCTCGGGCATAGCGAGGCGGCGGAGTAGCTTCGCCGTCTATTTTCCGACAAGAAAGGTTTGCGTGATGTTTCTCGCGCCAGGTTTCATGCGCGCGCTCGCTGTTGCCGCGGTTTGCAGCGCGCTGTTCGGTCCCACCCACGCCGCCGACCCCAAGCCCGACACCGTCATCAAGACCAAGAGCATCGAGGCGCGCCTCTTCCTCGACGACAAGATCAAGGCGGATGCGGCACTGGCGGCGGACTGCTTCGCCGAAGGCAAAAAGTGGCTCGACAAGAATGCGGCCGAAGCTGCCGCCGCGCGCAAAACCGATCCGCAGTTCTTTAAAGACGGCGGCTGGGATTTTGAGCGCAAATACTCAATCCGGTCCGTCGTCGCCGATCGCTATGTCAGCATCCTGCGCGACGACTACATGAATACTCGCGGCGCGCATCCCAATTCGGACGTGAACACGATCCTGTGGGACAAGGCGGACAACAAGCGCATCTCGATCCGGCCGTTCTTCGCCGAGACTGCCGACAACGGGGCGACCATGAAGGCGATGGTGAAGGCCATCATCGCCTCGCTGAAATCCGAGAAGAAGAAGCGCGACGCCAGCGAGACCGCGACCGACGAATGGTTCAAGGAGCTGAAGCCCAGCCTGCTCAAGATCGGCGCAGTGACGCTGGCACCGTCAACGGAGGCCGGCAAGAGCTCCGGCCTCACCTTCCACTACCCGCCCTACGCCGTCGGTCCCTATGCCGAGGGCGAGTATGTCGCCTTCGTGCCATGGGAAACCATGAAGCCTCACCTCACAGCGGAAGGCACGCGCATCTTCGGCGGCGCGCGGCCGAAGGGCGACGCGGACGAGCCGTAAGCCAACGCTAACCGGATCGCGCCAACGTCTGCGCAAGCGAGTCCGTCCAAGCCGGAATCCACGACGCAAACAGGGCCTGCCAGCGATCGGCGTCCGCGGGCTCGGTCTCGAGGTCGACCGACCATTCGATCAGGGTACGGTCGCCCTCGGTGATCGGGCGCAGATGCATGGTGCCTTGATAGCGCGCTGGCGCCGGCATGCGGCTTCCCTCATCCTGCGGATAGGGCAGCGCTTCGAGACCGGCATAGGTCAGGCTGTGCTGCCGGTCCGAGTGATCGACCAAGCTCTGGCGAATCCAGTTGCCGAGATAGCAGAAGCGCCTGACGGCGCCGACTTCATCGCCGCGTTTGTCGTCTTCGATGACGCTCTCGCTGACGCCGTCGATGTAAGCGGGGTAGTTGTTGAAATCGCGGATCAGCGACCAGACTTCGTCTAGCGGGCGGTCCAGCACGGCGCTGTAATAGGCTTGGGTCATCGATAGCTTGCCTTGGTGTTTTCGTTACGCGCGCAGATTGATGGCGCGTGCCGCCGAAACCCACCCGATTTCCGACTGCCCGTCCGACGGGCATGCTGTTTTCACACAACATGCCGATCTCGTTGGTAGCGCTACCTTGCGGCGGCGCTGCAAAGCCGACTAGAATGTCCTCATTGACAAGAGCGCCCGGCATCACGGGCGCCGCTGGGAGGCATTCAATGTCCAAGATTTCGCGCCGCAGCTTTGCGGCTTCGACCGCCGCCGTTGCGGCATCCGCCGCTTTCGGCTTCAAGCCCGCGCTCGCACAAGCCTATCCGGCCCGTCCGGTCACCGTGATCGTGCCCTGGGGCGCCGGCGGTGGAACCGATGCGACCGCGCGCATCGTCGCAGCGCTCCTGGAAAAGGACCTCGGCCAGCCCTTCAACGTGGTCAACCGCACCGGCGGCTCCGGCGTGGTCGGCCACAGCGCGATCGCGACCGCCCAGCCCGACGGCTACACCATCGGCATGCTCACCGTCGAAATCTCGATGATGCACTGGCAGGGCCTGACCGAGCTGACGCCGAAGAGCTACACGCCGCTCGCCCTGATGAACGAGGATCCCCCGGGCATCCAGGTCTCCTCCTCCTCGCCCTACAAGACGGTCAAGGAGCTCGCCGAGGCGATCAAGGCGGCGCCGCCCGGCAAGTTCAAGGCTTCGGGCACCGGCCAGGGCGGCATCTGGCATCTGGCGCTGGTCGGCTGGATGCAGGCAATGGGCTTGCCCGCCAACCAGGTCGCCTGGGTGCCGTCGAACGGCGCCGCGCCCGCGATGCAGGATCTTGCCGCTGGCGGCCTCGACCTCACGACCTGCTCGGTGCCGGAGGCACGCGCCATCATCGAGGCGGGCAAGGCCAGGAGCCTCGCCATCATGGCGCCCGCACGCAATCCGGTCTTCAAGGACGTGCCGACGCTGAAGGAGGCGATGGGCATCGACTACGCCACCGGCGCCTGGCGCGGCATCGGTGCGCCGAAGGGCCTGCCGCCGGAAATCGCGACCAAGCTCACCGCGGCGCTGAAGAAGGTCTACGAGTCCGCCGAGTTCAAGGACTTCATGAGCAACCGCGGCTTCGGCACCGTCTGGGGCGACGCCACCCAGTTCGCCGGCTTCATGGACAAGGGCGACGCCCAGATGGGCGAGGCGATGAAGGCGGCTGGCCTCAGCAAGGCGTGACGTCGCCTGCTCTCGCTGAGATGACGCCGGCCGCAGCGCTGAGCACCCTTTCACCTCTCCCCGCTTGCGGGGAGAGGTCGACTTCGAGCAACGCTCGAAGTCGGGTGAGGGGGACTCTCCGCGCATCCAACTCTCTCCGTCCCCGCGGAGACTCCCCCTCACCCCACCCCTCTCCCCGCAAGCGGGGAGAGGGAGAAGATTAAGGCCCTCTCCATGCGTCTTCCCGACTCCGTCACGGGATCGTTTCTCGTTGTGCTCGGCGCGGCGGCTGCCTATGGCGGCTACATCCTGCCGCCGGTGCCTGGACAGCCCGTCGGCCCCAACGTGTTTCCGCTGGTGATCGGCAGCGGGCTTGCGCTATGCGGGCTCGCGATCGTGTTTGGGATCGGCCACTCCTTCGAGGAGGAGGAAGAGCTGATCCCGCTGGAGGATGGCCAGGCCGCAGCCCCGCCGCCGCAAAGCAAGCTCTATGGCCTGCGCGCGCTGCTGCCGCCGGCGCTGCTGCTGTTCTACGTGTTTGCAGCCGACCGGCTCGGCTTCATCATCACCGCGGCGATCATGGTCTATGTCACCTCGACCGCGCTCGGGGCCAAGTGGAAGCTGGCTTTGCCGCTCGCGGCGCTTTCGCCCTTCGCCATCCACCTCATCTTCGGCAAGTTGCTGCGTGTGCCGCTTCCTGCCGGCCTGCTGCCGACGCCCTGGTAATTCCCCATGCTCAAGACCCTGATTGAAGCGTTCGCCCTGATCTCCACCTGGGAGGTCATCATCGCGATGGTCGCAGCCTCCGTGTACGGCCTCGTGATCGGCTCACTGCCAGGCCTGTCGGCGACGATGGCGACCGCCCTGCTCGTCCCCGTCACCTTCTACCTCTCGCCGATCGCGGCGATCGCGACCATCGTCGCGGCATCCTCGATGGCGATCTTCTCCGGCGACATCCCGGGCGCACTGCTGCGCATTCCCGGCACGCCCGCTTCAGCTGCCTATGCGGATGAAGCCTACGCGATGACACGCAAGGGCCAGGCCGAGCTCGCGCTCGGGGCCGGCGTGTGGTTCTCCGCCGTCGGCGGCATCGCCGGCGTGCTGTCGCTGATGATCCTGGCGCCACCGCTCGCCGAGATCGCGCTGTCGTTCTCGACCTTCGAATATTTCTGGCTGGCACTGCTCGGCCTGATGTGCGCCACGCTGGTGGCGCGCTCCTCGCCGGTGAAGGCGATCGCCGGCATGTTCCTCGGCCTGCTCGTCTCCTGCGTCGGCATCGAGAATCCCGGCGGCGTGCCGCGCTTCACCTTCGGCCTCACCGATCTGTTCGGCGGCATCGAGCCGATCCCGGCGCTGGTCGGCGTGTTCGCGGTGGCGCAGGTGATGCGCGCGATGCTGACGCCCGAACCGCCTCCCCTGCCGCGCCGAAAATTCGGAAGCATCATGGCTGGCCAGTGGAAGCTGACCAAGCAGTATCACTGGCAGATGACGCGCGGCAACATCGTCGGCATCATCATCGGCGTGCTGCCGGGCGCCGGCGCAGACATGGCCGCCTGGGTCTCCTACGCGATGTCGAAGCGCTTCTCCAAGGAGCCGGAAAAGTTCGGCACCGGCCATGTCGAGGGCCTAGTCGAGGCCGGCGCCAGCAACAATGCCAGCATCGCCTCGGGCTGGGTGCCCTCGCTGCTGTTCGGCATTCCCGGCGACACCATCGCCGCGATCGCGATCGGCGTGCTCTACATGAAGGGCCTCAATCCCGGCCCGACGCTGTTCACCGAGAAGGCGTCGAGCATGTATGCGATCTACCTGATGTTCATCATCGCGAACATCATGATGATCCCGCTCGGCATCGCCATGATCCGGATTGCCGCCTACATCCTGCTGGCGCCGCGCTCCGCGATCATGCCGATCATCATGCTGTGCTGCGCTGTCGGCTCGTTCGCGATCGGCAACAACATGTTCTGCGTCGTCACCGTCGCCGCCTTTGGCGTGATCGGCTACGTG
>Ga0102591_1001964_pt1 | contig 24694 bp, 18 predicted proteins | sample AraplaCol_mCL_r2_2_FD_76860 | JGI IMG/M metagenome (GOLD analysis project Ga0102591, IMG submission 76860) | Arabidopsis root microbial communities from North Carolina, USA - plate scrape MF_Col_mCL_r2 (SPADES assembly) (version 2) | ecosystem: Host-associated > Plants > Roots > Endosphere... | reverse complement strand
GAGGGCCTGTGGTCGTGGCCGGAAGGCTACGCCAAGCTGGACAAGCCCAAGTACGAGGTCGTGGTCCTGGACTACGGCGTCAAGCGCAACATCCTGCGCGCCCTGGCACATGTCGGCGCCCGCGCCACCGTGGTGCCGGCCGACACCAAGGCCGAGGACATCCTGGCCCGCAATCCCGACGGCGTGCTGCTGTCCAACGGCCCGGGCGATCCCGCCGCGACCGGCGCCTACGCCGTGCCGGAGATCCAGAAGCTGGTGGAGAGCGGCAAGCCGGTGTTCGGCATCTGCCTGGGCCACCAGATGCTGGCCCTGGCCGTCGGCGCCAAGACCGTGAAGATGGAGCAGGGGCACCACGGGGCCAACCACCCCGTGAAGGACCTGACGACCGGCAAGGTCGAGATCGTCTCGATGAACCACGGCTTCACCGTCGACAGCGCCAGCCTGCCCAAGGCCGTCACCGAGACTCACGTCTCGCTGTTCGACGGCACCAACGCGGGCATCGCCCTGACCGACAAGCCGGTGTTCAGCGTCCAGCACCACCCGGAAGCCTCGCCGGGCCCGACCGACAGCCTGTACCTGTTCGAGCGGTTCGCGGGCCTGATGGATCAGGCGAAGTAGCCACCTTTCTCCTTCTCCCAGAGGGAGAAGGAGGGGCCCGCGCCGAAGGCGTGGGAGGATGAGGGGTTACTAGGTCAGCCGGCGTGCCGGCAGGGCGTTCGCGTGAAATCGGTGAGGGTGTAACCCCTCACCCTCCCACCGCTGCGCGGCGGGCCCCGCCCTCTCCCTCTGGGAGAGGGTTTCTCTTACGTCCCGAACTGGACGAACGGCACCTTGTTGAACAGCTCGCGCTCGGCGCCGCGCGGGTCGTCCACCAGGCGTGAGATGGTGTCGAACACCATGGTCTGGCGGCGCGGCAGCTCGTAGGGCTGCCAGTTGGGCAGGGACGAGGTGTTGGGGTTGCCGGTCCGCGCGAAGGCGATGAAGGCGTCGGCCAGCAGCTCGTGCATGGCTACCGCGTCCGGAGCCGAGCCGGTGATCACGCCGGGCGCGTCGAAATTGCCGAACACTAGCTGCATGTCCAGCGTATGGGGCGCGCCCCAGAAGCCGCCGTCCTTGGGCGAGCGCCAGTCCAGCTGGTAGGCCCAGGCGGGCGCGCCGGCTTTCGCCCGCTCTTCGTCCTGGATGATCGCCGCCTTCCAAGAGCGACCCGCCGTGCTGGCCGCGAAATAGACGTCGGCCGGCGTGTAGTTCGGATAGATCTTGCGATAGGCCGCCACCACCGTAGCCGGGTCGATGTCGATGCGGGCGTTGAACTGGGCCGGCAGCTTCTCGATCACCTGCTCCCAGGTCAGGTTCATCAGGCTCTTGTCGTAGCCGACGAAGCCCCGCGTCTCGTCGTGGGTGTTGCCGACCATCATCGGGATGTCCAGGCTCTGGGGCGCGGCGTCGGGGAAGAACGGATGGCGGGTCAGGCTCCGCTCGTCCAGCACGGGCCCCATATAGACCCCGCCGCTGCCGGCGATCGGATCGACGGCCTTCAGCCCGCCCAGGAAGGTCTCAGGGGGCAGGGCGCGCAGGGCTGCCAGGTCCTTGATCCCCAGCTTGTCGATGAAGCCCTGGGCGCGCTTGGTGGCGTTGAACGGGCCGGCGGCGGTGACCTGCTGGCCGCTCATGGTGGCGGCGCGGTGGAACAGGCCCTTGGCGGCCGGCATGGCCATCAGGGTGGCGATCTTGGCGCCGCCGCCCGACTGGCCGAACACCATGACGTTGCCCGGATCCCCGCCGAACGCGGCGATATTGTCGCGCACCCATTGCAGCGCCAGCACCAGGTCCAACTGGCCGACATTGCCGCTGTCGGCCACCGACGGGTCGTCAAACAGGCGGGCCAGGTACAGGTAGCCGAAGGCGTTGAGGCGGTGATTGACCGTGACCACCACAACGTCGCCGCGCTTGGCCAGCTTGGTCCCGTCGTACCAGGGGCTGGAGCCCGAGCCGTTATTGTAGGCCCCGCCGTGGATGTAGAACATCACCGGCCGCTTCTTGCCGTCGGCCAGGCCGGTCTTGCCGGCTTTCGCGGGGGTCCAGACATTGAGGAACAGGCAGTCCTCGGAGAAGGTCTCGCCTTCCTCGCCCTTGCCGCCCTGCGGGCTGGCCGCGCCATAGGCCAGGGCGTCGGCGACGCCGGTCCAGGGCTTGGGCGGCTGGGGCGGCATGAAGCGTCCCGCGCCGCCGGTGTCGGCCCCGTAGCGCAGGCCCTTGAATACCTGGACGCCGTCGCCGACCGCGCCGCGCACCTTGCCGTAGGTGGTGGTCACGACGGGGCTGGCCTTGCTGGCCGCCAGGGCAGGGGCCGACGCCAGGGCGAGGGCCGCGCCCGCGCCGGCGATCAGGCCGCGGCGATCGACTTGGGGATGGTCCATAAGCTTCCTCCGACGCGGTTGGCTTCGCGCTTTGGAGAATCGCTAGCACGGTTCATGACACCGGTGACATCCACTTTTTGAGCGCGGGTTCAGCTAAAACGCGGCGACCGTTTTCGCATGATCCCGGATCACCGCCAGGGTCGAGGCGTCGGCGTCGAACACCCCGAACAGGCCCTGCTCCTCCTGCGGCGGATCGCCGACGTACGAGCGGTCGCCCATCTTGAACCAGGCGTCGGCATGCTGGGCGCGGCCCTCGCCGTTCCAGGCCCAGAAGTTGGTTCCAGCCAGCGGTCCACCGGCCTTCATGTCGGCTTCGACCAGGCCGAACATCATCCGGTAGAAGCGGTCGCGGTGGGTGGTGGGGCCGCCCGGCGTGAAGGCGCGGTCCTCACGGATCAGGCCGAACTCCTCGATAACCAGCGGCTTGTTCAGCGTCTTGGCGATCGCGATGTGCTTGGTCACGTAGTCGCGGCACCTGGCCTCGCCGGCGTCGTATGTGGCCGGCTGGTTCTTGAAGTCGATCCAGCTCCAGTTGTTGGGCCACACGTGCAGGGTCAGGTAGTCGATGCTGGCGGGCTTGTGGGCCTCGACCACGCAGGCCTCACGCTGCAGGCAGCCCATGGCGCCTTCGCTGCCGGTGCTGACCAGATGGTTGGGATCCAGCGACTTGATCAGGGCCGAGGTCTCGCCGATCCAGCGATAGTAGGTCGGCAGGTTGGGGACGCCGAACGCGTCGCTTCCGCCGGGGCGCGGCTCGTTAGCCAATTGCCAGGCCATGATCGTCGGGTCGTCGCGATAGGGCTTGCCGGTCACGCTGCTGGTCCGGCTGACCAGGGCGCGCAGGTAGTGCTGGAACAACTGCTGCGCCTTGGCGTCGCCGTAGAAGCGGGCCGAGTAGTCCGCGAATTCCGGCCAGGGATGGGCGGGGTCGCCCTGCTGGAACCATTCGCCGTTGCCGGTCCAGCGCAGATAGGCCGGCATGCCGCCCGACCAGTCCCAGAAGTTGTTGACGTAGATCACCGCCTTCATGTCGCGCTTGGCCATCTCGGCCAGCACCACGTCCAGGCCCTGCAGCAGGTCCTGGTCGTAGTCCTCGCCCGGGCCGCGGAAGGTGGGGTCGATGGCCACCTTGGCCGGCGACTTCTCGCCCGCGCCCAGGATGCGCAGATTGGTGACGCCCAGGGCCTTCAGCCGGTCCAGTTCGCGACCCAGCCGCGCGCGGTCGCCGGACACGCCCGGCGAGCCCAGCCACGCCGCGTACCACAGGTTCGCGCCGACGAAGCGGTAGGGCTTGCCGCCCTGGGCCAGGCGCCCGTCCTGGACGGTGACGAAATTGGAGGCCGGCGTGGCCGCCCCGGCCTGGCCCGCGACCATGGCGGCGGCGGCCGCGGCCATCAGATGGCGTCTCGACAGCATGTTGCCTCCCTTATGTTTGGCCGCAGCCTAGCGGAGCCGAGCGCGGGGAGGGAAGGGATTAAATAAATTTGGTTTTGGAATGCCCGCGGGCCGTTCGCAGAAAAAATCACGCGGTCTGTCGGAAGCGGCTTCGCCGAAGCGTCCTCGCCATGAAAGCAGAAGAGCGGGAAGATCACCGCATCACCTTCATCACCGGAGGCCGCCCATGAAGCCCGTCATCACCGCCTTCAAGGCCTCGCCCGATCGCGGCCAAGGGCTGGCCCGCGACATGCGCGTCCGCTGGGCGCTGGAGGAGGTGAACCAGCCCTACGACGTCCAACTGGTCACCTTCCCCGAGATGAAGCAGCCGGCCCATCGGGCGCGGCATCCCTTCGGCCAGATCCCGACCTACGAGGAAGGCGACCTGGTGCTGTTTGAATCCGGCGGCATCGTCTTCCACATCGCCGACAGGCATCCTGGCCTGCTGCCCGACGATCCGGACGCGCGGGCTCGCGCCGTCACCTGGATGTTCGCCGCGCTCAGCACGGTGGAGCAATCGATCGTCGAACTGCAGTTCGTCATGTTCACCGAGCGCGACAAGAGCTGGCACGGGGAGCGTCTGGCCATGGTCCAAGAGCGCATCCGCGCGCAGCTGGCCCAGCTGTCCGACCGCCTCGGCGACGCCGACTGGCTGGACGGCGGCTTCAGCGCCGGCGACCTGATGATGGTCTCGGTGCTGCAGCGGGTGAGGAGCTCGGGCCTGCTGGACGAGTATCCCAACTTGGCCGCCTACGTCGCCCGCGCCGAAGACCGTCCCGCCTACAAGCGCGCCTTCGCCGACCAGCTGGCGGTCTTCCACGCCTCTCAGGTCGGATAGGGCAGCCTCTTGACGACCGCGATCTGAGTGCTAACACTGAACCATATGGTTCAGTGTTATTCAGCCCAACTCGACGCCTCCTTCGCCGCGCTTTCGGACGCCACCAGGCGTGGCGTCCTGGAGCAATTGGGGCGCTCTGACGCCTCGATCTCGGAACTCGCCGACAGGTTCCACATGACCCTCACGGGCATGAAGAAGCACGTCGGCGTGCTGGAGCAGGCGGGGCTGGTCACGACGGAGAAGGTCGGGCGCGTGCGGACCTGCAAGCTGGGCGCGCGCGGCCTGGAGGAAGAGGCGGCCTGGATCGAGGGGCGCCGGCAAATCTGGAACACGCGCTTCGACGCTTTGGATCACGTCGTCGAGGCCTTGAAACGGAAGGAAGCGATCGATGGGCGAACGAGTGAGTGACGGCCGCACGGCGGTCGATCGGCGGTCCGAGCGCGAACTGGTCGTGACGCGGATTTTCAACGGCCCGGTGCGCCTGGTCTACGACGCCTGGACCAAGGCCGACCTGTTCCAGCTGTGGTGGGCGCCGAAGTCGAGCGGCGTGCCGATGCTGGCCTGCGAGATGGATGTCCGCACCGGCGGCGGCTATCGCGTGGTGTTCGGCAAGGACGCCGACAATTCCATGGCCTTCTACGGCAAGTACCTCGAGGTCGTGCCGTTCTCGCGCCTGGTCTGGACCAACGAGGAAGGCGACGAAGGCCAGATCACCACGGTGACCTTCGAGGCCAAGGGCGACCAGACGCTGCTGGTGCTGCAGGAGCTCTACCCGTCGAAGGAAGCGCTGGACGAGGCCTTCATCGGCATGGAGGACGTCATGCCCGAGCAGTTCAGGCAGTTGGACGACGTTCTCGACGGCCTGTCCGCGCGAGTCTGAGGCCGTGGGGAGCGCCCTCTCCCGTGGGGAGAGGGCGTCCTAGTCCTACAGGTTCAGCAGCGACGGGTCGCCGCCCTGGGCGGTGATGTTGATGCTGAGCGCGCGCTCGACGGCGTAGCGCATCAGGGCGTGGGGACCGCCGGCCTTGGGACCGGTGCCCGACAGGCCCTCGCCGCCGAACGGCTGGACGCCCACGACGGCGCCGGTCATCGAACGGTTGACGTAGCAGTTGCCAGCCGGAACCAGGCGCTGGACGTCGGCCGCGAAGCTCTCGATCCGCGAGTGGACGCCGAGGGTCAGGCCGTAGCGACGAGCCGCCAGGGCGCCGGCCACCTGTTCCAGGTCTTCCGGGTTGTAGCGCACCACGTGCAGGATCGGGCCAAACACCTCGCGCTCCAGGAAGTCGGCGGCCGGGATCTCGGCCAGGACGGGCGCGAAGAAGGTGCCGGTCGCCGGCGCGGGCAGGGCGTGCAGCACCTTGGCCTCGTGCTTCAGGCGGACCAGGTGCTTCTCCAGCGCCGCCTTGGCGTCGGTGTCGATCACCGGGCCGACGTCGGTGACGGCCAGGGCGGGATCGCCGATGACCAGGGCGTCCATCGCGCCCTTCAGGCCCTCGATGATGTGGTCGGCGGTGTCTTCCGGCAGGAACAGCAGGCGCAGGGCCGAGCAGCGCTGGCCGGCGCTGCCGAAGGCCGACAGGATCACGTCATCGATCACCTGCTCGCGCTGGGCGGTGGTGTCGACGAACATGCCGTTGAGGCCGCCGGTCTCGGCGATGAACGGCACGATCGGGCCTTGGCGCTGGGCCAGGGTCTGGTTGATGCGCCAAGCGGTGTCGGTGCCGCCGGTGAAGGCCACGCCGTCCAGGCCCTCGTGGGCGGTCAGGGCCGCGCCGACCGTCTCGCCGCGACCCGGCAGCAGGGCCAGCAGGCGATGGTCCAGGCCCGCGGCGTGGTACAGCTTCACGGCCTCGAAGGCGATCAGCGGGGTTTGCTCGGCCGGCTTGGCCAGGACCGCGTTGCCGGCCGCCAGGGCGGCGGCGATCTGGCCGGTGAAGATGGCCAGCGGGAAGTTCCACGGGCTGATGCAGACGAAGACGCCGCGCCCGGCCAGGCGCAGGCTGTTGGTCTCGCCGACCGGGCCGGTCAGGACCTCGCCGGCCAGGCCGAACTGCTCTTCGGCCAACTTGCCGTAGTAGCGGCAGAAGTCGACCGCCTCGCGCACCTCGGCGATGGCGTCGGGCAGGGTCTTGCCGGCTTCGCGCGACAGGATCGCGCACAGGCGCTCGATATTGGCCTCCAGGGCGTCGCCCATGGCGCGCAGGATCTCGGCGCGAGCCGGACCGCCGGCCTGGTCCCAGGCGGGCTGGGCGGCGCGGGCCAGGCGGAAGGCCTGGTCGATCTGCGGCAACTGGGCCTCCGACACCACGCCGACGACGCGGTCGTGGTCGGTGGGGCTCTGCACCGGCATCGGCGGGGCGCCGGCGCTCAGCTTGCCGCCGATCAGCGGGCCGGCCGACAGGGTCAGGCCGTCCAGTTCGGCGACGTGGGCCGAGAGGCGGTCGCGGTCGGCCTTGGTCGACAGGTCCAGGCCCGCGCTATTCTTGCGGCGCGGACCGTAGACGTCGATCGGCGTGGGGATCTTGGCGTGGCGGTCGGGGTGGGCCTCGACGGCGTCGATCGGATCGACGACCACCTTCTCGACCGGCACCCGCTCGTCGAGCAGAGCGTGGACGAAGCTGGTGTTGGCGCCGTTCTCCAGCAGGCGGCGGACCAGGTAGGGCAGCAGGTCCTCGTGGCCGCCGACGGGCGCGTAGGCGCGCAGGATGACGCCGTCATAGAGGTCGTCGGCGGCCTTGTAGAGCGCCTCGCCCATGCCGTGCAGGCGCTGGTGTTCGATCTTGACGCCGGCGTTCTTGGCCATCCGCACCACGGCCGCCAGGGTGTGGGCGTTGTGGGTGGCGAACTGGGCGTAGAGGTGCGGGGCCGCGTCGATCAGGGCCTTGGCGCAGACCAGGTACGACAGGTCGGTCGCCGGCTTGGTCGTATAGACCGGATAGTCCGGACGGCCGGCCACCTGGGCGCGCTTGATCTCGCTGTCCCAGTAGGCGCCCTTCACCAGGCGGACCATCAGGCGGCGGCCGGTTTCCTTGGACAGGGCCGTCAGGCGCTTGATCACCTCGGGGCAGCGCTTCTGATAGGCCTGTACGGCTAGGCCCAGGCCCGTCCACTGGCCCAGCTCGGGCTCGCGGCACAGGCGGTCCAGCAGCTTCAGCGACAGAGCCAGGCGATCGGCCTCTTCGGCGTCGATGGTGAAGTTCAGGTCGTGCTTGGCGGCGATCTTGGCCAGGCGGAGGATGCGCGGATAGAGCTCGTCCCAGACGCGGGCCTCTTGTGTGGCCTCATAGCGCGGCGTCAGAGCCGACAGCTTGACCGACACGCCGTGGCCGGCTTCGGGACCGGCCCAGGCGCCGTTGGCCCGCGACAGCTTGCCGACCGTCTCGATGGCGTCGGCATAGGCCTTCTCGTAGCGGGCGGCGTCGGCGGCGGTCCGGGCGCCTTCGCCCAGCATGTCGAAGCTGCAGATGTCGCCGTCGCCCGCGGCGCGCTTGATGGCCGCCTCAATGGTGCGACCCAGCACGAACTGCTCGCCCATGATGCGGATGGCCTGGCCGACGGCGGCGCGGATCACGGGCTCGCCCAGGCGGCCGGCGATCTTCTTGATGAAGCCGGGGAGGTCGCGCTTGGCGTCCTCGTCCGGCTCGACGATCTTGCCGGTCAGCATCAGGCCCCAGGTCGAGGCGTTGACGAACAGGCTGTCGCTGCCGCCCAGGTGGCTGGCCCAGTCGGCCGAACCGATCTTCTCGGCGATCAGCTTGTCGCGGGTGTCGTCGTCTGGGGTGCGCAGCAGGGCCTCGGCCAGGCACATCAGGGCCAGACCCTCGCGGGTGCCCAGGCTGAACTCCTGCAGGAAGCTCTCGACCACGCCCTGCTTGCGGACGCTGCGGCGGGCGCCGCGCACCAGGGCTTCGGCCTCGGCGCGGACGGCGGCGCGATCTTCGCTGCTCAGGGGCTTGGCGGCCAGCAGGTCGGCGATCACCGCCGCTTCGTCGCGATACTTGCCGTCGTCCAGGGAGTCCCAATCGGTCATGGTCGCCTCGTTATAGGATATCGTCGCTATATCGCCGGCTTGTTCGAAGGTGCTTCGTTTGTTGAGCGCTCAGGCTGTACGATCTTCGGAGAAAGCGCCGAATATGGTTGTCCGCTCCAGGCGTGCGACAGGCCGTCGCGACGTGGGAGCGCGCTGAGCATGATCGGCCCGAGCCGAGTGGGGAAGGGGGAGTGGGAAGGTGAGAGGTGGGAAGGGACACGATACGGGGGGAGGTCGCGTGTCCCTTCCGCTCTCACACGACGCCTCCGGGGGAGAAGGGCGCCGAGTCTGCGCCCCGCCGGGGGGAGTGGCGGGGGCGGGTCAGAGTTCACCCGGACGCCGAGGGGGGAAGTGGCGGCCGAGCTCGCTAGAACGGTCGAGGGTATAGTCCCGGTTCTTGTGAAGGTGCTTTGTTTGTCGCTATAAAAATCCGAACGATCTTCGGTGAAATTGGGAAATGGCCATGTCTGCTCTGGATGACACCGATCGTCGGCTGTTGCGGGTGCTGCAGGCCGACGGCCGCATCACCAACGCCGAGCTGGCCAAGCGCTGCAATCTGTCGCCGGCCGCTACCTTCGACCGCGTGCGGCGATTGCGTGAGCGGGGCTTTATCACCGGCTACGCGGCCTTGCTGGATCCGGCCAAGGTGGACCGCGCCCTGCTGATCTTCGTCGAGGTGGTGCTGGACCGCACGACCGGCGACGTCTTCGACGAGTTCGGCGCCGCCGTGCGCCGCGCGCCCGAGATCCTGGAATGCCACATGGTGGCCGGCGGCTTCGACTACCTGATCAAGGCCCGCGTGCGCGACATGGAGGCCTACCGCAACTTCCTGGGCGACATCCTGGTGAAGATGCCGGGCGTGCGCGAGACGCGGACCTATGCGGTGCTTGAAGAGGTGAAGAGCACGGTGCAGTTGCCGCTCTAGGCCCTTTAAAAGCCGCTCATCCCGGCGAAAGCCGGGATCCAAGCCGAGGCTCCATAGGGCGCGCTGCGGCTTGAGCGGATGCTGCCTCTTCTGTCGCTCAGCTTGGGTCCCGGCTTTCGCCGGGATGAGCGGAGGTGGAGGTGCGCTTTCGGAATCCCGCCGCCTTGGCCTTGTTCCCGCAGGCGCTCATCGAGCACCAGCGGCGTTCACCTTTGCGCGAGGTGTCGACGAACAGCACCGCGCAGGGCGGGCCCTCGCACTGGCGGATGCGGTGGGAGAAATCGCCCCCCAATAGGGACACGCCTTCGCGCGCCAGCTCGGCCAGCAGGCCCCGCACGTCGCCGGACAGATGGGCGCGGCCGTCCGCGCCGAGCTGGAGCGGGGCGGCGGGCAGGGCGGCGTAGGCGTTCAGCAGGTCGCGGTCGGCTTCCGGCAGGGCGGTTCCTTCGGCGCGCGACAGGGCCAGGCGATAGAGCGCCTCGCGCAGGGAGCGGGCCTGGACCAGGTTGCCGTCGGTGGCGCCGGGCGGGGTGTCCACCAGGTCCGCGGCCACCAGCCAGCGGTCGAGATCGGCGGGGGCGGCCAGAAGGTCGCGCGGCGTGGCGCCCAGCCGGCCGGCCACCGTCGCCGCCAGGTCCAGCGCCGGGCTGCCGCCGCGAAACTTGAAGCCGTCGCGTATCTCCGCCTTGGTCATGCGGCCCTCCGAACCTGATTGACAGGTTACGATGTTATGCCAAAGGTGCGCAAGCTAACCCTACAAACAGGTTACGTGTCGGAGATTGACATGAAATCGATCGCTGGAGCCGCCGGTATCGCCCTGGCCATGACTCTACTGGCGACCGCCGCGAAGGCGGCCGAGCCTTCCCTGGCCGGGACCTGGACCCTGACCGCCGCCGACCGCCTCAAGCCCGATGGATCACGCGCGCGGGACTACGGCCAGCATCCCAAGGGGCGGCTGATCATCGACGCCCAGGGCCGCTACAGCCTGCAGATTTTCGACGGCGACCGCCCGCGCATCGCCTCGGGCGACAAGGCCAAGGCTACGCCGGCTGAACTGGCCGGGGCGGTGATCGGCTCTTCCACGCACTACGGAACAGTCGCCGTCGACCAGGCCGCGCACGTGCTGGTGTTCAAGATCGAGGGCGCGTCTTTCGCCAACTGGGAGGGGACCGAGCAGCGGCGCAGGTTCGCGCTGACGGCCGACGCGCTGAGCTACCAAGTGCCGACCCCGCGTCCGGACGGGTCGATCCCGATCTCGGAGTGAAGGCGCGAGCACTGAAAGGCCTACTGGCTACGGCTTGGCCGGCGCGATCCACGCCCGTTCGTTCGCCAGGTCCAGCGTCACCAGCCACTGCGCGAGGACCGGCAGGCCGATATTGCCGTCCAGGATCAGGTCCTCGATCAGAACCTTCCCGGCCACCTTCGGGCCGCCGACCAGCGTCGTCTCCACCGACTGGCCTTCCTTGACCGCCGGGTCGAGGCCTAGGACGTCGGCCACATGCTTGCCGATCACCAAGGCTCCAACGCTGCCGGAGTCCAGTTCCAGCCAGATCTTGCCCTTGGCGGTCGGGACCGCGACGAACGGCGTCAGGGCCAGGCCGGCGGCGTCGCGGGCGAAGCGGACCGGCGTCTCGACGCCCTGGGCGGCGCGCGCCTTCAGGCTTTCGGGGGTCTCGACGATCAGCCGGCGGCCGCTCACATCCAGGGTCACGGCGCGGCCGGCGAAGGCGTCCAGGGCCACCGATCCGTCCAGCGGCGGCGCATCCTTGGGCAGCAGCGTCGAAAAGTCGATGACGCCGGCGGTCGGAACGGCCAGGGGCACGCCGGCGGCTTTCAGGGCCACGTCGTCGCAACGCGGCACGTCTACGCGGTCGCCCCGCATCCGGAAGCCCGTGACACGGCCCCAAGGCGCGCAGCCGATGGACTTGGCGAAGGGATCCGAAAGCACGGTGATGCCGCCGGCGGTATCCAGCAGGAAGCGGCGCGACTTGCCGTCGACCTCGCCTTGGAACGACCAGAGCACGCCCAGATAGGGTTCAAGCGGGATGACGGTGGGCTTGGCGGGGGAGGAGGGCGGGACGGAAGAGGCTTGAGCCGTGGCGCCGAGCAGGGCTAGGCCTACCAGCCCGCTGGCCAGCGAACGGATGAAAACGCGCATGTGAACCGCCCTCGACGCGAGCGGCTCAGGCGCGCTCTCAGGATCTCTGTTCGGCGACCAAGGCTTGGCTGTAAAGTGAAATCACCGCCACGCGCGGCTGGTCCTCGACCTGCCCGCCCGCCAGGCAAGCCAGGTTGGAAGGGGCGCGCGGGAATTGGGGGGAGCGCGCCCCTTCCGCTAGGGGCGCCGGGGGGCGACGCCGCTAGCTCTCCCCCGCTGGGACAGGGGATCTGGTGGCTGCTCAGCGCGCGGGAGGAGCCCCGCCGCCGAGGGCCTTGTACAGCGTGGCCAGATTGGTCTCCCGCGCCAGGCGGGCGACGATCAGGGTCTTTTGCGAGGCGTAGAGCGTGCGCTGGGCGTCCAGCACCGCCAGCGAGCTGTCGATGCCCGCGCCGTAGCGCGCTTGCGACAGGCGGACGGTGTCGTTCGACGCCGCGACCAGGCGTTCCTGCGAGCCCACGCGTTCGGCGATGGTCGACTGCACCGCCAGGCCGTCTGAGACCTCGCGGAACGCGGTCTGCACGGCCCGCTCGTAATTGGCGACGGCGATGTCGCGACCGGCCTTGGCGGCGTCGAGATTGGCGATATTGGCGCCGCCCGAGAAGATCGGCAGGCTGATGCGAGGCTGGAAGGTCCAGGCGCCGTTGCCGCTGTCGAACAGGTTGCCCAGGCTGTTGCTGGCCACGCCGGTCGAGGCCGTCAGGCTGATGCTGGGGAAGAAGGCCGCGCGGGCCGCGCCGATACTGGCGTTGCTGGCGGCCAGCTGGTGCTCGGCGGCCAGGACGTCGGGACGACGGGTCAGCACCTCGGACGGCAGGCCCGCGGGCAGGTCGCGCAGGATCTGGGCCGTGACCAGGCCGCCGGCCGGCAGCAGGTCGTTGGGCACGTCGGCGCCGACGACCAGGCGAAGGGCGTTCTTGTCCTGCTCGACCAGGGCCAGCGCGGTGGCGACGTCGCTGCGCGCGGCTTCGACCAGGGTCAGGGCCTGGCTCAGTTCCAGCTGCGAGATGGCGCCGGCCTCGAACCGCCGGCGGATCAAGGTCGTGGTCTCCTGGCGGGTGCGCAGGGTCTCCTGCGACACGGCGAGCAGGTCCTGGTCGGCGGCCAGGTTCAGCCAGGCGCCGGCCGTCTGGGCGATCAGGCTGACCTGCACCGAGCGGCTGGTCTCCTGGGTGGCCAGGTAGTTCTGCAGCGCGGCGTTGCTGAGGCTGCGGATGCGGCCGAAGAGGTCGACCTCCCATGAGGCGATCCCGAGATTGGCCGTGTAGACCTCGACCGAACGGCTGGTCGCAATACCGGGAATGCTGACGACCTGCGCAGACGAGCTTTGGCCACGCGTCGCATTTGCGTTGACCTCCACCGCTGGCACGAGCGCCGATCGCTGGATGCGGTATTGGGCGCGGGACTGCTCGATGTTGAGCACCGCTATGCGCAGGTCGCGGTTGTTGGCCAGGGCCAGGTCGATCACGCCTTGCAGGCGCGGATCGATGAACACCTCGCGCCAGCCCAGGTCGGCGGCCGAGGCCGTCCCGGTGTTGGCGGCGGCGATCGGCCAGGCGTCGGCCACCGGCAGGGCCGGGCGCTCGGTCTTGGGCGCCAGGGTGCAGGCGCTCAGGGCCGTCGCGGCCAGCAGGGTCAGGGTCAGGTTACGCACGAACATCTCAGTGGCTCTCGGCCGGGGTAGCGGGGGCCGTGTCGTGGCGACGCGGCTTGGGTTTGAAGACCCGTTCGACGATCACGAAGAACAGCGGGACGAAGAAGATCGCCAGCAGGGTCGCCGAGATCATGCCGCCGATCACGCCGGTGCCGATGGCGTGCTGGCTGCCAGAGCCGGCTCCGTTCGAGATCGCCAGGGGCAGCACGCCGAAGACGAAGGCCAGCGAGGTCATGATGATCGGACGCAGACGGATGCGGACCGCCTCGACCGTCGCCTCGATCAGCTCCATGCCCTGCTCGTGGAGGTCCTTGGCGAACTCGACGATCAGGATGGCGTTTTTGGACGCCAGGCCCATGGTCGTCAGCAGGCCCACCTGGAAGTAGATGTCGTTGCTGAGGCCGCGCAGGGTGGTGGCCAGCAGGGCCCCGACGATGCCCAGCGGGATGACCATGATCACCGACAGCGGGATCGACCAGCTCTCATAAAGAGCCGCCAGCAGCAGGAACACCACCAGGATCGAGATGCCGTATAGGGCCGGAGCCTGGTTGCCGGACTCGCGTTCCTGGGCCGACAGACCGGTCCACTCGAAGCCGATGCCCGGCGGCAGCTGGGCGGCGATCTTCTCCATGGCGGCCATGGCCTGGCCCGAGCTCTTGCCCGGGGCGGGCGAGCCCTGGATATTGAGCGACGACAGACCGTTGTAGCGCTCCAGGCGCGGCGAGCCGTAGATCCAGCGCGTGGTGGCGAAGGACGAGAACGGCGCCATCGTGCCGCTGCTGGTGCGGACGTACCAGTTGTTCAGGTCTTCCGGACGCATGCGGAAGGGCGCGTCGGCCTGGACGTAGACCTTCTTGACCCGGCCGCGGTCGATGAAGTCGTTGACGTACGAACCGCCCCACGCGGCGCTGAGCGCGGCGTTGATGTCGGCCGTGGTCAAGCCCATCGCCCCGGCCTTGGCCTGGTCGATGTCGATCTTCAGCTGGGGCGTGTCGTCCTGACCGTTGGGGCGCACCCCGGCCAGGGTGGGATCCTGGGCGGCCATGCCCAAAACCTGGTTGCGCGCGGCGACCAGGGCGTCGTGGCCGACGCCGCCGATGTCCTGCAGCTGGAAGTCGAAGCCCGACGACGTGCCCAGTTCCGGCACGGCCGGCGGCACGATGGCGAAGACCATGGCGTCGCGGATCTGCGAGAACTTGGCCATGGCGCGGCCGGCGACCGCCGGGGCCTTGCGATCCGCGGCCTTGCGCTCGTCGAAGTCCTTCAGGCGGACGAAGGCCAGGCCGGCGTTCTGGCCGGCGCCGGCGAAGCTGAAGCCGGCGACCGTGAAGACGGCTTGAACCGAGTCCTTCTCGTCGTTCAGGAAGTGGTTGCGCACCTGGGTCAGGACGGCCTGGGTGCGTTCCTCCGGCGCGCCCGGCGGCAGCTGGACGATCGTGAACATCGTGCCCTGGTCTTCTTCCGGCAGGAAGGCGCTGGGCAGGCGGATGAACAGGAAGCCCATGACCAGGATGATCACGCCGTAGGCGACCATCCAGCGGCCACTCTTGCCCAGCAGGCCGCGGACGGTCCCCTGGTAGCGTCGGCTGGTGTCGTTGAAGTTGCGGTTGAACCAGTTGAAGAAGCGGTTGAACAGGTTGGTCACCGCGCCGAGCGCGCCCGGATGGTCGGTCCGCAGGGGCTCGCCGTGGCCGTGAGTGGACGGCCTGAGCAGGGTGGCGCACAGCGCCGGCGTCAGGATCAGGGCGACCAGCACCGACAGGCCCATCGCCGAGACGATGGTGATCGAGAACTGGCGATAGATCACGCCCTGCGAACCGCCGAAGAAGGCCATGGGCACGAACACCGCGGCCAGGACCAGCGCGATGCCGATCAGGGCGCCGGTGATCTCGCTCATCGACTTGCGCGTGGCCTCGACGGGAGACAATCCCTCCTCGCTCATCACCCGCTCGACATTCTCGACCACGACGATGGCGTCGTCGACCAGCAGGCCGATGGCCAGCACGAGTCCGAACATGGTCAGGGTGTTGATCGAGTAGCCGAAGACCGCAAGCACCCCGAAGGTGCCCAGGAGGACGACCGGCACGGCGATGGTCGGGATCAGGGTCGCGCGCCAGTTCTGCAGGAACAGGAACATGACGATGAAGACCAGGACGATGGCTTCGACCAGCGTCTTGATGACTTCCTCGATCGACAGCTTCACGAACGGCGTGGAGTCGTAGGGGATCACGTACCGGTAGCTGGCCGGGAAGGTCTTGGCCAACTGCTCGACCCGCGCCTTGACGGCGTCGGCGGTGTCCAGGGCGTTGGCGCCGGGCGCCAGGCGGATCGCCAGGCCGGCCGCGGGCTTGCCGTTGTACTTGGCGCCGAAGCCGTAGCTTTCCGCGCCCAGCTCCACGCGGGCGACGTCGCGCAGGTGCACGATGGCGCCGCCGGGGCTGTTCTTGACGATGATTTCCTGGAATTCGGCCGGGGTGCTCAGGCGCGACTGCGCGGTGATCGTGGCGTTCAGGCCGATGCCGGGGATGTTGGGCACGCCGCCCAGCTGGCCGGCCGAGACCTGGGCGTTCTGCGCGCGGATCGCGGCGATGACGTCGGCGGGGGTCAGGCTGTAGCTGGTCAGCTTGTTGGGATCCAGCCACACGCGCATGGCGTACTGCGCGCCGAACAGCTGCACTTCGCCCACGCCGTCGACGCGGCTGAGGGGGTCCTGCAGGTTGCTGGCGATGTAGTCGGCCAGGTCGGTGTTGGTGGTCTTGGGATCCTCGGAATACATGCCCACGATCAGCAGGAAGTTCCGGGCCGACTTGGCGACCGTCAGGCCCTGCTGCTGTACTTCCTGCGGCAGGAGGGCGGTGGCGGTCTGCAGCTTGTTCTGGACCTGGACCTGGGCGATGTCGATGTTGGTGCCGGCCTTGAAGGTCAGGGTCGTGGTGGCCGCGCCCGAGCTGTCGCTGGTCGACGACATGTAGTCCAGGCCGTCCAGGCCCTTCATCTTCTGCTCGATGACCTGGGTGACGCTGTCCTCGACGGTCTTGGCCGAAGCGCCGGGGTAGAAGGCGCTGACCGAGACCTGGGGCAGGGCGATGTCGGGATACTGGGCGATCGGCAGCGTGCGGATGGCCAGAGCCCCCGCCAGCATGATCACGATCGCGACGACCCACGCGAAGATCGGTCGATCAATGAAGAAACGAGAAAGCATGACGAGCCGGCCTTACTGAGCAGCAGCGGTAGCGGTGATGACGGCCGGCTTCACCGGGGCGCCGGGGCGGACCTTCTGCAGGCCCTCGACGATGACCTTGTCGCCGGGGTTCAGTCCTCCGGTGACCAGCCACTTGTCGCCCACCGTCTGGGTGGTGACGATCTGGCGGGGCTCGGCCGCGCCCTTGGCGTTCACCACCATGACGGTGGCGTTGCCCTTGGGATCGCGGCTGACGGCCGCCTGGGGGATCAGCATGCCGCCGTTGGCCACGCCCTTGCCCAGCTTGGCGCGGACGTACATGCCCGGCAGCAGGACGCCGTTCGGGTTGTCGAAGGTGGCGCGCAGGCCCACCGAGCCGGTGGTCGGATCGACGGTGACGTCCGAGAACTCCAGGCGACCGGGGATGGGGTAGGTCGAGCCGTCTTCAAGCGTCAGGGTGACCTGGGCCGAGCCCGAGCGGCCCAGCTGCCCGCTGTTCAGGGCCGACTGCAGCTTCAGCATGTCGGCCGAGGACTGGGTGAGGTCGACATAGACTTTCGACAGGTCCTGCACCGTGGACAGCGCGGTCGCCTGGCTGGCGGTCACGAGGGCGCCGGGCGTGACCGAGCTCTTGCCGATGCGGCCCGAGATCGGCGAGACCACCTTGGTCCAGCCCAGGTTGATGCGGGCGTTGTCGAGGGCGGCCTTCTGGGCGGCGACGTTGGCGGCGGCCTGCAGCGAAGCGGCCTGGGCGTCGTCATTGTCCTGCTTGGAGACGGCGTTGATGGCGACCAGCTCCTTGTAGCGGTCGGCCTTCAGCTTGGCGGCGGTGGCGGTGGCCTGGGCCTGGGCCAGACCGGCGGCGGCGCTGTTGTAGGCGGCTTGGTAGGTGGCCGGATCGATCTGGTACAGCGGCTGGCCGGCGCGGACGTACGCGCCTTCCTGGAACAGGCGGGCCTTGATGATGCCGCCGACCTGGGGGCGCACTTCCGAGACCAGATAGGCCGAGGTGCGGCCGGTGAGCTCGCTGGTGAGGGTGACCGGCTCGGTCTTGGCGACGATGACGCCGACGGGCGTCGGGCCGCCTTGGCCCATGCCGCCGCCGGCCCCGCCCTTGCCCTGGCCGCAGGCCGCCAGGGTCAGAGCGATGGCCGCCAGGGAGGCCGCCGAGAAGACGGCGCGAGAACGGTCGAAGGACATATAGAAACCCCAGGAGCGGCAGGGCGTCGCAGGCCTTGAGCCTTGACGACGCCCTGATGGTAACCAACATGAGAATGAACGTTCATTCTCAACGGGGCTGGACATAGGTCCGAGGTTGTCGCAAGTCAACCTTCGGGGGTTCCGTCCAGCTTGACGTGACGGAAATTTAATTGGGAAGCGAAGCTTTCGATGATCGAAGAGGCCAATACGCCGTGCCGGCCCACGCCTGAGGCGCGGCGCCAGCAGATCCTGGACGCGGCATGCGACTGCGTGCGGCAGGCCGGATTCCACGGGGCCAGCATGGCCGAAATCGCCAAGGCCGCCGGCCTCAGCGTGGGCCAGATCTATCGCTATTTCGAGAACAAGGAGGCGATCATCGCCGCCATCGTCGCCCAGGACCTGGCCGAGATGCGCGAGAAGTTCGCCGAGATGGAAAGCCGGCCGGGCAACCTGGTCGACGCGATCTCCGAGCACCTGCCCGAGGCCGTCGACAAGTGCTTCGACCTTGGCCGCGCCGCCCTGACTCTGGAGGTCCTGGCCGAGGCCAGCCGCAATCCCAAGGTCGCCGCCATCCTGCGGGCCGCCGACGCCCAGGAGCGCGTCTACGCCCAGGCGATGATGGACCGCAGCCGCAAGCCTGAATGGAGCGACGCCGAGTTCCAGGCCCGCTGCGAGGCCGTCGGCCTGCTGTTCGACGGCATGATCATCCGCGCGGTCAACCACCCCGACACCGACCGCGAACCCCTGACCCGCGTCCTGCGCGACACGCTGCGGCACCTGCTGAGCTAGGGACGGGCGACTGCTCAAGAACCGTCTCCAGGGGCGACGTGGCGTTGGACAGCATCGCCACACGTTACGTAACGTCAAGTCGTGACAAGAAAAAGCGGCGCTTGATGTCGGAACCCGTGCTCGTCTGGCGTCCTTCGTGCGATCGTGCCCCCAAGGGGCGCCGACACGACAGGCCAAGACAGGGAAGAGAGACGCCATGATCCATTCGACCGTTCGTTCGCACACGGCCTTGCTCGCGGCCGGCGCCGTCCTGGCGCTGGCGGCCTGTTCGCCTCCCGCCGACAAGACCGCCGCCGACAAGGCCCCCGCCGCGCCCTCGGCCGCGGCCCCCGCCGCCGCGCCGGCCAAGTTCGTGATGCCGGACGTCCCGGCGGGCGACTACAAGCTGGACAAGTCGCACGCCAGCCTGACGTTCAAGGTCAACCACCTGGGCTTCTCGCACTACACCGCGCGGTTCACAGAGTTCGACGCCAACCTGAAGTTCGACCCGGCCAATCCGTCGGCCTCGAGCATCGAGGCGACGATCGATCCCAGGTCGCTGGACCTGCCGGCCCCGCCGGCCGGCTTCAAGACCGAACTCCTGGGCAAGGACTGGCTGGACGCGGGTCAGTACCCGACCATCACCTTCCGCTCGACCAAGGTCGAGGTTACCGGCGCCAACACCGCCAAGGTCACCGGCGACTTCACCCTGCACGGCGTGACCAAGCCGGTGGTGCTGGACGCCACCTTCAACGGCGGCTACGCGGGCCATCCGATGGACCCGCAGGCCCGCGTGGGCTTCTCGGCCCACGGCGTGTTCAAGCGATCCGATTTCGGCGTGAAGTATGGCGTGCCCGCGCCCGGCACAACCATGGGCGTCAGTGACGAGGTCGAGGTGAACATCGAGACCGAATTCAGCGGCCCGCCGCTGCCCAAGGCGGCGGCAGCTCCGGCTCAGTAGCGGGACGCCCCCTCCGGCCGCTTCGCGGCCACCTCCCCCGTTTCACGGGGGAGGAGAGGGATGGGCGGTGCTTTCTCCTCACCCGCGCAGCGGGGGAGGCGGCGCGCTGCGGATACGCAGCGTGAAGGAGGGGGCGTTGCTTACGGAACCAAGTTCCGCGCCAGCGCCGGGACCGCCGTCACCAGTTCCTCGGCGATGATCTTCGAGCAGGCCTCGGCGCCCACCGGGCCCAGGTGAGTGTAGTCGAACATCGGCTCGAACCGGCCGGTCTTCGGCGGCGTCGCGGGCGGCGGGGCCGGCGGATCCATTGGGACGGCCGCCGCGCCCGGGATCGGCGGTTCGAAGAACTTGACCCCCACGGTCGTGCCGCTGGCGATGGCCTTGGCGATCGGCGGCGGCGGCGGAATCTCGGCCCAGTCGGCGGCCTTCAGCGGTCCCAAGGCCTGGGCGGCTTCGGCGCTGCGGCCGTTCAGGTCCACCAGCGGCGTCCCGGTCTCGGCGGCCACGGCGCGCACCGCGTTCGCCCAGGGGATCAGGTCGTCGACCAGCTTGCCGTCCTTGAACTGCCGGCGCGACAGCGGCGTGACCAGCACCGGACGGGCGCCGGCCGCGCGGACCTCGTCGATGAAACGTTTCAGATTGGCCGGGAACTCGGTCTTCAGGTCGGTCAGACGCTCGGCCCGGCCGTAGGCGTCGTTGTGGCCGAACTGGATCAGGACGTAGGTCTCGGCGAAGCCGCCGGCTCTGGCCTCGCCCAGAGCCAGGGTCCACGACCCCTCCGAGCGATAGGTCTTGGTGCTGCGCCCGCCGCGTCCCAGGTTCACGCAGGCGATGTTCGAGGTGATCCGCGTGGCGCAGAACGCCCCGCCCCAGCCGCTGTTCACCGCCGTGGTCGAGTCGCCGACCAGCACGATCTTGGTCGCCTTGAACGGCGGGGGATCGGCGGGGGCCTGGGCGAAGGCCGGCGTCGCGAGGAGGGCGGCGATCCCCAAGGCTGTCATCCCGGACAAGCGCGCAGCGCGCCGATCCGGGACCGGGGCCTGAGCGCCGAGCTTCCGGCGGTCCCGGGTCTTCGCTTCGCTACGCCCGGGATGACAACCGAGGGGAGCCGTCATTACGCCAGCGCCCGGTACTTGAAGTTCCTGAACCGCGCCGAGCCCTTGCCCGCCGCGTAGAGGCCTGGCTTGAGCATCAGGAAGCCGCCGCGCACATTGTGGTGGTAGCCCGACACTTCCATGCCCCGGTCGAACCGCTTCCAGGTCGCCCCGCCGTCGCCGCTGGTGTGGAAGCTGACGATGTGGCGGTCGTTGCGCAGCCGCATCAGCATCTTCGAGCCGTGCGGATTGGCCGGTCGGCCGCGCTCGATGCCGTACTGGTGGGTGACGAAGTTCTTTTCGTCGAAGCCCAGGCCGCAATAGAGCTGGCGGTCGTAGAACAGGATCAGGCCGGCGCGGGTCTCCGGGTCGATCTCGATCTCGCACTCGATCTCGTAGGCCTGGTCGCCGTTGATGAAGATCAGCGGCGAGCCGGTGGACGGGGCCTCGCCCGCGCCCTGCAGGACCAGGGTCCCGTTCTCGCGCTTGATGCGCTGCTGCTCGCCCGGCTTCGGGTCGAAGAAGTTCCACTGCACGCCGTACTTGTCGGTCGAGAAGTCGTCCGACAGGGCCATGCCGTGCGCAACGGCCTTGCCGCCCTTGGGCTTCTTGATGGGCCGCGAGAGATCGTCGCCCCCGACCTCGAACCATCCGTCCTTCGTCCAGGTGACCGGGGCCAGCAGGGTCTGGCGGCCCAGGGTGTAATAGCCGTTTTCGTAGCCGTGATAGACCGTCCACCAGTCGCCGGGCGTCGGGCCCTCGACCAGGGTGGCGTGGCCGCGCGACCACCACATCTCGCTGTTGTTGGTGGTGCGCACCACCGGGTTCTTCGGATCGTTCTCCCACGGACCGGCCAGCGACTTGGCGCGGGCGACGATGACCATGTGGCCGGTCGGCGGGCCGGCCGTGCCGCCCACGGCGGTGATCATGTAGTAGTAGTCGCCGCGCTTCATCACCTTGGGGCCTTCGGGCGAGAAGCCCTCGACCTCCCAGGTGTCCGGATAGCGCCATGGATCATAGACGTGCTCGGGCTTGCCCACGGTCGACAGGCCGTCGGGGGCCAGCTGGATGCGGTCGCCGCCCGACAGGAACAGCCAGCGCACGCCCTTCTCGTCGACGATGTGGCCGGGGTCGATATAGCCCGGCAGGTTCAGGTCGACCGGCTCGGACCACGGCCCTTCGATCTTGTCGGCCCAGATCACGTAGCTGGTGTTGTTCTTCGGGAACTTGGCCGGCAGGTAGATGTAGTAGCGGCCCTTGTGCTTGCAGAGTTCGGGCGCCCAGATCGAGCCCACGTTGGTCTTCAGCGTCGGGGCCAACGGCCGCCAGTTCACCAGATCCTTGGAGTGCCAGATCAGCAGACCCGGATAGGCGTCGAACGACGAGTGGGTCATGTAGTAGTCGTCGCCGTCCTTCAGGATCGACGGGTCGGGATGGTCGCCGGCCAGGATGGGGTTCAGGAAGGTCCCGTCGCCCAAGTCGGCCTTGCGCTGGCCTTCGATCCCCTTGACCCAGGTCGGCCCTTGGCCCGGCGTGGGCGCGCTGGGCAGCGTGCCCATCTGGGCGGCCTGCGAGGCGGCGGGAGCGGTGGCGGCGACGGCGGCGCCGGTGAGAAGCGAGCCCAGGGCGCCGCGACGGTTGATATCGACCATGGGGTAATCCTCCCGACGACTACTGACGTCTGTTGGCGGTCACTTAGCGACAAGCTTGGCGCGCTGTCCACCGGTGTCATTGGGGCTAAGAGCCCATTTTTTCGGTATTTTTCGAGACCGGAACCTTGGCCTCTTAACAACGCCGCAGCCCTGGAGAACCGCACAAAAAAACGCCCGGGAGAGGACCTCCCGGGCGTTTTCGTCTTGAGGGAATGGAGCGCTTAGCCCTCCATCGCCTCCAGTTCCTTGCCGCGCGTTTCCTGGATCAGCTTCTGGACCAGGAAGTACGAGACCAGGGCGCACGCGGCGTAGAAGCCGTAGGTGGCCGGCAGGCTGATCTTCTTCATGATGGGGAAGCTGAACGAGATCGCGAAGTTGGCGATCCACTGGGCGAAGCCGGCCACGGCCAGGGCCGAACCGCGCATCTGGTTGGGGAACATCTCGCCCAGCATGACCCACATCACCGGGCCCCAGCTGAGGTTGAAGAACACGACGTAGGCATTGGCCGAGACCAGGGCGATCAGGCCGGTGTTGCCCGACAGATGCAGTCCGCCGGCCGCGTCGATCGAAGCAGTCGAGAAGCACCAGGTCAGCAGGCCCAGGGTCACGGCCATGCCGGCCGAACCGATCAGCAGCAGCGGCTTGCGGCCGATCTTGTCGATCAGGCCGATGGCGAGCAGGCAGGCCAGGATCGACAGCGAACCCGACAGGATGTTGATCTTCAGGCTGTCGTTCTCGGTGAAGCCCACCGACTGCCACAGCACCGAGCCGTAGTAGAAGACGATGTTGATGCCGACCAGTTGCTGGAACACGGCCAGGACCAGGCCGGCCCACAGGATCGGACGCAGCTTCTTGGTCACCGGGTCCAGCAGGTCCGACAGCTTCGGCTGGTGGTCGGCGGCCAGCGAGGCGCGGATCTCGGCGACCTTGGCGGCGCCTTGGCCTTCGCCGAACAGGCGCGACAGGATCTTTTCCGCCTCGGCGTCCTTGCCCTTGGCCACCAGGTAGCGCGGGCTTTCCGGAATGGTCAGCAGGCACAGGAAGAAGACGCCGGCCGGGATGACCTGCATCCAGAACATCCAGCGCCAGGCGGGCAGGCCCAGCCAGAATTCGGCGGTCGAGCTGCCGGCGGTGTTGGCCAAGAAGTAGTTGGCCAGGAACGCGCCGGTCAGGCCGGTGATGATCATGATCTGCTGCACGGACGACATGCGGCCGCGGATGTTCGCGGGCGTGACTTCCGAGATGTAGACCGGGCACAGCACCGAAGCGGCGCCGACGCCCAGGCCGCCGATCAGGCGGAAGATCACGAAGATCAGCGAGGAGGAGGCCCCGCCGGTGCCCAGGGCGCTGATCACGAACAGCAGGGCCGAGATGATCATCACGGTGCGGCGGCCCCACACGTCGGCCAGGCGGCCGGCCGCGAAGGCGCCGAAGGCGCAGCCGAGCAGGATGGCGGCGACGTTCAGGCCTTCGCCCGCTTCGGTCAGGCCGAAGGCGGCTTTCAGGCCGTTCTGGGTGCCGTTGATGACCCCGCTGTCATAGCCGAACATGAAGCCGCCGATGGTGGCGACGGCGACAATGGCGGCCACGAAGGCCATGTTCACCTTGGCGCCGTCGGCGCTCATCCCCGGGCTGGGGCCGGCGTTAGCTACAGATGCCACTTTGTGTTTCCCCGATAGGCCCGAAGGCCGCGTTTGATCCCTAACGAGCCCTGGACAGGGGCCTTTGGTTGGCTCGACCTTAATGTTAGCGGTATCAGGTCGCAAGCGTCGTCAATGAGTCCAGGCTTAAGCCACGATGGCAACGTTGTCATCCGTGTCGCAGCCTAGTTGGGCGCGACTCTGCACCGGAACATTGCCGAAAAGACATTTGCTCCCGGGCCCGCGATGGCGTCTTAGCCTCGGCGTCGGGGCGAAGCGCCGCCGACGGTCCTTCGGGGGAAGAACGTGTCGGTTCCGAAAGTCTTGTCGTCCGCCGCAAAGGCGTGCCCATCGCATGGGTCGGTCGTAAGGATCGCCGACGCACTGGCGTCCAACCTCTGGAAACAAGCGCGGACAGTCGAGGGGAGACCGCCGATGGAACGGATTTTCGGGGATGGGCCGGTGCGCTGGATCGGACCCGCTCTGGCGGCGGCGGCGATCCTGTCGCCGGGTCTGACCACGGCTCAGACGACGCCGGCCCCCAAGCCGGCAGCCAGGCCCGCCGACGCCCCGACCGCCGTCGAGGGCGTGACGGTGACCAGCGACTCGACGGCCATGCGCACCTCGATCGACCGCCGCAGCTACAGCGTCGCCAACGACCTGTCGGCCAAGACCGGCTCGATCGCCGACGCCCTGCGCAACATCCCCTCGGTCGAGGTCGACGTGCAGGGCAATGTCA
>Ga0102591_1001963_pt1 | contig 24705 bp, 29 predicted proteins | sample AraplaCol_mCL_r2_2_FD_76860 | JGI IMG/M metagenome (GOLD analysis project Ga0102591, IMG submission 76860) | Arabidopsis root microbial communities from North Carolina, USA - plate scrape MF_Col_mCL_r2 (SPADES assembly) (version 2) | ecosystem: Host-associated > Plants > Roots > Endosphere... | reverse complement strand
GCCGTACTGCAGCGCGTCCAGCAGGAAGCCGAACTTCTCGCGTGCTTCTTCAGCACCGATCTTCAGCGCGCGGAACACTTTCGACTGCACTTCTTCGCGGTGGATACGGATCGAGCCGCCGCCCAGTTCCCAGCCATTCAGCACCATGTCGTAGGCCTTGGCGATACATGCGCCTGGATTGGTTTCCAGCATGTCTTCGTGGCCGTCTTTTGGCGAAGTGAATGGGTGGTGGGTTGCGGTCCAGCGGTCTTCTTCTTCGTCGTATTCGAACATTGGGAAGTCGATCACCCACAGCGGTGCCCACACGTCGTTGAACAGGCCGTTGGCCTTGCCAAACTCGGAGTGGCCGATCTTCACGCGCAGCGCGCCGATCGCGTCGTTCACCACCTTCGCCTTGTCGGCGCCGAAGAAGATCAGGTCGCCGTCTTGTGCGCCGGTCAGTTCCAGGATCTTGTTCAGGGCTTCGTCGTGGATGTTCTTCACGATCGGCGACTGCAGGCCGTCACGGCCCTTGGCCTTCTCGTTGACCTTGATGTAGGCCAGGCCCTTGGCGCCGTAGATGGCGACGAACTGGGTGTACGCGTCGATTTCCGAACGCGGCATGTCGGCGCCCTTAGGCACGCGCATGCCGACCACGCGGCCGTTCTTCATGTTGGCGGCGCCGGAGAACACCTTGAACTCGACGTCCTTCATCACGTCGGTCAGTTCGGTGAATTCCAGCTTGACGCGCATGTCAGGCTTGTCCGAACCGTACTTGCCCATGGCTTCGGCGAAGTCCATCACCGGGAACGGGTTTGGCAGTTCCACGTCCATGGTGTTCTTGAACACGTTGCGGATCATGGTTTCGAACAGGTCGCGGATCTCCTGCTCGTTCAGGAACGAGGTTTCGCAGTCGATCTGGGTGAATTCCGGCTGGCGGTCGGCGCGCAGGTCTTCGTCACGGAAGCACTTGGTGATCTGGTAGTAACGGTCGAAGTTGGCGACCATCAGCAGCTGCTTGAACAGCTGCGGCGATTGCGGCAGCGCGAAGAATTCGTGCGCGTTCACGCGCGATGGCACCAGGTAGTCGCGCGCGCCTTCCGGGGTGGACTTGGTCAGCACCGGGGTTTCGATATCGATGAAGCCCAGGGAGTCCAGGTACTTGCGCACTTCCATCGAGACCTTGTAGCGCAGGCGCAGGTTGTTCTGCATCTGTGGACGGCGCAGGTCCAGCACGCGGTGGGTCAGGCGGGTGGTTTCGGACAGGTTGTCGTCGTCCAGCTGGAATGGAACAGGCACGGAGGCGTTCAGCACTTCCACCTTGGTGGCGATCACTTCGATCTTGCCGGACTTCAGCTTGGCGTTGACGGTTTCCGGGGTACGTGGCTTGACGGTACCGGTGATGTGCAGGCAGTACTCGTTGCGCACGGATTCAGCGACTTTGAACATATCGGCAAAGTCCGGGTCGCAGACCACTTGCACCAGGCCTTCGCGGTCGCGCAGGTCGATGAAGATCAGGCTGCCGTGGTCACGGCGACGATGCACCCAGCCGCACAGGCTGACGGTTTGACCTACGAGGGCTTCAGTTACGAGGCCGCAGTATTCAGTACGCATGGACATATTGATTCTCAGTTTCAGGTTAAGTTTTATTCAGGGACGACAACGCCCATCGAAACGATGTACTTCAGTGCGGCATCGACGCTCATATCGAGCTCGACTACATCTTTTTTCGGCATCATCAGGAAGAAGCCGGAAGTTGGGTTCGGCGTGGTTGGCACGTAGACGCTGATGTATTCATCGTCCAGGTGCTTCTGCACTTCGGTGGCCGGTGCGCCGGTCAGGAAGGCGATCGTGCGCGACCCGGCGTGCGGATAAGGCACCAGCACGGCTTTGCGGAAAGCATTGCCGGAATCGGAGAACAGCGTATCCGATACCTGCTTCACGCTGCCGTACAGCGAGCTCACCACCGGGATCCGATGCAGCAGCTTTTCCCATTGGCGAACCAGGAAATTACCGACCAGGTTATTAGTCAGCAGGCCGGTGAGGAACACGATGACGACGGTCAGGATGGTGCCCAAGCCTGAAATCCGATATTTCTCGGGCAGCCATTTTTCCGGGATCAGCAGCAGGGACTGGTCCATGGTGGAGATCACCAGGTTCAGCACCCAAGCCGTAATCGCCAGCGGTACCAGGACCAGCAGGCCGGTTATGAAATATTTGCGCATCGTGTTCCTTGTGCGGGGTAAATCAAGCCTCGCTGGTCGACTTGGCCGGTGCAGGCGCCGGGGCGGCTGCCGCCGGAGCTTCAGTCTTGGCCGCGCTGGCAACGCCGGTCGCCGGGGCGGTGCCGCCACGGAAATCGGTTACGTACCAACCGGTGCCTTTCAGTTGAAAGCCGGCTGCAGTCAGTTGCTTCTTAAAGGTGGACTTGCCGCAGGAAGGGCAATCCGTGAGCTGCGGATCAGAGATCTTTTGCAGCACATCCTTGGCAAAGCCACATTCCTCGCAGCGGTAAGCGTAGATAGGCATCTATTACTCCGCAAAAAACATCAAAACCCTGAATTATAAAGCTTTTTTCCGGCGCCAGGCCATCCAGCGCTCCTTGCCCTGGAATACCGGGATGGAGTCGCTTGCCGGCTCGTCGTGCTCGAGGTCGAAGTGAGCGCCCATTAACTGCGCCAGCTGCTCCCTGCCTGCACCGAAGGGCGGGCCTTTCGGGTTGTCGTCGAAGAAGAAGTAGCCTAGCAGCAGGCCGCCTTCCGGCAGCAATTGTGCCCAGCACTGCACGACACGCGGCCACATGTCGCGCGGCATGGCACACAGGAAGGCGCGTTCGTAGACCAGGTCCAGCGGCTGCGGCGGGTCGTAAGCGAAGAAGTCGGCTTCGATGACGTGCTCGCGCCAAGGGCCGACGGCTTGTTGCGCCGCAACAACGGCGGAGGGCGAGAAGTCGATGGCGGTGGCGTTCCAGCCAGCTTCGCAGAAGGCTTGCAGCTCGTAGCCGCTGCCGCAGCCGGGGATCAGCACCGAAAGCCGGCAACCCGATGTCTGACCCGCAGGGTCAGACACTGGTTTACCGGTTTGGAGCCAAGCAGAGAGTTGCACCGGCACCCCACCCCGGTCCCAAGGCATGAATTCCGCCTCAAACCGCTGGTCCCAGAACCCCGGGGTGCGCGGGTCACGGTTAGTGAAGTCGGGCATAAGCAAGGTACGCCACAGCGCCCACCACAAACGACCCTACAAAGAACGCAAAGAACGACAGCAACCGATTGGTATGCCGCTGCTCGGCCACAAGATGCGCCAGTAAAACCCTGGTCTCCACATCCCGCTCCGCCGCAACAGTAAGCGCCTGGTGCGCCAGCCGCGGCAACTGCGGGAAGATATGCGAATACCGCGGCGCCTCCGCCTTCAGGCGCTCCACCAGTCCGCGCCAGCCAACCTGCTCCGCCATCCAGCGCTCCAGGTAAGGCTTGGCCGTCTTCCACAAATCCAGGTCAGGATCGAGCTGGCGGCCGAGGCCCTCGATATTCAGCAGCGTCTTCTGCAGCAGCACCAGTTGCGGCTGCACTTCCACATTGAAGCGGCGCGAAGTCTGGAACAAGCGCAGCAGCACCTGGCCGAACGAAATATCCTTCAGCGGACGATCGAAGATCGGCTCGCAGCAGGCGCGCACAGCCGCTTCCAGTTCATCGACACGGGTTTCTTTCGGCGCCCAGCCGGATTCAATGTGCGCTTCCGCCACGCGCTTGTAATCGCGGCGGAAGAAAGCCAGGAAGTTCTGCGACAGGTAATCCTTGTCGTAATCGTTCAGCGTGCCGACGATGCCGAAGTCCAGCGCGATATAGCGGCCAAACGACTCCGGTTCGATCGACACCAGGATATTCCCCGGGTGCATATCGGCGTGGAAGAAGCCATCGCGGAACACCTGCGTGAAGAAGATCTCCACGCCATCCGACGACAGCTTTTTCAAGTCCACGCCAGCCTCGATCAGGCGGTCGATCTGCGACACCGGGATGCCGTGCATGCGCTCCATGACGATCACATTGCTGGAGCAGTAATCCCAGTACATCTCCGGCACCAGCAGCAGCTTGGAATCGGCGAAGTTGCGGCGCAACTGGCTGGCATTGGCGGCCTCGCGCATCAGGTCCAGCTCATCGTGCAGGTACTTGTCGAACTCCTGCACCACTTCCTGGATCTTCAGGCGCTTCGAATCGGCCCAAACGCGGTTGATGAAGTTGGCCGCGATATGCATCAGCGCCACGTCTTCATCGATCAGCTTCTTCATGCCCGGACGCAGGACTTTCACCGCCACCTGGGTGCCATCCTTCAGCGCTGCAAAGTGCACCTGGGCGATGGAGGCCGAGGCCACCGGCACGCGCTCGAAGCGCGCAAACAATTCGTCAGGGTGGGCGCCCAGCGACTCCTCGATCATCTTGATCGCGAGGTCGGAATCGAAGGGCGGCACGCGGTCCTGCAGCTTGGACAGCTCGGCCACGATGTCGAGCGGGAACAGGTCGCTGCGGGTCGACAGCACCTGCCCGAACTTGACGAAGATCGGCCCCAGTTCCTCCAGCGCGCGCCGCAGGCGCACCGCGCGCGGCGTCGACAGGTCGCGCCAGAAGAAAACGGTATCGAGGAACTTGCTGATGCGTGGCTTGTCGAAGCCGGAAATGGCGATTTCATCCAGCCCGTATCGGACGGAGACACGGACGATCTTGAACAGCCGAAGAAATTTGCGGATCATTTAGCCAGTTTTTGTTCGAGTTTTTCCAGCCGCTTGCTGGCGCGTTCCACGTCGTCGCGGAAGCGGGTCACATCGGCCGCAAAGCTTTCCGCCACCACCGGGCGGATCAACAGCGGATTCTCGTCGAGGAAGTACTCCGCGACATTCTCGGCCACTTTGCGCTGGCCGTTGCGCGCGCCCTGCATTACTGCCTTCGCGCCTTGAACCAGGCGCACGGCGGCAATCGGGCCCACCAGTTTTTCCAGGTCGTACTCCGCTTCCCATCGCAGCGATTGCGCCAGGTGCGAAATGGCGTTGGCGAATTCGGCATCGCCTTCGATCTGGACGTATGAGAAGGCGCGCTCGCGGTTTTGCGCGATCAGGGGCAGGTCGCTGAGCTTCAGGCGAATCGTCACCGCCGCTCCCGCCTCGCTGCCAGCCGCCTCCACCATGCCGTCCGGCGCCACACGCAGGCGCAGCACAGCAGGGCTGGCATCGATCACGGCAACCTTGCCGGCATGCAGCTTGAGCTCAGTGCGCGCCCAGGGCTCCTGCGCCAGCAGGTGGTTGATGGTGGCTGCCGCCGGCATGCTCAGGCCAGGCAGCTTGGGGGGAAATGGAAGCATTGTCGTCGTCTTTTTTATCGCAAAACCGGCAACCCGGTGTCTGACCCAGTGGGTCAGACACCGCTCTACCGGTTTGCAGAAAACAAAACCGCCCCGGAAAGCCAGGGCGGTCTCGATCTTACCAGTTACTGCGCGATGTCACGCAAGCTGCTGGATACCTGCCAGCATCCAGCCGGTTTTGCCGTTATGCGGTTTGCTCAGGTTCCACACTTCCTGGAACGGTTCAGGCAGCGCATCGGCGGCAGGTTTCATCTTGCCCCAGAACTTCACGCTGGCCAGGTAATCATTGCCGTCGTTCTCGATGCCCAGCAGTTCAGCCTCAATTGCCACCACATCGGTGTACTCGGCTTGCGCGCCGCGTTCCTGGATCTGCATGCGCAGCTCAGCAAACACTTCGGGCGTGGTGAAGGTGCGGATATCTTCCACGTCTGCCTTGTCCCAAGCCGCCTGCAGGCGGATGTAGTTGGCCTTGGCAGCACGCAGGAAGCCAGCGGTATCGAAGTCTGCCGGCACGCCCCAAGGGGTATGGGCTACGGCTTCCGCCGCGGCAGGCGCCGCCAGGGCTGCGCCGGCAGCAGGCATCACCGGCTCGAAAGCAGTTGGCTGCAGCTGGTGCACATTGCCGCCGTTATAGCCGCCGCTGAACGCTGGCTGGGCTGCCGGCTGCGACTTGCGGCGCAGCATGCGAACGATGAAGAAGATCACGCCGCCGATCAGGGCGATCATCAGGATCGAACTGATGGCCGATGCCATGGCGCCGCCCAGGCCGAAGTGCGACAGCAGCGCGCCCAGGCCAAGGCCCAGCAGTGCCCCGCCGAGGATGCCCTTCCACATGCTAGGTTTCTTCGCTACCGGAGCCGGTGCTGCAGGCGCCGGAGCAGCCGCTGGACGGTTGGCAGTCGGCGCTGCGGTCGGAGCAGTCGGAGCAGGTGCTGGAGCAGTCTGCTTCGGCATGCTGCTCACGCTCGACGACTGGCGGCCGAAGGACTTGCCGCCGCCCATCGGGCGTGCGGACAACTCGCTCATCATGCTCACAGCGGACAGCGCAATCATTGCGCCAGCCAGGAATTTCTTCATTTTCATCGTATCCGATATCTCACATTTTGATGCCAGTGTGTAAAGCGGCCACACCCGCCGTCAGGTTGTAGTACTGCACGCGCTCGAGACCCGCAGCCTGCATCATGGTCTTCAGCGTTTCCTGGTCCGGGTGCATGCGGATGGATTCAGCCAGGTAGCGATAACTCTCCGAATCGCTGGCCACTTTCTGGCCCATCCACGGCAGCACCGTGAAGGAATAAAAGTCATATGGTTTTTGCAAGAGCGGATCCACTTTCGAGAATTCCAGCACCAGCAATTTGCCGCCCGGCTTCAGCACGCGACGCATTTCAGAAAGAGCAACATCCTTGTGCGTCATATTGCGCAGGCCAAACGCCACGCTGACACGGTCGAAGTAGTTATCCGGGAACGGCAGCTTCTCCGCATCGCAAATCAAGGTGGGGGTAACCAGCCCCTTATTCAAGAGACGATCACGGCCGACCCGCAGCATCGACTCGTTGATGTCGGTCAGCCAGACTTCGCCGGTCGAGCCCGCCGCCTTGGCAAACGCCTTGGCCAGGTCGCCGGTACCGCCCGCGATGTCAAGCACCTTCATGCCGGGACGCACGGCGGCGTTAGCAATAGTGAAAGCCTTCCAGATGCGGTGCAGGCCGCCGGACATCAGGTCGTTCATGATGTCGTACTTGGCGGCGACGGAGTGGAAGACCTTGGCGACTTCCTTGACTTTGTCTTCTTCGTTGACGGTTTTATAACCGAAATGGGTGGTATTGGTCATTTTGAGGGTGCCTTGTAATTGCCGCATTATACATTTGTGGGGTGACGCACAGATTTTGACGAAGCTTGTCAACCAGAATGCTCAACGAGCGTTTTATGGCTCAGACGACTTGTCTTACTAGGAGATTTTCAGATGGAGCTTCAGCAAAAATTGCCCGCGGACATTTTTTTCCCGGATATCGACGAAGCCACCAAGCAGTTCATCGATGCCACCCGCGCCCAATCGCGTGCACTGGCGTCCGCTGAGCCGCATCCGATGACCTTTAACGTAGAGGCCATCCGTCGCCTGACTCCGGAAGCCCGTGCCGCATTCCGCTACATCTGGGAGCGTGAGCAACAGCGCTACGAGGAGTTCCAGCGCCGCAAAATGATGGTCAACTAAGCATTCTTTCAATGGCGGCAACATGCCGCCATTTCTTGACGTATCCGAAAGCAGGCATTTGGGCCAAGCGTAAGCTGGCCCAATGCCCAGCAAGATTTACCTCGACACTTCCATCCTCTGCGCCCTGGCCGACCCGCCAGCCCGCAGCGCCTACGCACGCACCTGCCAGTCGCTGACCCGGCGCTGGTTCCGCGCCCTGCCGCATACGCGCAACCTTTGCACGTCCGAAATTGCACTCCAGGAGATTATTGCCGGCCCAGCTGAACTGGCTTCAGCGCGTCTTGGCAAAGCCGAAGCTTTGCTGGTCCTTCCCGACAATAAGAAATTTCGCGACAAAGGGGAACTTTTCATGGCCGATGGGGGCCTAAGCTCTAATGTCACAACAATTGGTTCTCAGATCGCATGTGCGTCCAATTTCAGCGCGAATCTATTCGTAACGTGGCAATGGCTGCGCCTGGAATACCACCGCTTATCAAATCTGCACGTAATGCTTGACGCGGCTGGATTGGCACAAATCGATTTCATCACTCCCCTACAACTCTTGGAGCTCAACTATGAAACGATACAGACTTCCTGATGACGTGGATTTTCCGGAGTTGGACGCCGCCACAAAGGAAGAAATGGATAAGATGCACGAAGACATGCTCAGGCTCTGCCCCGGTTCGCCAGACGACTTACCTGAAGTGACCTCATTTACCCCGGAATTTTTACGCACCTTGCCTGCGAAAAATCGCGCAATGTACAAATACGTCTGGCTGCGCCATGTGCGCGAGTATGAGGAATACATGCGCCAGCACCCGGAGCTGGACCGGGACTGACTCAGTGGTGATGGCCGCAGCCGTGGGCTTTGGCGGCAGCGCCAGGCAGCACGGCGCCCGGCTCGCGGCCGGAGTCGCCGGGGAAGCCGGCGGCTTCCAGGCGCCTCAGGTAGTCGGCCCAGTGGTGCTCCATGCGGGCGCCCAGGTCGTACAGGTAATCCCAGGTGTACAGGCCGGAGTTATGGCCGTCGTCAAAGGTCGGCTTGACGGCGTAATTGCCGACCGGCTCGAGGTTGGTCATGGCGACGTCGCGCTTGCCGACCTGCAGGACTTCCTGGCCCGGGCCATGACCTTTCACCTCTGCCGACGGCGAATACACGCGCAGCAGTTCGAAAGGAATGTTGAAGCTCGTGCCATCATCGAAGGAGACTTCGAGGTAGCGCGATTTGCTGTGAACGGTCAGGCCGGTTGGGTTCTTCATTTCAGGTTCAGGATAATCGCCGCTCGCAGGGCCGGCAGCAATGCCGCGCGCGCTGCCACAGCAGCTGGATCGGCTTCACGCTGCTTCGCGCCCCAGGTCGGGTTCGGGAAGTGCGCATCGTCAGTGTAGCGCGGGATGACGTGCCAATGCACGTGCGGCGTCATGTTGCCGAAGCTAGCCACGTTGACCTTGTGCGGTGCCATGGTTGCGCGCTGCGCTTGTTCGACCGCCCAGACGGTCTGCATGACGTGGTCGCGGTCCGCCGGCGACAGGTCGGTCATTTCGCGTACATGGTCGTGCCACACCACGCGGACGTAGCCGGGGTAGCCCGGCTCATCGACCAGGATCACCGCCAGGCGATCGTCGCGCCAGACCAGCGGGCTCGCCGCGCCAGCAGGAGCCGCATCGAAGCCTGCCAGCAGTTTGCACAGGTCGCAGTTGGTCGTCATACCAGCACCCTTTCGATGCCGCCATCATTGGCGCGGGCAACGTAATCCACCAGCCAGTTCTCGCCCAGCTTGTGCTTGGCGATCTCGATCACGATGTAATCGGCGGTCGTGCCGGAATCATCGTTGTAGCGGGTCAGGCCCTGCATGCAGGATGGGCAGGAGGTCAGGATCTTGACGTCGCCCTTGAAGCCATCCGCGCGCAGCTTGTCGGCACCCGACACCATCTCCTGCTCCTTGCGGAAGCGGACCTGGGTCGAAATATCCGGGCGGGCAGCAGCGAAGGTGCCCGATTCGCCGCAGCAGCGGTCGTTCTTCTCGATCTTCACGTTGTCGATGGTGGATACCAGCGCATTCACCGTCTTGATCGGATCCTGCTGCTTCATCGGGGTGTGGCAAGGATCGTGGTACATGTAGCGGGTACCTTCCACGCCTTCCAGCTTGACGCCCTTCTCCAGCAGGAACTCGTGGATATCCATGATGCGGCAACCTGGGAAGATCTTCTCGAACTCATAGGTCGCCAACTGGTCGTAGCAGGTACCGCAAGATACCACCACGGTCTTGATGTCCAGGTAGTTCAGCGTATTCGCCATGCGGTGGAAGAGGACGCGGTTATCCGTCATCATCTTCTCGGCCTTGTCGTATTCGCCCGCGCCTCGCTGCGGATAGCCGCAGCACAGGTAACCCGGTGGCAGCACCGTCTGCACGCCCACTTCCCACAGCATGGCCTGCGTCGCCAGGCCCACCTGCGAGAACAGTCGCTCCGAACCGCAGCCCGGGAAGTAGAACACCGCTTCCGTATTGGCGTTGGTCTTCTTAGGGTCGCGGATGATCGGGATCATCTTGTTGTCTTCGATGTCCAGCAGCGCACGCGCCGTCTTCTTCGGCAGGTTGCCCGGCATCTTCTTGTTCACGAAGTGGATCACCTGCTCGCGCACGGCCGGCTTGCCGACAGTCGGCGGCGGTGCCTTGGTCTGCTTGCGGGCCACGGCCTTGAACACTTCATGGCCCAGCCGCTGCGCCTTGTAGCCCCAGCCGATCATGGTCTGCCGTGTCGCCTGGATCGTCGCCGGATCGGACGCGTTCAGGAAGAACATTGCCGCCTTCTTGCCCGGATTGAACGAACGCTTGTTCATCTTGCGCAGCAGGTTACGCATATTCATCGACACGTCGCCGAAGTCGATGTTGACCGGGCACGGCGTCGCGCACTTGTGGCAAACGGTGCAGTGGTCGCTGACGTCCTCAAACTCTTCCCAGTGGCGGATCGAGATGCCGCGGCGGGTCTGCTCTTCGTAAAGGAAGGCCTCGATCAGCGCCGAGGTGGCGAGGATCTTGTCGCGCGGCGAATACAGCAGGTTGGCGCGCGGCACGTGGGTCGAGCACACCGGTTTGCACTTGCCGCAGCGCAGGCAGTCCTTGACGCTGTTGGCGATGTCGCCGATATCGCTCTGCTGCATGATCAGCGATTCGTGGCCCATCAGGCCGAACGAAGGCGTGTAAGCGTTCAGCAGCGTCGCTTCCATGCCCGGCAGGTTGAGCAGCTTGCCCTTGTTGAAGCGGCCTTCCGGGTCGACGCGCTTCTTGTACTCGCGGAATTCACCGATCTCGTCGTCGGTCAGGAACTCCAGCTTGGTGATGCCGATGCCGTGTTCACCCGAAATCACGCCGTTGAGCGAACGGGCCAGCTTCATGATGCGCGCTACAGCCTTGTGCGCATCCTGCAGCATTTCGTAGTGGTCCGAGTTGACCGGCAGGTTGGTGTGCACGTTGCCGTCGCCCGCGTGCATGTGCAGCGCCACGAACACACGGCCGTGCAGCACGCGCTTATGAATCGCCTGCGCTTCGTCGAGGATCTGCTTGTAGGCGCCGCCGTTGAAGATCTGGCGCAGGTGCGCGCGGATTTCCTGCTTCCAGCTGATACGCACGGTACGGTCTTGCGCCACGTCGAACAGGGTCGCTTGCGGCTGGTGCTGCAGGCGGTCGTCCAGCGCCCCGGCCAGGTGCTCCAGGCCCAGCGCCAGCAGGTCGCCCCGCACCTCGGCCAGCGGTTTGTCCAGGTTGGCGAGGATGAAGGTCCAGCGCGCATGCACCTGGTCCACCAGCGCCAGCGCCAGCGTCTGGCGGTCGCCCAGCATTTCGTCGTAGCCGACCTTGTCGTCGGAGGCGTCGTCGCTCTTGCCGATCGGGAGCTTGTCGGCGCCGAGGAATTCGCGCAGTTCTTCTGCCAGTTGCAGCTTGTTCTTGATCGACAGCTCGATGTTGATGCGCTCGATGCCGTCGGTGTATTCGCCCATGCGGTTGAGCGGAATCACCACGTCTTCATTGATCTTGAAGGCGTTGGTGTGCTTTGCGATTGCCGCGGTACGGGCGCGGTCCAGCCAGAACTTCTTGCGCGCTTCCGGGCTGACGGCCACGAAGCCTTCGCCGACGCGGGTGTTCGCCAGGCGCACCACTTCGGATGCGGCCAGCGCTACGGCATCTTCGTCGTCGCCGACAATGTCGCCGAACAGCGCCATCTTCGGCAGCACGCCGCGCTTGGACTTGGTGGCGTAGCCGACGGCGCGCAGGTAGCGCTCGTCCAGGTGCTCCAGGCCGGCCAGGCGGATGGTCTTGAATTGCTCGCCTTGTGCCGGCAAGCCGTCCAGGTAATCCTTGATTTCCACGATCGACGGAATCGCATCGCGTGCCTGTCCGAAGAACTCCAGGCAGACGGTGCGCGTGTACTTCGGCATTTTGTGCAGGATCCAGCGCGCGGACGTGATGAGGCCATCGGTGCCCTCTTTCTGCACGCCCGGCAGGCCGGCCAGGAACTTGTCGGTAACGTCCTTGCCCAAGCCTTCCTTGCGGAACTTGCGGCCTTCGATTTCCAGGATCTCGGTCTTGAATGGCTCGCCCTTGGCTTCGCCGCGCGAGTTCGGATGCGTCCATTCCAGCTTGAAGCGCGCCAGCGGCGTGTCGTGGATCTTGGACAGGTTGTGGTCCAGGCGCGTGACTTCGAGCCAGTCGCCGTTCGGGTCGACCATGCGCCACGAAGCCAGGTTATCCAGCGCGGTGCCCCACAGCACGGCCTTCTTGCCGCCCGCGTTCATGGCGATATTGCCGCCGATGCAGGACGCGTGGGCCGACGTCGGGTCAACTGCGAACACGAAGCCCGCCTTCTCGGCCGCTTCGCTGACTTTATTCGTGATGACGCCCGCTTCCGAATGGACGGTCGCGTATTCGCGGTCCAGGCCAGGCAGCACCTTCATTTCGACGGCGCCGAGCTTGAGCAGCTTTTCGGTGTTGATCACGGCCGACAGCGGCGTCAGCGGAATCGCGCCGCCGGTGTAGCCAGTGCCGCCGCCGCGCGGGATGATGGTCAGGCCAAGCTCGATACAGCCTTTCACCAGGCCGGCCATTTCATCTTCGCTGTCCGGGGTCAGCACCACGAACGGGTACTCGACGCGCCAGTCGGTCGCATCGGTGACGTGGGTGATGCGCTTCATGCCGTCGAAGCAGATATTGTGCTTCTCGGTGTATTTGCCCAAGACCTTCAACGTGCGCTTGCGCAAGTCATACATCTGGCGGAACTCTTCGCCGAAGTCGGCGACAGCCTTGCTGGCGGCGCGCAGCAGCTTTTCCACGTTGCCGCTGCGCTTCTGCGATTCGGCATCGGCTGCAGTGTCGACCGTGTTGCGGCGCTTGTCCACTTCCGACAGGCGGTGGTGCAGCGCATCGATCAGGGCCTGGCGGCGCTTCGGGTTATCCAGCAGGTCGTCCTGCAGGTAAGGGTTGCGGCGCACGACCCAGATATCGCCCAGCACTTCGTACAGCATGCGCGCGGAACGGCCGGTCTGGCGAGAAGCCCGCAGTTCGTCCAACAACACCCAGGACTCTTCGCCCAGAAGGCGGATCACGATTTCGCGATCAGAGAACGAGGTGTAGTTGTACGGAATTTCCCGCAAGCGGGCGTGGGCGTGACCATCGGGCGATTCGGCAAGCAGTGCCTGGATTTGAGCTGGTGCGTTCATATTGCGAGGATGGGGGGGATGACGCTAGGACAGGACATTCTATCTTATTGCGGCGCACAAGACAGGAACAGCCTTAGAGGCCAACAGGGTTCCGTTAACGTCAATTTACAGAACAAAATATTCGTGCAGCCGCAAATTCCCGTCTTTAATTCACGCAAAAAGTCCCTTCCTTCGCCGAAATTTTGCATCTGTGCTGCTATGCGGAATGTTTAGCCGCCAAGAGCGTGGGCCACAGAGCGCCAGAAGCCATCCGGCACGTACAGCAGCAAGGAAGTCATGGTCACGTAACGCGCCAGTTTGCCGATCGCCATGTACATGACGGACGGCCAGAATGGCAGCTTCAGCCAGCCGCCCAGTGTACACAGCGGGTCACCTATGCCGGGTACCCAGGACAGCAGCATGGTCTTGGCCCCATAGTGCGCAAGCCATCCGAACCAGCGGCTCGAACGCTCTTTGGTGAAGGCCTTCTTGGCGTAATAACCGATCCAGTAATCAACGATCCCGCCCAGCGTGTTGCCCACCGTGGCGACCGCAATGGCCGGCCAGAACAATTCAGGGTTGGCTTTACAGACGGCAAAGACAGCAGGCTCCGAGCCCAAAGGCACCAGCGTGGCCGAGACGAAACTGATGATAAAGACCGAGGTCAGCCCCACTTCTGGCGCCGCGATAAGGTCCAGCAGCCAGCGAATAGCGTTTTCAATCATGGGTCAATTATAATCATCCGTACCAAGCTCAAAGCACGTTAGACATCCTGCCACCCGCATACCCGCATGGCAGGCGTGCACCCCCTTCGGTTACCCGCCGTTGTCAGTCTTTGCACCACACCTTAACTTTTGCAAATCATGACTATCGACTACCTGAAGAAAATCCTGACCTCCCGCGTCTATGACGTGGCCCATGAATCCCCGCTCGAACTGGCACCGATTCTCTCGCAACGAATTGGCAACCAGATTTACTTCAAGCGCGAGGACATGCAGGACGTCTTTAGCTTCAAGGTACGCGGCGCTTACAACAAGATGGCGAATCTGAGCGACGCGCAATTGAAGCGCGGCGTCATTTGCGCCTCGGCCGGCAACCATGCGCAGGGCGTTGCCCTGTCCGCAGCCAGACTCGGTTGCCGCGCACTCATCGTCATGCCTGCCACCACGCCGCTGCTGAAAGTGGAATCCGTGCGTCGCCGCGGCGGCCAGAGTGTGGAAGTGGTGCTGCATGGCGAGTCCTATACGGACGCCTACAACCACGCCCTGCAACTTGAAAAAGAGCAGAAGCTGACCTTCGTGCACCCGTTCGACGATCCGGAAGTGATCGCCGGCCAGGGCACGATTGCCATGGAAATCCTGCGCCAGCATTCCGGCCCGATCCACGCGATCTTCGTGCCGATCGGCGGCGGCGGGCTGATTGCCGGCGTCGCAGCCTATGTGAAGCAGCTGCGCCCGGATATCAAGGTGATCGGCGTGCAAACCATGGATTCGGATGCGATGGGCCGCTCCATCAAGGCCGGTGAACGCGTGACCTTGTCCGACGTAGGCCTGTTCGCCGACGGCACCGCGGTGCGCCTGGTTGGCGAAGAAACCTTCCGCCTGGCGCAGCAGTTTGTCGATGAAGTGATCGTAGTTGATACCGATGCGATCTGCGCGGCGATCAAGGACGTGTTCACTGACACGCGTTCGATCCTGGAACCTTCCGGTGCGCTGGCAGTGGCCGGCGCCAAGGCCTATGTCGAACGTGCGGAGATGGGCAAGTATCCAGTGCAGGGCGAAACGCTGGTGACCATCTGCAGCGGCGCCAACATGAACTTCGACCGCCTGCGCTTTGTGGCGGAACGCGCGGAACTGGGTGAATCGCGCGAAGCGGTGTTTGCAGTAACCATGCCGGAGCAGCGCGGCTCGTTCAAGCGCTTCTGCAGCCTGGTGGGCCCGCGCAATGTGACGGAGTTCAATTACCGTATCAGCGACCAGGAACAGGCGCACGTGTTCGTCGGCGTGCAGATAGCCGATCGTGGCGAGTCGTCGGCGATCGCGCGGCGCTTTGAAGAGAACGATTTCAAGACGCTGGACCTGACGCATGATGAATTGGCCAAGTCGCACTTGCGCCACCTGGTGGGCGGCAAGAGCGTGCTGGCGAAGGATGAGTTGCTGTACCGCTTTGAGTTCCCGGAACGTCCGGGTGCGCTGATGCGCTTCCTCGATTCGATGGCTCCGGAGTGGAATATCTCCTTGTGCCATTACCGTTCGCAGGGCGGGGATGTCGGGCGGATCCTGATCGGCTTGCAGGTGCCGGCGCAGGATGCGGATAAGTTTGCGCAGTTCCTGGCGACGCTGGGGTATCGCTATTGGGATGAGTCGCAGAATCCGGTTTACAAGCTGTTCCTTTAAACCCGGTAAACCGGGGTCTGACCCGCAGGGTCAGACCCCGTCTGCGCCACGGCCGTTGGTGTTGGTTGTGCGCCGTTGATCTTCGCAAAGAATCAAAAGCCTAAAACCCACCCCGCGGCGTCGAGACCGTTGGGGGTCTGACCCTGCGGGTCAGACCCGGATTCACCGGGTTTCAGGTAAACTGGCAGACTGTCCCAGCAAAACGAAGTCCGCCATGTCCAACCTCCCAGAACATTCCCCCCTCGGCAAAACCTCCGCCTACCGCACCGACTACGCGCCGGAACTGCTGTTCCCGATCCCGCGCCAGGGCAAGCGTGACGAGTTGGGCCTGAAAGGCACCCTGCCCTTCTTCGGCGTGGATATCTGGAACGGCTACGAGCTGTCCTGGCTGAACATGCGCGGCAAGCCGCAAGTAGCAGTGGCCCGCTTCACCATCCCTGCCGACTCGCCCAACTTGATCGAATCGAAATCTTTCAAGCTTTACCTCAATTCCTTCAACCAGACCAAGCTGGCCGGCCCCGACGCGCTGAAAATCCTGCTGCAGCAAGACCTGTCCTCCGCCGCCGGCGCGAGCGTGCACGTCACCCTGACCATGCAGGAAGACTTCGAAAAGCTGGAAATGGGCGAACTGGAAGGCCAGCTGCTGGACCGTCTCGACATCGACGTCGACAACTACTCCCCGCAGCCGGAAACGCTGAAAGCCAATTTCGACGAACTGCCAGTAGAGGAGACCCTCGTCTCGCATCTGTTGAAATCTAACTGCCTGGTCACCGGCCAGCCCGACTGGGGCAGCGTGCAGATCAGCTACTACGGCCCGCAAATCGACCAGGAAAGCCTGCTCAAATACCTGATCGGCTTCCGCGAGCATAATGAGTTCCACGAGCAATGCGTCGAGCGCATCTTCACGGACATCCTGCGCCAATGCAAACCTCAGCATTTGACGGTGTATGCGCGCTATACCCGCCGCGGTGGCCTTGATATCAACCCTTGGCGCACCAACTTTAGTAGTGCACAGCGGCCGTCCAATTTGCGCAACGCCCGCCAGTAAGAGCTTTTTCCGCATGGAAACATTGCGTGAAATTCGAGTTACACGGCTGAGAAACAGGCCTATAATGCGCTCGCAAAGCACATCAATGTCGCGTCATGAATAACCTGAGCAAAATCCTTTCGCTAGAGAACGTCCAGCTCGACCTGGAAGTCTCCAGCAAAAAGCGCGCTTTCGAGCAAGCCGGCCTGATCTTCGAGAACAACTGCGGCATCGCTCGCTCCACTGTATCGGACAACCTGTTCGCGCGTGAACGCCTGGGCTCCACCGGCTTGGGCCACGGCGTGGCGGTACCGCACGGGCGCATCAAGGGTTCCAAGAGCCTGAAGGCGCCGCTGGCCGCCTTCGTCCGCCTGGCCGAGCCGATTCCTTTCGAATCGCCGGACGGCAAGCCTGTAAACCTGCTGTTCTTCCTGCTCATTCCAGACCACGTGACGCAGCAGCACCTCGAAATCCTGTCCGAGATCGCAGAAATGTTCTCCGACGACACCTTCCGCCAGGCGCTGACGGAAGACCCGGACCCGAAATCGGTCTACAGCCGTATCGTCAACTGGCAGCCTAGCCTGCAAGCGGCAGGTTGAACATGCTGCAAACGCCGCTGACGATCCAGAGACTGTACGACGACAATCGCGAAACCCTGCAACTGGGCTGGTTCGCCGGCTTTCCCGGCGGCGAGCGCCTGATTTCCGGCGACGTCGCTTCGGCGGCCGACCAGGTTGGCCACTTGAATACGATTCACCCTGGACGTATCCAGGTGTTCGGCCACCAGGAAATCAATTACTACCAGCGCCTCAAATCGCTCACGCGCGCGCACGTCATCGGGGAACTGATTGCAGGCGGCCCGCCGGCGCTGATCATCGCGCAAGGCCTCGAGACCCCGCCGGACATCCTGGCGATCTGCGACGAAAAGAATATCCCGCTGTTCTCCACGCCGCTGCCGGCCGCGCAGGTCATCGACTTCCTGCGCGTCTACCTGTCCAAGAAGCTGGCGCAACGCATCATCATGCACGGCGTGTTCATGGACGTGCTGGGCGTGGGCGTGCTGATCACCGGCGACTCCGGCCTCGGCAAATCCGAACTGGGGCTTGAATTGATTTCACGTTCGCACGGCCTGGTGGCCGACGATGCGGTGGAATTCGCACGCATCGCGCCCAACATGATCGAAGGCCGCTGCCCTCCGCTGCTGCAAAACCTGCTCGAAGTGCGCGGCCTGGGCCTGCTCGATATCAAGGCGATTTTCGGCGAGACTGCCGTGCGCCGCAAAATGCGCTTGAAGCTGATCGTGCACCTGGTGCGCCGCTCAGCGCTGGAAGAAGAAGTGGAACGCCTGCCGTTCCAGTTCCCCACCGAAGACGTGCTTGGGCTTCCGATCCGCAAGGTCGTGATCCCGGTTGCAGCCGGCCGCAACATCGCGGTCCTGCTGGAAGCTGCGGTACGCAACACCATCCTGCAACTGCGCGGCATCGACACGCTGCAGGAATTCATGGAGCGGCAGCGCCAAGCCATGTCCGGCGACTGATACGGACTAATGGTACTATCGGTCACATGCGAATCGTCCTACTCACCGGCATCTCCGGCTCCGGCAAGTCCGTTGCGCTGAATGTTCTTGAAGACATCGGCTACTACTGCGTCGACAACCTGCCGCCTGCGCTGCTGCCAGACCTGATCAATCGCCTCGCCATCGAGGGCACGGATGCCTTGGCCGTCGCGGTCGATGCACGCAGTGCCTCCAGCCTTGCCAGCCTGCCGGGCGAGTATCGCAAGCTCAAAGAAGACGGCCACGACGTCAAAGTAATCTTCCTCACCGCGAACACGCATTCGCTGGTGGCGCGCTTCTCCGAAACACGACGCAGCCATCCGCTGTCGCACGAGGTGGCCCCGGACCAGAATCCGGCAGCGCGCCGCACCCTGATCGAATGCATCGCCGAAGAACGCGAACGCTTGTCTGCGATCCAGCAGCTTGGCCATGTGATCGACACTTCGGAAATGAATGCCAACAAGCTGCGCGCCTGGGTCAAGGACCTGGTGCACAGCGAGAACGCGCCACTGACGCTGTTCTTCGAATCCTTCGCCTTCAAGGTCGGCGTGCCACTCGACGCCGATTTCGTGTTCGACGTGCGCGCGATTCCCAATCCGTATTACGACCTCGCACTGCGACCATTGAACGGCCGCGATGCACCGGTGATCGCCTTCCTCGATGCGCAGGAGAGTGCTGAAGAGATGTTTCAGGACATTAAAGGCTTCGTCGCCAAATGGCTGCCGCACTTCAAGCGCGACAACCGTTCTTACCTGACGGTGGCTGTCGGCTGCACTGGCGGCCAGCACCGCTCAGTCTATATGGCCGAACGCCTGGCGCGCCACTTCGCTCCTACCGAGACTGTGGTGCTTCGACACCGCGAGCAAACCTGATCGCTTACTCCAGCCTTAGCTGCCAGTAGGCGACGTCGATCCAGCGGCCGAATTTGCGTCCGACCTCCTTGAAGGCGCCGACCGGCTGGAAGCCCATCTTCTCGTGCAGGCCAACACTGGCTTCATTGGGCAGCGCTACGCCGCCGATCACCAGGTGCACGCCGCTCTGGCGCAGCAGGTCGAAAAGATGCTGGTACAGCTTGCGCGCAAAGCCTTTGCCACGCATTTCCTGGTGCAAGTAGATCGAGCTCTCGACGGAGAAGCGATAGGCGGAACGCTCCTTCCATTTGCTGGCGTAGGCGTAGCCGAGGATCTTGCCATCCTGCTCCAGCACCAGCCAGGGCAGCTTGGAAGAAATCACTTTCGTGATGCGGTTGGCCATGTCGTCGATGGCGACTTCGGCCTCCTCGAACGTGATCGTGGTGGTCGAAACATAATGGTTGTAGATCGCCGCGATGGCGGCAGCGTCGGCCGGGTGGGCTGAGCGGATAGTAGTCATTAGCGCTTGGATAAAGTGGATGACCCAAGCGAGACAGCAAAATGCGGGCCAGCCGCCGGCCGGCCCCGTGCACCAAATTAGTCCAGCCAGTGCACCACTTCGATCGTATGCTGGTCCGGATCGGTGATCATCGTCCCAAAATAGCGCTCGTTGACATCGGGGCGCAGGCCGGGCTTGCGCAAGGACGCCGCACCTTGCGCCATCGCATTGGCGTGGAAGGCATGCGTTGCCAGTTGCGATGGCGACTTGATCGCGATGTGGCCGCGCTGGCCGACCAGCGGCGCATCGCCTTGCGCCGGATAGATGGCGAAGGCCCAGTGGCCGTCAGCGCCAAAGATGGCCTGTCCTTCGTCCTGGTGCTGGACGCTGTAGCCAAGCGGCTCCAGGCAGGCTTTGTAAAATTCCACAGCGCGTGGCAAGTCGCGGGTGGCGATGGATACGTGGTCAATCATGATGCTCTCCTTTCAAACAGCGAGCGCTCATCTTAGGCAGTCCGCGCGAAACGATTTCCCGATTTCACGCAAGGCGGCGGGAAAATTTCCCACGCCGTGTTAGCATTTCGCCATGAAACTCCTGGCCCTACTCGCTATCGCACCGCTGCTGGCGCTTCAGCCGGCAATCGCCGCAGGCCAGCACTCCAAGTTCGAGCTGGATTGGAACCGTAAGGGAGAAGTGCTGACCTACCAGTCCTGCGGCTGCGCAGACTCTTGCTGGGTCGCGGAACTCAAGAAGGGAAAAAAGCTCAAGGCCCGGCTGCGATGCGATTGCGAGAAGCTCTACTTCGCCAAAGAGCTCGGGCGAGAGCAAAAAGTCGCGGACAACTGCGACGCATTCAACGCTGAAGGCAAGATGGAACTTATCTCGCAACGCATGAAGGAGCTGGAGGATAAATGAGCTTACTCGCACTGCTGGCAGCAGCCGCAACGGGTGCCATCGCCGCTGACCCGGATCCGGCCTGGACCTGCACCGCAAAACATTATTCCTCCTTCGTTTCCCCTTCCGGCACGACCGCCAAATGGCCCGTGTTAAAGGCCCTGCCGGCCCATTTGCGCAGCAAGAAAGCCATGCTGCTCAACACACCAGGCGCGTTTGCCGGCGGGCACGCGCATGTGATGTACGTTGATACCAAATCCGGCAACGCCTATATCGAGCAATCCGCCGGCACGGTGGATTCAGTGGTGATCTTCGGTCCGCTGCCAAAGATCGCGTGCGCTGATCCTGCCGCTACCGACATCCTCGACCTCGCGCACTTCTTCATGGACAGGTATGCGGAGGACGTTTGTGCTGGCGACCGCAAGGCCCTGGCCAATCGCTATTCCCGCCGCGGTACGATTTTCATTGGAGGTGAATGGAAGGAAGAGCTTACGTTCGACAAGCTGTCCAGAGAATACGCGACGAATTGGAAACCGCCCGTCACGTTCCGCTGGCAAGGCCTGGCATTCGAAAAGCTGGGTGACCAGGCGGTAATGGTCACAGGCGGTATCGCACGCAACGACAAACCTGGGGCAGAGGCAACTTCGCATTCGTATGCTGTCCTGCTGGTCAAGGAGGACGGCGTGCTCCGGATCCGAATGGAAAGCGGCGCACCGCCTGTCAGGCCGCAGCTCAGTCGCCAATAGCGATGAATTTTAATGTGACACCCTATTTTTGATCTATTATCTGCCTATGGCGATCTCATTACTGCTTGCAGCAGCGCTGGGCGCTGCACCTCCTGAGCCGGAACCAATCTGGCGCTGCACGGCTGCGCATTACGCTGGCTTCGTGTCGCCCTCCGGCACCCGCGAAAAATGGCCTACCGTGCCGAAGCTGCCCGAGAATTTGCGCGACACGCGGCACATGACGCTGAATTCGCCCGGCATGCTGCCAGGCGGCCGTGCACACATGATGTACGTCGATACTGCAGCCAAAGTCGTCTACATCCTGCAAACGTCAGGCCCGGCCGATTCCGAAGTCGTGTTCGGTCCTTTGCCACCAGTCGACTGCCCCAAAGAGTAATGGCGAAATTGGGTCCACTCGGGCCGTTTTGGCTCGGAATCGTCGCGCTCGCACATTACGAATAAAAGCTCCTTCCCATCATGCCCACCATCCTCACTCACCCAGCGATCCCGCTGGCACTCGGCGTCGTACTTGGCCCAAGCCGCATCTCACGCAGGCTGCTTTTGGCAGGCATGATTGCGGCGATCGTGCCCGACATGGACGTCATCGCTTTTAAGCTCGGTATCGAATACGCGAACCAGCTCGGCCACCGCGGCGCATCGCACTCAATTGCCTTCGCGCTCGCTTTAGGCACGCTGGCGGCGCTTGCTGCGCCGTGGCTTCACGCGAAACGCTGGGTGGCAATGGCGTTCGTGTCGATCGCCTGCGTTTCGCATCCCTTGCTCGACATGCTGACGACCGGGGGCCTCGGCGCAGCGATATGGTGGCCCTTCTCTGACCAGCGGCATTTCTTCCCGGTCCAATTCATCCGCGTATCGCCATTAACGATGGGACGCTTCCTGGGCCCCGCCGGCCTGACGGTGATTAAATCCGAACTCCTATGGGTCTGGCTGCCCTGCATCGCTTTGATGCTGACGGCATTTGCTACTCGACGGAAGGCTCCAGAATGAGCGCCATAGGATTCGCAATCTGCTTCATCCAGCTTCAATATTGGACTCACAGCTAGAATGATGGTTCAGGCGCAAATGTGTCCGGCAACCCCGAACTTCGATAAAAACCATCGACTTCATCTTTCGGATATTGCGAGAAGCGCGCTGATTGAAGCTGAGGACAACGCAGCAATTCGCTCAATGACTTACCAGGTGGGCAAACACCGAATAGCTCTAGCTGTTTTAGTTTGGGTAAATTCGTTATCGGCAAAAGTGAGTCGACGATCGTGCACTTCCGCGCTGCGTCCCAGCTGGGCAATGTGCTTAGTGAAAGCGTCTCCAAGTTCTCTAGCCGCTGAAGGGCTGCGAGCGTAGAGATCTTTGGCATATGAATTATGCGCAGGTACCGCAGCCGGGTCATTTTGCCAACTAGCTCAAGTGAGGCGTCAGGCAAACTCCCAATCACGAGCTCTTCCAGATTACTCATATCGGAAATCGGTTGCAGGCTACGATACCCACAATGCCAAATTTTCGCAGTTCGAAATACTGACTTGTCACCTACATCGGGAAACGTTTTGGAGCTGTCCCTCAATAACTCAAGGTGCTTCTTTTCTTGCTCATTCATTGTTTGATTTTGCCTCAGGCCTAAAGCGTCAGCTTGGTCTCGAATTTGGAGCAGTTCATCGCGAACAGGCTCTTCACGTTGATCACGTTGTGATGGGAGGTGAATACGCGGCGGGTGAAGGCGCTGTATTCCTCCATCGACTCCACCGTGACAATCAGGTGGAAGTCGAACTCGCCGGCCACTTCATAGCACGACATCACCTCTGGTTCGGAACGCATGCGGTGCTCGAATTGCTTGAGGATGTCGGTGTTCTGCTTTTCCAGTTCGACCGATACGAACACGGTCAGCGGCCGCCCGGCCAGCACCCGGTCGACCAGCGCGACCGCTTTCACCAGCACGCCATCGGCGCGCAGTTTCTCGATGCGGCGCTGGCAGGTCGCGACCGACGAATGCACGCGCTCTGCTATCTCGCGCAGGGGCGTGCTGGCATCTTCTTGCAGGATATTCAGGATGCCGCGGTCGATCCGGTCCAGCTCCCTCATGCGAGGTGGCGCAGTGGGTGCGCCCAGGCCGGCCAGCATGGTTCGAAGAAGCGCTCCACCATGGCAGGCGTGACTTCGTCCAGCGTCGCGGGACTCCACTTCGGCTGATTGTCCTTGTCGATCACCAGCGCGCGCACGCCTTCGAAGATTTCGCCATGTTCGAAGTTGCGGCGCACCAGGTTGCGCTCCATGCGCAGGCAGTCGGAAACGCCCAGCGTGGCACCGCGCTTCAGCAGTTCGTGTGTCACGCTCATCATCAGCGGCGAGCGCAGTTCCATTGCCTTCAGCGACTTCTGCGCGAAAGGCGTGCTGTCGCTGCGCAGCGATTCCATGATGGCGGGCACCGAGCCGGCAGCAAAATGCTTGTCGATCAGGGCGCGCTGGGCTTCCAGTTCGCTGTCGCCGGCGAAAGCATTGTGCGGTCCTGCGAAGACGGCGATCGCGTCGCGCAGCGAACGGCCAGGCGTGCGCTCGAACAGTTCGGCCAGGCCGGCCAATTCGGTTTCCGGCACGAAGTAATCGGCCAGGTCGAGATACAGCGCATCAGCCGCGCCGACCGTCAGGCCGGTCAGGCCGAGCCACATGCCAAGCTGCCCCGGCGCATGCGAGAGGAAGTGGCTGCCGCCCACGTCGGGGAACAGGCCGATATTCACTTCCGGCATCGCCATCTTGGTACGGCCGGTAACGATGCGCACGCCGCAGTCAGGCCCGCCTTGCGCGATGCCCATGCCGCCGCCCATCACCACTCCGTCCATCAGCGCTACATACGGCTTGGGGTAGAAATGGATTAAATGGTTCAGCGCGTATTCTTCGGTGAAGAAGTCTTCCAGCAGCGCGCTGCCGCCTTGCGTGCTGGTGCGGCCGACATCGTAGAAGAAGCGGATATCGCCGCCTGCGCACAGTGCGCGCTCGCTGGTGCTGCGCACCACGACCGCCGCCACGGACGCGTCGTCGCGCCACGCCAGCAGCGCTTGCGTCATCGCGCGTACCATGTCGAGGGACAGTGAGTTGAGGGCTTTGGGGCGGTCCAGCGTGATGAAGCCGGTGCCGTTGGAGATGTGGGTGTGGACGTATTCGCTCATGCAAATATTCTAACGCACACTGGTCGCAAAAAAGGGCGCCAATTGCGCCCTTTGGTGTGCTGCACGGCCAGTCCTTTACATGGCGGTGGGTGGTGCTTCGTACGTATCCGGGAAATGCTTGATGGCCGCATGATTGTGGTTCTGCACACGGTCTTTGTATTTCATGACCTGGCGATCCAGTTTATCAATCAGGGTGTCGATGGCGGCGTAGAGATCTTGCGACAGGCTTTCGACGTAAACAGTTTTGCCAGACATGCGCAGGTTGATTTCCGCTTTCTGGCGTTTCTCTTTCTCGGTGAGGTTATCTACAGTCAGGATGACAGCAATATCGATTACTTGATCGAAATGGCGCTTGACTCGTTCCAGCT
>Ga0102591_1001962_pt1 | contig 24707 bp, 20 predicted proteins | sample AraplaCol_mCL_r2_2_FD_76860 | JGI IMG/M metagenome (GOLD analysis project Ga0102591, IMG submission 76860) | Arabidopsis root microbial communities from North Carolina, USA - plate scrape MF_Col_mCL_r2 (SPADES assembly) (version 2) | ecosystem: Host-associated > Plants > Roots > Endosphere... | reverse complement strand
AGAAGGAAGCTTTCCACAGCTCCATCCTCGACATGGAAGTGGACGGCAAGACCACGCAAGTGCTGCTGCGTGACTTCCAGATGCACCCGTACAAGCAGCAAGTGCTGCACGTGGACTTCCAGCGCGTGGACGCCACGACCCGCATCACCAAGAAGGTGCCGCTGCACTTCGTGGGCGAAGCCGAGTCGCCGGCCGTCAAGACCGACAAGGGCACCGTCAACCACGTGCTGACCCAGCTGGAAATCACCTGCCTGGCGCAGCAGCTGCCCGAGTTCATCGAAGTCGACCTGAGCGGTCTGACGATGGGCCACTCGATCCACGTGAACGACCTGAAGCTGGCCGACCACATCAAGATCGTCACGCACGGCAAGCCGAACCCGGTCGTCGCGACCCCGGTGCCGCCGGTGGTGGAAGAGATCGTCGTCGCCGCCGCTCCGGCGCCGGACGCCGGCAAGAAGAAGGGCAAGAAGTAAATTCTTGCCTGACGGACGCGGACCTGACGAGGACCGCGATCCGCGCGGGAGTTCCCGATGGAACTCCCTCCAAGGAAGGCCCCCTCGAGGGGCCTTCTGCTTTTGGGCCTGCCACTGATAATTCCGCCTCATGATTCGTCTCTTTGTCGGCCTGGGCAATCCCGGCCCTGAATACGAGGACACCCGCCACAACGCCGGGTTCTGGTGGATAGACGCGCTGGCGCGCGGTCTGAAGGTCACGCCGCAGCTGGACACGAAGTACCACGGCCTGGTGGCGCGGGTGAACGACGCGCCGGGCGCGTCCGGCCCGATCTGGCTGCTGCAGCCGATGACCTACATGAATCTGTCGGGCAAGTCGGTGGCGGCGCTGGCGCGCTTCTTCAAGATCGAGCCCGAGGAGATCCTGGCCATCCATGACGAGCTCGAGATCGCGCCGGGCGAGCTCAAGCTCAAGCAAGGCGGCGGTAATGCCGGCCACAACGGCCTGAAGGACATGCAGGCCCAGTTGGGCAGCGGCAACTTCTGGCGGCTGCGGCTGGGCATCGGCCATCCGGGCCACAAGGGCGAGGTGGCGGGCTACGTGCTGCGCAAGCCGCCGGTGGCGGAACGCCAGGCCGTCGAGGACTGCATCGGCAAGTCCCTCGAGGCCTTCAAGCTGATGACCGCCGGCGACATGGCCAAGGCCGTGGCGCTGCTGCACGCGAAGCCGCCGCGGCCCAAGCCGCCCAGACCGGCCCACCTGCCTCCGAAGCCCGGCGCCCCTGCTGCCGAGGCTGCCCCCGCCACGACCTCGCCCTCGACCTCGACCTCGACTTCGACTTCGAGCCCAAGCTCGCCTGCGACCTCGAACGCGCCCCCGTCGACGCCCCCCTCTTCCGGAGACTGACATGCCGCTTCGCGCCGCCTCGATCCTGACGACTGTGTTCCTGGTCTTCATGTTCGGCGCGGCGCAGGCGCAGCGGCCCCCGGCGCGCCCGATGGCGCAGGACGCGCCACGCAGCTATCACCGCTGCGGCCCACAGGGCCAGGACTTGCGCGATGGGCCCTGCCCCGACGGCCAGGGCCGCGCGCTCGAACTGCCCAAGGACGAGGTCGACCCGAAGGCCGCGGCCGAGGCCCGTCGGCGCGTCGCCGTGGAGACCCGTGAGCTGGCCGCGCGCCAGCGTGAGCGTGAGCGGCTCGCCGCCGCGGCGCCCGCGCCCGCCGCCGGCATCGACGGCCGGCTGGCGGCCCAGCGGCCGGCGACGCGCCCCGCCAAGCCGGCCGATCCGAAGAAGCCCAAGCCCAAGGATCCGAAGCAGCCACCGAAGAAGAAGCCCAAGGTGCCGAAGCCGCCAGAGCCCTCGCTGCCGCCGACGCCAACCGCGAAGGCCCGCAAGATGACCAAGGAGCCCAGGCCTCCTCAGACAGGCAAGGCACGCAGGGGCGGCGATGCCAGGTCTCGCTAGAATGCGCGCCGTTGGTGCTCGCGCGGACATTGCGTCCGTGCAGTTAAACGGGAATCAGGAAGCCGGCGCGTCCCCGATGCGCTCGCCAACCTGAGCTGTCCCCGCAACGGTAAGTGGCCGCCGGCCGCGCGACCGGGATCCTGACGCAGGATGCCCGGCTCGCCGCCGGCACTGCCTGTCCCCGTGTCCACTGGCGCGCGAGCGCTGGGAAGGATGCAGGCAGCGGCCACCAGCCCGGATACCGGCCAACAGGTGGTACCTGCCAGCGATCCCGATGCATCGGGACGTTCCGGGTGCCGTTTCCTCAGGCGTCCTGCGGGTGAGCAGGGCCCTGAACCGTCGTTGGTCCGCTCCTCATGCTTCCGTTCGTCTCGCGCGCGCGCCTGGCTGCCCGCTCGCTGCTCGTCCTCACGCCGATCGCTTTCGCCTCGGCCGTCTCGGCGCAGTCGGCGCAATCGGCGCCCTCCTCCACCACCCGTCTCGACGAGGTCACCGTCACCGGCACCCGCAGCCCGATGAAGCTATCCGATGTCGCGGCCGACCTCACCGTCATCGATCGTGACACCATCGAGCGCCAGGGCCTGGGCAACATCGCCGCGCTGCTGCGCAACGTCGCCGGCCTGCAGATGACCAGCAATGGCGGTCCGGGCAACACGACCTCGGTCTTCGTGCGCGGCGCCGAGACACGCCACACCGTGGTCCTCATCGACGGCGTGCGCATCGACGGCCAGTCCACCGGCGGCGCGCGCTGGGAGAACCTGCCGCTGTCGCTGATCGAGCGCGTCGAGGTCCTGAAGGGCCCGGCGAGCGCGCTCTACGGCTCCGACGCCATCGGCGGCGTCGTGCAGATTTTCACCCGCCAGGGCAGCGGCCCGGCGCGCTGGGAATTCGGCGCGGGCGGCGGCAACCTGGGCCAGGCCAAGGCGGATGTCGTCCTCAGCGGCGGCAGCGCGGTGTTCGACTACGCGGCCTCGCTCGCCGTCGATCGCGGCACCGGCTTCAACGCCTACACGCGCACCGAGAACAAGAGCTACAACCCCGACCGCGACGGCTGGCGCAACTACAACGGCAGCCTGCGCCTGGGCGGCCGCGTGGCCGAAGGCCAGCGCCTGGAGTTCCTTGGCCTGAAGAGCCGCAGCGACGTCGGCTACGACGCCGGCAAGAACGCCGACGATCGCGGCATCACCGAAACGCTGGCCGCCAAGCTCAGCCTCAAGTCGACCTGGTCGCAGGCGCTGTCCTCGCAGCTCTCCGTCGGCCAGTCCGAAGAGAACTACGAGACCCGGCCCAGCGCGCCCTACCTCTCCAGGACGCGCATCCGCAGCGCCTCGCTGCTGGGCTTCTACAAGTTCAACGACCAGCACCAGCTCAATGGCGTGCTGGAACGCCGCGAGGACCGCCTCGCCAACGCCGAGCTGATCGCCGGCGGCAAGGACACGCGCAGCCAGAACGCGATCGGCCTGAGCTACCTCGCCACGCTGGGCGCCTTCAGCCTGCAGGCGCACGGCCGCCATGACGACGACAGCGAGTTCGGCGGCATCGACACCGGCAGCCTCGCGGCGGGCTACAAGCTCGGCGGCGGCTGGCGCGTCACGGCCTCGGCGGGCAATGCCTTCCGTGCGCCGACGCTCTACCAGCGCGGCAGCATCTACGGCCCCGACACTGCCAAGCCGGGCGTGGAGGCGCTGCGGCCCGAGCGCGCGCACAACCGCGAGGCCGGCCTGGCCTGGAGCCAGGGCGGCTTCGACCTCGCGCTCACCACCTTCCACAACCGCGTCACCGACCTGATCGCCTTCGGCGCCGCGGGCACGTGCCGCGCGACGCTGGGCTGCTACACCAACGTCGCGCGGGCGCTGCTCAAGGGCACCAGCCTCAAGGGCGGCGCGCAGCTCGGTCCGGTGCGGCTCAGCGCCACGGTCGACTTCCTCGATCCCACCGACGCCCGCACCGGTCTGGTCCTGCAGCGCCGCGCCAAGCGCTTCGGCACGCTGCGCGCGGAAACCGCGCTCAGCGCCTGGACGCTGGGCGCGAACCTCGTCGGCTCGGACCAGCGCTTCGACGACGCGGCCAACAAGACGCGCCTGGCCGGCTACGGCCTGCTCAACCTCGACGCGCAGCGCGCGCTCGCGAAGGACTGGCGCCTGCAGCTCAACATCGACAACGCCTTCAACCGCGCGTACCAGACGGCGAACTACTACCAGCAGGCGCCGCGGACCTGGTTTGTCTCGCTGCGCTACACGCCGTCGCTGTAAGGTCGCGGCATCGCCCACACCGCCCGCACTGCCCGCACCGCCCACACGCCTTCATCGCCAGGGAGACCCGCATGTCCGCTCATCACCTGATCGTCGGCGGCCAACGCAGCGGCAAGTCGCGCCATGCGGAGCGCCTCGCGCTGCGCTGGGCGCGCTCGCCAGGGCACCAGGTCACCGTGATCGCCACGGCCCAGGCCCATGACGACGAGATGCGCGAGCGCATCGCCCGCCACCGCGCCGACCGCCCGGCCGGCTTCGACACCGTCGAGGCGCCGCTGCGGCTTTGCGACGCGCTGCGCGCGCAGTCCTCGCCGCGCCGCCTGCTCGTGGTGGACTGCCTGACCCTGTGGCTCACCAACTGGCTGATGCCGATGGACGGCGCGCCGCGGCTCGACGACTGGCGCGCCGAATGCGCCGGCCTGCAGCGCCTGCTGCCGCAGCTCGCCTCGCCGGTGGTCTTCGTCTCCAACGAGGTCGGCTGGGGCGTCATGCCGATGGGACGCGAGGTGCGCGCCTATGTCGACGAGCTGGGCCGGCTCAACCAGCTCGTCGCGCGCCAGTGCGGCGAGCTGACCCTGATGGTGGCCGGCCAGCCGTGGACGCGGCCGGTGATCGACGTGGAGAACCCGCACAGCCCGCAGCCCCTGGAGGGCGACCAATGAATCCGATGACCCTGCTCCCGCGCGCGCTGCGCCTCTTCGGCATGGCGGGCGCGGCGCTCGCTGCCGCGCTTGCTGCCGCGCTCACCGCCGCGCCGCTCCTCGCCGCGCCGAGCGCGCCCGTCGTTCCCATCACGCTGAAAGACGATCGCGGCCATGCCGTCTCGCTGCCGGCCGTGCCGCGGCGCATCGTCAGCTTGCTGCCCTCGCTCACCGAGACGATCTGCGAGCTCGGCGACTGCGCCAAGCTCGTCGGCGTCGACCGCTTCTCCAACTTCCCGGCCTCGGTGCAGAAGCTGCCGCGGCTCGGCGGCCTGGACGACACCAGCATCGAGGCGCTGGTCGCGCTCAAGCCGGACGTCGTCCTGCTGGGTGTCTCGGCGCGGGTCATCGACCGGCTGGAGGGTCTGGGACTGAAGGTCGTCGCGCTCGAACCCAGGAGCATGACCGACGTCCAGCGCGTGCTCGGCAAGGTCGGCCAGATCCTGGGCAAGGAGGACGACGCGCGCCGCCTGTGGAACCGCATCGACGGCCACATCGCGCAGAGCGCCGCCACGCTGCCGCCTGGCGCGCGCGGCCTGAGCGTCTATTACGAGGTCGATGCCGGCCCCTACGGCGCGGGCACGGCCTCGTTCATGGGCGAGATCCTCACGCGGCTGGGCGCGAGGAACATCATCCCGGCCGAACTGGGCCCCTTCCCCAAGCTCAACCCCGAATTCATCGTCCGCGCCGACCCGCAGGTCATCATGGTCGGCCAGCGCAACGCGCCGGGCCTGCCACAGCGCCCGGGCTGGCAGGCCATCCGCGCGGTCAAGAACCAGCGCCTGTGCGTCTGGATCCCGGCCGAGTCCGACGTCCTCGTGCGCCCGGGCCCGCGCATGTCGGAGGCGGCCGCGCTGATGGCGCGCTGCCTGCGTGACGCCGCCAACGGCCCGGTGCCGCTGCCCACGGTGCCCTTCAACGCCCCGCCCGGAGGCATGCGTTGATGCACGCCATGAGCGGCCGCACGCTGACGCAGCTCGCCGCGCTGCTCGCGCTGGGCGCGGTGCTGCTCGCGCTGGGCCTGGCCATCGGCAGCATGGGCTGGAGTCCCTGGACCGAGGGCGGCGACACCATGCGCCTCATCCTCTGGGACATCCGCGCGCCGCGCTCGATCGGCGCCTGGCTCGCGGGCGCGCTGCTCGCGCTGGCCGGCGCCATCGCGCAGGGCCTGTTCCGCAACCCGCTCGCCGATCCCTACCTGCTCGGCTGCTCGGCAGGCGCCTCGCTCGGCGTCGCCGCGCTGCTCTTCGTCATGGGCGTCTCGCCGGCCGCGGCCGCGCTCGCGCTGCGCGTGGGCATGACCGGCGCCGCCTTCGCCGGCGCCGTCGGGGCGGTGCTGCTCACGCTGGTCCTGGCGCGCGGCGTCACGCAGAGCCTGCGCCTGCTGCTCGCGGGCGTCGTCGTCGGTGTCGTGCTCGGCTCCGGCGCGGCGCTGTTCACGCTCATGAATCCCGACATCCTGCGCGCCATGCAGGCCTTCATGCTCGGCAGCACCGGTTACGTCGGCTGGAGCGCGGTGCAGGTCATGGCCGCCTCGTTCGCGCTGTGCCTGCTCGTCGCGCTGGGCAGCAGCCGCGCGCTGGACGCGCTCACGCTGGGCGAGGACACCGCGCGCTCGCTCGGCCAGCGGCTCACGCTCATCCGCCTGCTGCTCATCGCGGCGCTCTCGCTGGCCACCGGCGCGGCGGTCGCGCAATGCGGGCTCATCGCCTTCGTCGGCCTGGTCGCGCCGCACCTCGTGCGCAGCTGGGGCCCGACCACGCACGGCGCGCTGCTGCTGCTGTCGCCGCTCACCGGCGGCGCGCTGCTGCTCGCGGCCGACATCGCCGCGCGCTGGGTCATCGCCCCGCAGGAGCTGCCGGTGGGCATCATCACCGCGCTGCTCGGCGGCAGCTACCTGCTGTGGCTCATGCACCGGCGCAAAGCCCACTTCGGCGGTGCCGGAGGCGCGCGATGAACGGCGCCGCCCGCTTCCCCGCCGAGCGCGACGCCACCGGTGCTGCCGCGCGCGTGGATCTCGGCCGCGTGCCCGCGCTGCGCATCGAGCTGCGCTCGCTCTCGCTCGGCCCGCGCGAAGTGCTGCGGCCGCTGGCCCTCGCGCCGGCTCCCGCCGCATGGACCGCGATCGTCGGCCCGAACGGTGCCGGCAAGTCGACGCTGCTGCGCGCCATGGCCGGGCTGCTGCCGTTCGACGGCGCGCTCACGCTCGACGGCAAGCCCTGGAGCGCGTGGCCGGCCAAGGAGCGCGCGCGCCACGTCGCGTGGCTGGGCCAGAACGAAGCGGCGTCCGACGACCTCACCGCCTACGACGTCGCCATGCTCGGCCGCCTGCCGCATCAACCGTGGCTCGCGCCGGCGAGCGCCGCCGACCACGCGGCCGTCGAACACGCCATGCGCCAGACCCAGAGCTGGGACTGGCGCGAGCGCGCGCTCGGCAGCCTCTCCGGCGGCGAGCGCCAGCGGGTGCTGCTGGCGCGGGCGCTGGCGGTGCGCTCGGGCGTGCTGTTGATGGACGAGCCACTGGCCCACCTCGATCCGCCGCATCAGAGCGACTGGGCGCGGCTCGTGCGCGAGCGCGTCGCCAGCGGGGGTGCGGTCGTCAGCGTCCTGCATGAGCTCAATGTCGCGCTGCAGGCCGACACGCTCGTCGTCATGGACGAGGGCCGCATCGTCCACCAGGGCGCGCCCGACGATCCCGCCACGCACGACGCGCTGCAGCGCGTCTTCCACCACCGCTTGCTGATCCTGCGGGTGCAGGGGCGGTGGGTGGCGCTCAATGCCTGAAGGAACGATGTCATGACGGGTTGTCCCGCCTTCCTCATCAGCGCGCCGGCTTCGGGCCAGGGCAAGACCAGCGTCACCGCGGCGATCGCGCGTTCCGCGCGGCGGCGCGGCCTGCGCGTGCGCGTGTTCAAGACGGGCCCGGACTATCTCGATCCGATGGTCCTGGCGCGCGCGAGCGGCCACACCGTCTATCAGCTCGATCTGTTCATGGGCGGCGAGGCGCACTGCCGACAACTGCTCGACGACGCCTCGAGGGACGCTGACCTGATCCTGGTCGAAGGCGTGATGGGTCTTTTCGATGGCAAGCCGAGCAGTGCGGATCTGGCCGCGGCCTTCGACCTGCCGGTGCTGGTGGTGCTGGATGCCTCGGCGATGGCGCAGACCTTTGCGGCCTTGGCGACGGGGCTGGCCCGATTCCGCGATGACATCGTGGTGGCGGGTGTCATCGCCAACCGTGTCGGCAGCGACGCGCATGCGCGCATGGTCGCCGAAGGGCTGCCGAAGGAACTGCCATTGATCGCCGCGCTCAAGCGCAACGGTGATCTCTCGCTGCCCGAGCGCCACCTGGGTCTGGTGCAGGCCCTGGAGCTTCCTGAGCTCGATGCGCAGCTCGACGCCTGGGCCGACGCCTGGGATCTCGGCGCGGGGCTGGGTGTCTCGGAGGCTGGCGACCGGGTCCCCCTTTTTGGAACTCAAGGAAGGAATTTGCTTGCCGGCAGGCAAGCAAAGGGGGGAGATGGAAAAAAGGGGGGCCCGGTTGACGGCCTCGCGCTCGATCGTCGCCTGGAGGGCTGCCGCATCGCAGTCGCGAGCGATGCGTGCTTCTCCTTCATCTACCCCGCCAACCTGGATCTGCTGCGCGTACTCGGCGCTGACGTGCGCGAGTTCAGCCCGATCGCTGGCGAGGATCTTCCCGAATGCGATGCCTTGTGGCTGCCGGGCGGCTATCCCGAGTTGCATGCTGAGGCGCTGCGCGCGCATCCGCGTTTCTTCGCGGATCTGAAGGCTCACCTGGAGGCGCGAAGGCCTTTGCTTGCCGAATGCGGCGGCATGCTGGTGCTGCTTGACGAGTTGAGCGATGGCGAGGGCGTGGCGCATCCGATGGCTGGCTTGATGCCTGGCCGCGCCGCGTTGCAGAAGCGTCTCGCCGCCCTGGGTCTGCAGGCCATCGCCTGGCCCGAGGGTGAGCTGCGCGGCCACACCTTCCATTACTCCACGATGGACACGCCGCTCCCGCCGATCGCCACTGCGCGCAATCCCAATGCCGGCCGCGCCGCCGAGGCGCTCTATGCGCGCGGCCCGCTGCGCGCGAGCTACGTCCATCACTACTTTCCGTCGAACCCTGCCGCCGTCGCGGCGTTCTTCGGCGGCGAGTCCTCCTCCGAATCCCTTTCCAGGAACTGAGTCCCGACCATGCTGCTCGAATCCGGCTTCTCCCATATCGCGCAGGCCCTGCTGTGGCCCGTGCTGATCCTCGTCGCCCTGGGCTTCGTCTACGCGCTGTGGACGGCGGGTGCCACCTTGATGGAGGCCGTGCAGCGCCGCCGTCCCGGCTTCCGCCTGCTGACCGTTGGCGACGACAGCAACCTGGAGGCGCTCGAGCTGCAGATCGTGCGCCGCCTGGAGGCCCCGCGCCTGCTGGGCCGCGTCGCTCCGCTGCTGGGTCTGATCGCCACGATGGTCCCGCTGGGGCCGGCGCTGCAGAGCGTCGCCGCCGGCCAGGGCCAGCAGGCGCTGGCGGTGTTCAGCTCCGCGTTCTCGGGCGTCGTGCTCGCACTGGCGGCCGCGGCCATCGCGCTGGTCGTGTACTCGATCCGCCGCCGCTGGCTGCTGGCCGAGCTGCTGGCCGTCAAGGCCGAGAAGGGCTGGGCATGAGCGCCGGCCGCCGGCTGTCCATCCTCGCCGAGGAGGACGACGATCCGATGCTGTCCGCCGTCAACCTGGTGGATGTGTTCCTGGTGCTGGTGGTGGCGCTGCTCACCGCGGTCGCGTTGCAGCAGCAGTCGCAGCCTGACGAGACCATCATCCGCAACCCTGGCCAGCCGGGCATGGAGATCGTCGTGCGCAAGGACGGCCAGGAGATCAAGTACCGCGGCAATGGCGGCAGCGCCGAGGGCCAGGGCGAGCGCGCCGGCGTCGCCTACAAGATGAAGGACGGCTCCATCATCTACGTGCCCGAAGGCGGCTCCGCCGCCGACGCCAAGGACGCGCCGCAGCGATGAAGCCCGCGATCCTGTTCGCGCGCGGCGTCGCGGCGGCCGCGCTGTGCGTGCCGCTGCTCGCCGGCGCCGCGTCGCGGCTGCTGTTCCTCAGCGTCGACATCACGCCCGCGGCCAAACACGCGCTGGTCGAGCGCGAAGGCCGTGCGGCCGGCTTCGACGTGCGCCAGATCGAGTACCCGCTGCGCGGCGCGCCCGTGGACAAGGATCCGGCGCTCGAGCGTGCGCTGAAGGACGCGGACCTCGTCTGGATCGACGCGCCGCACGCGACGGCGGAGGCACGTCTGCATCAGATCGCCGATGCCGCGCTGCAGCGCGCCGCCCTGCCCGCTTCGCGCGTGCTGTGGATTCCGGCCGGCGAGCCCGCCTCGACCGAGCGCAGCCTGCGCGGTTATCTGCAAGCCGGCGGCCCCGCCAACACGCGCGCCGCGTTCACGCTGGCGCGCGCGATGCTCGATGGCAAGCCGGTTCCGGACCTCGGTCCGCCGCAGCTGGTGCCGCAGCGCGGCATCCACTTCCCCGGCGCGCCGCGGCTCTTCGCCGATGCCGCCGAGTTCCGCGCCTGGGCCGCCTCGCAGGGCCTGAAGGGCGAGCCGGTCGCGATCCTGCTGCACCGCTATCACTTCGTGCAGGGCAACACCGCGTGGCTGGATCGCTGGCTCGCGATGTTCCGCCAGCAAGGGCTGCTCGCCTACGCGGCCTTCAGCGGCCAGTTCAGCGACAAGCCGCTGTCCGAGCTGCTCGAGCGCGACGGCCAGGTCCAGGCCCGCGTGATCGTCAACCACAGCCTGCTGCCGCAGGGCGCGGGCCTGCAACCCACCTTCGAGCGCTGGGGCGTGCCCGTGCTGCAGACGCAGCCCTATCGCCAGGACGCCGCGGCCGCATGGGAAGCCAGCGAGACCGGGCTCGCGCAGTCCGACATCCCGTTCTACTTCGCCCAGCCGGAAGCGGCGGGGCTGATCGATCCGGTCGTCGTCGTCGCGCATCCGAAGCAGGGCGAGCCCGAGCTCATCGACCGCCAGGCCGCGAGCGTCGCCGGCAAGGCCGCGCGCTGGGTCGCGCTGCAGACCAAGGCGAACGCGGACAAACGCCTGGTCGCCTTCGTCTACAACTATCCGCCTGGCGGCAGCAACTTCGGCGCGTCCTTCCTCAACGTGCCGCGCAGTCTGGAGCGCGTCAGTCACGGCCTGCAGGATGCCGGCTACGCCGTCACGCCGCAGGCCGAGGCCGCCTGGATCTCCGGCCTGAAGCCGCTGCTCTCGGCCTACTACCCGGGCACCGATCCGCTCGCGCTGCTGGAGGCGGGCCAGGCCGAGGCGCTGCCGCTGGCCCGCTACACCGCGTGGTTCGACGCGCTGCCCAAGGCGGTGCGCGAGCCCATCGTCGCGCGCTGGGGCGCGCCGTCGGCCAGCCGCTATGTCGTGCGCTTCCATGGCGAGCCGGTCTTCGTCATCCCGCGCCTGAAGCTCGGCGCGCTGACGGTGCTGCCGCAGCCGCCGCGCGAGGAGACGCTGCGCAGCGGCCAGGACCCGTTCATGCATCGCAGCAGGACGCCGCTGTCGCATCACTACCTGGCGACCTATCTGTGGGCGCGGCAGGCCGACGCGGTGATCCACTTCGGCACGCACGGCACGCAGGAATGGGCGCCCGGCAAGATCCGCGGCCCCGACGTGCTCGATCCGGTCTGGCTGCCGCTGGGCGACGTGCCGGTGATCTATCCCTACATCGTCGACAACCTCGGCGAGGCGCTCACCGCCAAGCGGCGCGGCCGCGCGCTGATGGTGAGCCACCGCACGCCCAGCTTCGCGCCGGCCGGCTTCAACGCGAAGATGGCCCACATGCATGAGTTGATGCACGAGTGGGAGACCGTCGATCCGGGTCCCACGCGGCAGGGGCTGGAGCGGCAGATGATCCAGCAGTTCGTCGAGCACAACCTGCATCGCGACCTGGGCTGGACCGCCGAGCAGATCGCCGCCAACTTCAGCGGCTATCTCGAGCTGCTGCATCCCTACCTGGACCGGCTGGCGCAGAGCTCGCAGCCCAAGGGGCTGGCGGTCTTCGGCGTGGTGCCCGACGAGGCCCAGCGCCGCGGCTCGATCCTGCAGCTGCTGCGCGTGCCCTTGATCGAGGCGCTCGGCGAGGACATCGACGAGGCCTTCCTCATCGACCACGAGGGCGTCGCCAAGGCGCGGCCCGCGCGTTGGCTCGACCTCGCGCTGAAGGATCCGGAGGCCGCCAGCCATCTGGACCTGCGGCCCTCCACGCCGGCGTCCGGCAATGAAGCCTTCGTTCCCAATCGCGCGGCGCGCAAGCCGATCGATCAGGCCGCGCTGTACCAGCTCGCGCTGAGAGCGCAGGAGATGTCGGCGCGGCTCTCGACCGAGGGCGAAATGCCCGGCCTGCTGCGCGCGCTCGACGGGCGCTTCATTCCGGCGGCCTATGGCGGCGACCTGCTGCGCAATCCGGAGAGTCTGCCGACGGGCCGCAACCTCACCGGCCTCGATCCGAACCGGCTGCCGACGAAGCAGGCCTTCGAGGCTGCGCAGGCGCTGTTCAAGCGCTGGTACGAGGAACAGCGCCGCGCCGGCACCGCGCCCAAGCGGCTGGCGCTGTCGCTGTGGGCCGGCGAGACGCTGCGGCATCAGGGCGTGATGGAGGCCCAGGCGCTGGTGGCGCTGGGCGCCGTGCCGGTCTGGGACGCGACCGGCCGCCCCGCGTCGATCAAGCTGCTGAGCCCGGCCGAGCTCGGCCGGCCGCGCGTGGACGTGCTGCTCTCGATCACCGGCTCCTACCGCGACCAGTTCCCCGCGCTGATGAAGCTGCTGGACCAGGCCGTCGCCGCGGCCGGCGAGGCCGAGCCCGACAACGCCATCGCCAGCAACAACCGACAGATCGCGGCCGAACTGCGCAAGGCCGGTCTCAAGCCCGCGCAGGCGCAGGCCCTCGCGCAGGCGCGCGTGTTCGGGAATCCGGCCGGCGACTACGGCACCGGCATCGCCGACGCGGTGCAGGACAACGGCCTCAAGAGCCAGGACGGTCAGACCGATCCGCGGCTCGGCCAGCTGTTCCTGTCGACGATGAGCCAGCCCTACGTCGATGGTGAGCCGCTGAGCGTGCCGCCGGCGCTGGCGCGCGAGGCGCTCGGCGCGCACCTGCGCCACACCGACGCGGCGCTGATGTCGCGCAGCAGCCATCTCTACGCGATGGTCAGCAGCGACGATCCGTTCCAGTACCTCGGCGGGCTGGCGGCGGCGGCGAAGGTCGCAGGCAACACCAGCGGCGTCGCGCTGCACGTGAGCCAGCTGCAAGACGCCGCGGAGCAGCACACCGAGACCGCCGCGCAGGCGATCGCCCTCGAGATGCAAAGCCGCTACCTGCACCCCGGCTGGCTGCAGGCGCAGAAGGCCGAAGGATGGGCCGGCGCGCTGCAGGTGCTCAAGGCGGTGCAGTACAGCTTCGGCTGGCAGCACATCGCGCCGGGCACGGTTCGCGCGGACCACTGGCAGAGCTTCTTCGACGTGCTGGTCAAGGACAAGCACCGGCTGGGCGTGCCCGAGTGGCTCAAGCAGAACCCGCAGGCCTATGCGCAGGCGCTGGAGCGGCTGGTGCAGGCCGATCGCATGGGCTATTGGAAGCCGGACGCGCAGACGCGGCAGGAACTCGCATCGCTGTACCGCGATCTGACGCAGGCCGCGCCGCTCAGCAATGAACTGGCCGCGGTGCGGCGCTGGACGGCGGATCAGCTGCCGCAGCTCGTGCCCGCGGTGCGGCCGGCCGCGCCGGCGGCCGCCGCGCGTCCTGCGGCGAAGGCCCCCGCGCGCGCCACGCCCGCCGCGCCGCCGGTGCCGGCCGTGCGCGGCCTGGCGCTGCAGCGCGTGCCCGATGCGCCCAAGCCGTCGCCGCGCATGAACACGCAGCGCTCGCTCGAACAGGCGCTCGCGTGGGTCGCGATGGCGCTGCTGATGTGCGGCGGCGCGATGTGGCAATCGCGGCGTGCGCCGGGCACCCGGAACGGGGGCGGCGGCCACGGCATTCACAACGACAACAACGACCTGCGCCTCGCTCAGGGCCTCGCATGAACTCGAACAGCAACCCCGCCCTCACGATCACCGCCCTCGCCGGCGCGATGGTCTGCCTCGCCGGCGCGGCGCAGGCCCAGGACGCGGCGGAGCCGCGCACGCTGGACACCGTCCGCGTCAGCAGCCGCGCCCAGCTCGGCGAGGCCGGCAGCGCCTCCGAGGGCGAGGTCGGCGTCGAGCGCCTCGCGCTGCGGCCACTGCTGCGCCCGGCCGAACTGCTCGAAGCGATGCCCGGCATGACCGTCACGCAGCACAGCGGCGACGGCAAGGCCAACCAGTATTTCCTGCGCGGCTACAACCTCGACCACGGCAGCGACTTCGCGACCTTCGTGCTGGGCATGCCGGTCAACATGGCCAGCCACGCGCATGGCCAGGGCTACATGGATCTGAACTTCCTGATCCCGGAGCTGGTGGAGAGCCTGCGCTATCGCAAGGGCGCGTTCGCGGCCGAGGACGGCGACTTCGCGACCACGGGCGCCTCGCGCATCGGGTACATGAGCGAGATCGATCGCCCCTTCGCGCAGGTGACCGCCGGTCCTTACGGCTACCAGCGCGCGCTGGCGGCGGGCAGCGCGGCGGCGGGTGGCGGCTGGACGCTGCTCGGCGCGGTGGAAGGCAGCCGCTACGACGGCCCCTGGGACCAGCCCGAGGACCTGCATCGCCGCAACGCGGTGCTGCGGCTGACGCGCGGCGACGAGCGCAACGGCGCGCACGTCGACCTGCTGAGCTACAGCGCCGGCTGGCGCGCCAGCGAGCATGTGCCGCAGCGCGCCATCGACAGCGGCGAGATCGGCCGCTATGGCACGCTGTCGCCCAACGATGGCGGGCGAACGCATCGCCATAGCCTGAGCGGCGGCTTCGCCTACAACCAGGGCACGGGGCAATGGACTGCCGATGCCTGGCTGATCGATTACGGGCTCAACCTGTTCTCGGCGCCGTCGGGATTCATCAACGGCCCGGACGGCGACCAGCATGAACAGGCGGATCACCGCAAGCTGTGGGGCGGCTCGCTGAAGCATCAACTGCCTGCAGCGTGGCTGCCGGCCGGCCAGCAGCTCAGTTGGGGCCTGCAGTGGCGCCATGACCGCATCGGCACGCTGGGCCTCTACGACACGGTGGACCGCGTGCGCACCCGCACGGTCCGCGAGGACCGCGTCAGCCAGGACAGCGCGGGCGTCTTCGTCGAACTCGGCAGCCGATGGACCGACTGGCTGCGCAGCACCGTCGGCGGGCGATGGGACACGATGCGCGCGACGATCACGCCCACCGGCGGCGAATTCAACATGGGCAACGGCGGCAAGGCACGCCAGTCACAGTTCAGCCCGAAGCTGGGGTTGATCGCGCGGGTCGCGGCGGATACCGAGGTCTATCTGCACTGGGCCCGGGCCTTCCGGTCCAACGACGCGCGCGGCGCGACGACCACGGTCAGTCCGGCCGACGGCTCGGCGACGGATCCGCTGCCGCTGCTGGCGCGCACCACGACCTCGGAGCTGGGGCTGCGCACCAAGCCGGCGGCGAACTGGACGACCAGCCTGGCGCTCTGGCAGGCCAACCTGGCGTCGGAGCTGGTGTTCGTCGGCGATGAAGGCGTGACCGAGGCGCGCGGGGCGTCGCGGCGCGTCGGGCTGGAGTGGTCCAACGACGTGCAGGCGGGCAGGGACTGGCTCATCGACGCGGACGTCGCGTGGTCGCGCGCGCGATTCACCGAGGCGACGGAGAACGCGTTCGGCAGCGGCCGCAGCGTGCCCAACGCAGTGCCGCTGTCGGCGTCGTTGTCGGCCAACTGGGCGCCGGCCGGGCGCTGGACCAGCGGCGTCAAGCTGCGCTATCTGGGCGCCTATGCGCTGGAGGAGACCGGGACGCAGAAGTCGCGCGCCGTGTTCACCGCCAACTGGCGACTGGGGTATCAGGTCAGCGATCGCTGGCAGGTGGGGCTGGATGTGCTGAACGTCTTCGACAGCAAGGCCAATGACATCGAGTATTGGGGCGCCGCCTGCACGCGGGCCGAAGGCGCCGGATGCAATGGCGGCGCGGGCATCGAGGGGCGGCTGGTCCATCCGATGGAGCCGCGCACCTTCCGGCTCAGTCTGCGCGCGCGGATCTGATCCCGCTCGAGTCCACCACCGAGTCACCCTTCGACAGGTCTCTACTTACGGAACACCGATATGGAAATCGAACAACCGCCCGTTGACCGCGAGCGCGTCGTCCCCAGCGGCGAGCGCCGCGGGCTCGTCCTCGTGCACACCGGCAACGGCAAGGGCAAGAGCACCGCCGCCTTCGGTCTGGCGCTGCGGGCGCATGGCCGCGGCAAGAAGGTCCACATCTACCAGTTCATGAAAGTCCCCAGCGCGCGCTTCGGCGAGCATCGGCTGTTCGAGCAGATCGGCCTGCCCATCGAGGGCCTGGGCGACGGCTTCTCGTGGAAGAGCAAGGACCTGGACCATTCGGCGCAGCTCGCGCGCGATGGCTGGGAGCGCGCGAGGGCGACCATCCTGGGCGGCGAGCACTTCCTCGTCGTGCTCGACGAGATCATGTATCCGCTGCGCTACGGCTGGCTACCGCTGGATCCGGTGCTGGAAACCCTGCGCACGCGGCCATCCCACGTGCACGTGTGCCTCACCGGCCGCGGCGCGCCGCAGGAGCTGATCGACCTGGCGGACACCGTCACCGAGATGACCATGGTCAAGCATCACTTCAAGGCCGGCGTGCCCGCGCAGCGCGGCATCGAGGATTGACCGCTAAGCTGCGCGCCTGATTCCGGTCGCGCCGCTGTCCGCGCCGCCTGCCTCTCCGCCTGCCCCACCGCCCGACGCCCTCATGACTTCGATGCCCTGGCTGTTCGCCCTCGCCATCCCGGTGGCGCTGCTGCTCGACCGATGCTTTGGCGAGCCGCCCGCGCGCGTGCATCCGGTCGTGTGGATGGGGCGCTTCCTGGCGCTCTTCGGCGAGCGGCTATGCGCGCTGTCAGCGCGGGCCGCCCTGCTGGGCGGCGCGATCGCGTGGACGCTGGGCGCGGCGATCGCCGCCGTGATCGCCTGGGCGGTCGAGTCCGCCGTGATCCGCGGCGTCGAGCCCTGGCTCGGCGCGTGGCCGCTGGCGGCGGCGGCCTTGCTGCTCGGGCTGGCGCTCAAGCCGATGCTGGCGTGGCGCATGCTGCGCGATGAGGTCGGCGCGGTGGAGACCGCGCTCGCGCGCTCGCTCGACGAGGGGCGCGCGCAGCTGTCGCGCCTGGTCAGCCGCGACACGCGGCCGCTCTCGCCGGCCCAGGTCCGCGAGACCGCCATCGAGACGCTCGCCGAGAACCTCAACGATTCGGTCATCGCGCCGCTGTTCTGGTTCATGGTGGCCGGGCTGCCCGGCGCGGCGGTCTACCGCTTCGCCAACACCGCCGACGCGATGTGGGGCTATCGCGGCCGCTGGGAGTGGGCCGGCAAATGGGCGGCGCGCGCGGACGACGTGCTCTCCTGGATTCCCGCGCGGCTGACGGGCCTGGCGCTGGTCGCGGCGCGGCCGGCGCTGATCGCGCCGCTGCAGCGCGAAGCGGCGCGCACGCCATCGCCCAACGGCGGCTGGCCGATGGGCGCGATGGCGTTGCGGCTCGGACGCTCGCTCAGCAAACCCGGCGTGTATCGCCTGAATCCCTCCGGCAGCGAGGTCGTCAGCGACGACCTCCACCGCGCCCAGCGACTCGCGAGCTCGGCGATGCGCGCGCTGGCGCTGCTGATGGTGCTCGGCACGGCGGCATTGCGCGGCGGCTTCGCCTCGGCGCTGGCGGGCGGCTTGAGCTTCGGAGGCGCGCGATGAGCCGCTTCATGCACCTCACGCACGGCGGCACCGACGCGGGCCCGCCGGTGCGCCACGATTTCTCGACCAACGCCCATCCCCTCGGCCCGCCGCCCGCCGCGCTCGACGCGGTGCTGCGCGCCGACCGGCTGCGCTATCCCGACCCGGCCTACGCGGCGCTGCGCGCGCGCCTGGGCGCCTGGCATGGCGTCGAGCACGACCGCGTGCTGCCGGCGTCCGGCGGCTCGGAGGCGATCCGCCGGCTCACGCTGGCCGCCATGCTCTCCGGCGTGACGCGCGTGTGCGTGCCGCGGCCCGGCTTCGGCGACTACGCCGCGGCGGCGCACGCGCTCGGGCTGCAGGTGTCGGGCTACGAGGACGCGTTCCAGCTCGCCGACGCGCTGACGCTGCCGTCGCTGGTCTGGGTCTGCGATCCCAACAACCCGACCGGCGAGAGCTTCGGCGCCGCCGAGTGGACGGCGGTGGCGGTGGCGCTCGGGCAGAGCGGCTCGCAACTGGCCGTCGACCAGGCCTATGGCGCGCTGCGCCTGGGCGGCGGCTGCGCGCTGCCGCAGGCCATCGCCGATGGCGCCTGGCGCCTGGTCTGCCCCAACAAGGCGCTCGGGCTGACCGGCGTGCGCGGCGCCTACCTGATCGGACCGCGCGACGGGCTCTGGATCGATCGCGTCGCGGAGCTCGCCCCGAGCTGGGTGCTGTCGGCCGAGGGCCAGGCCTTGCTCGAGGCCTGGACCACGCGGTCGGTGCGCGATGAACTCGAGGCGTCGTTGCCGCTGCTGCGCGACTGGCGCGCCGCGCAATGGGCGCGGATGGCGGCGATGGGCTTCGACCAGATCGACGGCGGCGCGGCCAACTTCTGGCTCGCCGCGCTGCCCGCGCCGTGGGAGGCGGAGCCCGATGCGCTGCTGCGCGGGCTGCGCGCGCTCGGCATCAAGCTGCGCGACGCCGCGTCCTTCGGCCTTCCGGGCCTGGTGCGCGTGTCGGTGCAGGCGCCGGAGGCGGTCGACGCGCTGGAAGCGGCGATGCGCAGCTTCAGCGGCCGGACGCCGATGCCGCTGGTGCCGCCAGCGCCGCCAGCGCCGCCAGCGCCGTCGCGGCATGGTGCTTTCGACACCACGCATCCTCAAGGAGACACCCGATGAGCAGCGCCCCCCGCGGCCGGGCCGTGATGGTGCTGGGCACGACCAGCGGCGCCGGCAAGAGCTTCCTGACGACGGCGCTGTGCCGCTGGTATGCGCGCCAGGGGCTGCGCGTCGCGCCGTTCAAGGCGCAGAACATGAGCAACAACGCGCGCGTCGTGCCGGGCCTGGGTGGCCGCCAGGGCGAGATCGGCTCGGCGCAGTACTTCCAGGCCTTGGCGGCTCGCGCACGGCCGGAGGTGCGCATGAATCCGGTGCTGCTCAAGCCGGAGAAGGACACCGCCTCGCAGGTGGTGGTGCTGGGCGAGGTCGACGAGGCGCTGAGCCGCGCGCCCTGGCGCGCGCGCAGCGAGGCGCTCTGGGGCCGGGCGCGCGGCGCGCTGCATGAGCTCTTGTCCGAGAACGATGTCGTGGTCATCGAGGGCGCGGGCTCGCCGGCCGAGATCAACCTGCACAGCAGCGACTACGTGAACATGCGCACCGCCCGCGAAGCGGGCGCCGCCTGCCTGCTGGTCACCGACATCGATCGCGGCGGCGCCTTCGCGCATCTGTTCGGCACGCACCAGCTGCTGCCGGCGGACGAGCGCGCGCTGATCCGCGGCTTCGTGCTGAACCGCTTCCGCGGCGATGCAGCGCTGCTGTCGCCCGGGCCGGAGATGCTGGCGCAGATGACCGGCGTGCCGACGATCGCGACGCTGCCGATGTGGCGCGGCCATGGACTGCCCGAGGAGGACGGCGTCTTCGACGATCGCGCGACCGGCGGCCTCGGCGGCATCGGTGCGGGTACGGGTGCGGGTGCGGGCGGCATCGTGCGCGTGGCCGTGGTGGCCTATCCGAGGCTGTCCAACCTCGATGAATTCCAGCCGCTGCGCAATCTGCCCGGCGTGCGGCTGAGCTGGGCGCGCGAGCCGGCCGAGCTCGACGGCGCCGACTGGATCGTGCTGCCCGGCTCCAAGGCGGTGGCCGCCGATCTGGCCTGGCTGCGCGCGCAGCGGCTGGACACGGTGATCGCGGCGCATGCGGCCGCCGGCCGGCCGGTGCTGGGCATCTGCGGCGGGCTGCAGATGCTGGGCGAGGCGCTGGTCGATCCGCATGGCCTGGACGGCAATGCGCCGGGCCTGGGGCTGCTGCCGCTGGTCACGCTGTTCGAGCGCGAGAAGCTGCTGCGCGAGACCGAAGGCCGCTTCACGCCCGCGCTCGACGCGCCGTGGACGGCGCTGAACGGCCTGCCGGCGCGCGGCTACGAGATCCACCATGGCCGCACGGCGCAGCATCCCGGACTGCCTGCCGCGCGGCCGGTGCTGTTCGATGGCCTGGGCGAGCCGCTGGGCTGGCAGCACGGACCGGTGCTCGGCCACTACCTGCACGGGCTGTTCGAGGACGAGCGGGTGCTGTCCGCGCTGTTCGCGCGCCCGGTGCGCCCGCTCGACCAGGTCTTCGATGAGCTGGCCGACTACATCGATCGCCATTTCGCGCCTGGCGCGCTGATGGGGCTGCTGTCGCCAGTCGCTGCCCAGACTCCCTCCTCCTGAAGTCCACGACGTCCACCATGACCACCCAAGACCTGATCCCCGAGATCCCCTCGCTGCACGACGACGCGCTCGCGGCGGCGCTGCGGCATCGCATCGATCGCAAGACCAAGCCGCTGGGCGCGCTGGGCCGGCTCGAGGGCCTGATGCTGCGCCTGGGGATGATCCTGGGCACGGAGCAGCCGCGGCTCACCGAGCCGCAGATGATGGTGTTCGCGGCCGATCACGGGCTGGCGGCGCATGGCGTGTCGGCGTATCCGCCGGACGTGACCTGGCAGATGGTCGAGAACTTCCTGGCTGGCGGCGCGGCGGTGTCGGTGCTGGCGCGCCAGCACGGCCTGACGCTGAGCGTCGTGGACGCGGGTGTGCGGCACGTCTTCGAGCCACGGCCGGGGCTGCTGATAGCCAAGATCGCGATGGGCAGCCGCGACATGCTGGAGGGCCCGGCGATGACGATGGACGAATGCGCGACGGCGGTGGCGGCGGGCAAGACGCTGCTGCAGAAGCGGCCGGGCAATGCGCTGCTGCTGGGCGAGATGGGCATCGGCAACACCTCGTCGGCGGCGCTGCTGCTGGCGCGGCTGGGCGGCCTTGCGCTGAAGGACTGCGTGGGGCGCGGCACCGGGCTGGATGACGCGCAGCTGCGGCACAAGCTGGAGGTGCTGACGCGCGCGCTGGAGCGGCATCCGCGCGCGACCGATCCGCTGACGGCGCTGGCCGCGCTGGGCGGGCTGGAGATCGCGATGATGGTGGGCGCGGTGCTGCAGGCGGCGCTCGAGCGCCGGGTGATCGTGGTGGACGGGTTCATCACGGGCGCGGCGGTGCTGGTGGCGTCGCGGCTTCAGCCGGCGGTGCTGGAACGCTGCGTCTTCGCGCACCGCTCCAACGAGCAGGGCCACCGGCTGATGCTGGACAGGCTGAACGCCGAGCCGCTGCTGGACCTGGGGCTGCGGCTGGGCGAGGGCTCGGGCGCGGCGCTGGCCTGGCCGCTGCTGGAATCGGCCTGCCGCGTGCTCGGCGAGATGGCGAGCTTCGATGCGGCAGGGGTCAGCGACAGGGCTTGATCGGGCGGGCCGTCACGCAGGCTGGGTGACGATCTCCTCGATCGAGACGCCCGAGGCACGCGCCTGCGGCGCGCCTGCCGCCTGAGCGGCGGCCTGCTCGATGACCTGATGGAGATGGGCGCCGGCGAGCTGCTCGTACGCCGCCTGGTGCTCTTCGCTCAGGCCACCCACATAGGCGCCGATCCGGGCCACCTGCGCCTGCAGCTCCTCGGGCGTGCGAGGGGTCATCGTGGCCAGCGTCTGCCCATCCGGCCCCTTGAACAGGTTGGCCACCTGGCTGCCGAGAGCGGCGATCTGCCCGCCGCCCCAGTTCATCGCCAGCTCCGCGCCGCGCGCGACGGGGCCGGGCATCGTCATCGCCATGGCGGTCATGACCAGGCTCGCGTAGTAGGGCGCTGAGGCGCTGGACTCGATCAAGCCCTTGGGCGTGAACTGCTTGGACAGCTTGTCGGCGGTGAGCGCGATGGCCATCACCATGCTGGTCGCGGCCATGCCCTTGAAGCGCTCCATCGCGTCCTGGCGCGTGGTCTGCCGGTTCCAGGCGCTCTGCGCCATGACCGCGGTGACGACCACGCTGTCGGCCGCGAGGTCCACCGTGCCGATCGGGTCCGGCTGGATCAGGTAGACGGTGGTGCCGGTCACGCCGGCGGCGAAGAGCGTGAGCGCGAGCTTGGACGCGAAGTCGGGGTGGGCCTGCGGCTCGCGCGGAATCGAGGCCGCGGTGGGCTCCTGCGCCGCGCCGAGATGGAAGGCCTGGTCCAGGCGCTTCGTGCATTGCGCGATCGAGGCCAACAGATGCGTGCATTGCGAGTTGAGCGTGCGCGTCAGCTCGTGGCCGGACTCCGGATCGGTGAAATCGCGGCGCGCCTGCTGCAGCGCCTTGCGTCCGTCCTCCAGCCCTTGCCAGAGCTGGGACAGCTCGGCGTGGACGGCCTCGCCGACCTGACCGGGCGTGAACTGGCGGCGCAGCGAGCCGGCCTGGCCGGAGAAGCCCGCCTTGTCCATGCCGGCCGCCACCGCGTTCGCGCCGAGCGCGACGGCCTTGGCCGCGCCATTCCTGATGCTGCCCCAGACGAAGGGGGCGATCAGGATGGTGCCGGCGGCGGCGGCGAAGCCGGCGTGCGCCACCTTGCTGTGGTCGACCGCCTCGGCGTGGTGACGGACCGACTCGGAGCCGTAGCGCTTGGACATCTCGACGGACAGGAAGATCGCGTTGAGCAGGGCCGGATAGAAGTGGACCTCGTCGGACTGGCGGCCGAGTTCGCCGCCCCCCAGCGGGAACGGCAGTCCGTCGGCGGTGGGACGCAGCGTGGTGCCCGCCACGCCGACGACCGCCTTGGCCGCGGCGGCCACGGTGTAGGCGAAGGTCTTGGCCTGATTGGCCAGCAAGGGGCTGGGCACGATCACGGGCCACAGATTGACCAGGTTCAGCAGCGCCTTGGCGGCGCGGCCCGACGCGGAGGTGCCATGCTCCAGCGGATCGATGGCGCGCTCGATGGCCTCGATGTCCTTCATCAGGGTCTTCTTGAAACGGGGCTCGATGCCGGGCTCGCCCTGGACCATGCCGCGCAGGGCGGTCAGCTGCTCGCGGCAGCGGGCGAAGGTGAAGGCCTGGTCGGGTCCCGGCTCGGCGCTGCGCAGCACCGCCAGGAAGGACCGGTCGTCGGCATGCGGCTGCAGCATGGTCCGGAGGTCGCTGAGGGACCACAGGGCCTTCGCGGCGGAGACGACGGCGTCCTGGGTGCTCGACAGGCCTTGAAGGGCCGCGGTGCCCGCGGTGCCCAAGGCGCCGGCCACACCGCCCACGAGTCCGGTCAGCCGGGAGCCCGGCGCGCCGGCCTGCGCAGAGGCCTGGCCATCGACCGCGGGCGATTGCGGCGCCGCGGAGCGCGGCGGCAACGCCACCGTGTCGTCGCGGGGCGGCGTCCCGGTGGTGTCGGCGGAGCGGCGGCTGGAGATCGGCGATTCCTGTGCGGCGGAAGGCGGCGCCGAGGTCGACGCCAGCGCGGCGGGCGAGGTGTGCGCGGGGACCGGCAGCTCGACGTGGCGCGAGGGCGAGGAGGAGGCGGAAGAGATGGGAGACGGCATCAGGGGTGTCCTCATGCAGCCGGAAGGCGCGGCACGCCGTGGCGGCGCCGCCTTCCGGCCGTCCTGGGTTGAACGGAGAAGTGGCGCTGTGTTGCCCGTACTGCAATGGGCGCCAACTCGTGCGAGAGGCCATGATGGCGAGCGGCCGGGCGAACACCGCGCCGAGGCGCGAAGCGCGGCGAGGCTCGGCGAAGAAGGCTTGCGAATCCGGGACAGCGCGGATGAGCCGGACGGGCCGGGCAGCGCCTCCCAGAAGATCCGGGGCGGCATTGCTGACCTACCGCTCAGCCTGTGGTGAGCGGCCCTTTGGAGCATCGGCCTATAGCGGATCGATGGAATCCCGTCCCGTGACCCGCTGGTTTCGCATCCTTGTCCTGACGATCCTCGTTCCCGCCTATGGCATGGCTGCCGCCGAGGTCACGATGTTCGCCGGAGGCGTCGCCCATGCGCAGCACCTGCTGATCGAGGGCCACCCCGCCGATTCCGCGATCAATCCATGACTTTTGGTCGCGAAGGGTAGCTCGCGGAATCCGCAGAATGGAATTGAATCATCAACCAAAGCCGCGTAGGTGCCTACGCGGCTGCTCAGCTGAGGAGTGACTTCCATGGCAAGGCCATCGTTCAACAGCGCCTGGGCAGCCTTCATGGCCGTTCGTCTACCGGTGCTCGAAGTGGGCAGGAAGATCGGCGGCAATGTTCAGAAGAACATCGAATTGCCCGAAGGTGGTTTCCGGAATGCGTGCCCCATCCGGATGAGTTATGTGCTCAACAAGACCGGCTTCCCCATTCAAAAGAGCCGCCTGTACGCCATGGTGAGCGGGGGCGACGGGAATCAATACCTTTATCGAGTCGCGGACATGATGGCCTATATGGAGCGCACGTTCGGGCGCGCTGACAAGATGGTCCGTTCCCCAAAGGAATCGGACTTCAAGGGCCAGAAGGGAATCATCGTCGTGAAGGGGAGCGGTTGGGCTGATGCCCGGGGTCACGTTACCCTTTGGGAGGGAGTGTCAGGAATTCTGTGTTTGAGGCGCTTCTACGAGGCTACGAGCCGGTCCTGGTGAATCGGTCTGCGTAGAGGATGGCAAATTGGTTCATTGCCTCTCGCCAGTTCTTGGCGGCGCGGCCCC
>Ga0102591_1001957_pt1 | contig 24747 bp, 18 predicted proteins | sample AraplaCol_mCL_r2_2_FD_76860 | JGI IMG/M metagenome (GOLD analysis project Ga0102591, IMG submission 76860) | Arabidopsis root microbial communities from North Carolina, USA - plate scrape MF_Col_mCL_r2 (SPADES assembly) (version 2) | ecosystem: Host-associated > Plants > Roots > Endosphere... | reverse complement strand
CGTAAGGGCGTCGAAGATCTTTTTCTTGTCAGCGATGCCGGCCATCTGCGCGACATGGATCGCCATATGTCCGACTTCCAGCATGTCGCCCGAGCCCATCGAATACCAGGGATCCATCACGCAGTCGTGCCCGAAGGAGACGTTAAGCCCGGCATCCATCAATTCACGCACACGTGTCATGCCGCGGCGCTTGGGATATGTATCGTGCCTGCCCTGTAGCATGATGTTGATCAGGGGATTGGGGATGACATTGATTTCGGCCTCGGCCATCAGCGGGATGAGCTTTGAGACATAGTAGTTGTCCATCGAATGCATCGAGGTAAGGTGGGAACCGGCAACACGTCCCTGAAGGCCGAAACGCACAGTCTGGGCGGCCAGAGTTTCAATGTGACGCGACATCGGATCGTCCGTCTCGTCGCAATGCATGTCGACCGGAAGTCCACGATCAGCGGCGATCCTGCACAGCGCCTCGACAGACGCGCGGCCGTCTTCCATCGTTCGCTCGAAGTGCGGAATACCGCCGACAATGTCGATCCCCATGTCGAGGGCACGGTTCAGTGACTCGACGCCGGCTTCCGCCCGGTAATAGCCATCCTGCGGAAAGGCAACGAGTTGCAAGTCGATGTAGGGCTTTACCCGTTTTCGAACCTCGATCAGAGCCTCGGCGGTTACCAGACGTGGATCGGACGTATCGACGTGGCTTCTGATGGAAAGAAGGCCCTGGCTTACGGCAAGGTCGCAGTAGCGCAGGGCGCGATCGACCAACGCCTCCTGTGTCAATGACGGACGAAGCTCGCCCCAGAGCGAGATGCCTTCCAGCAGCGTGCCGGAGATGTTCATTCGCGGCAGGCCGAGTGACAGCGTGGCATCCATATGAAAATGGGGATCGACGAAGGGCGGCGTCACCAGCCGGCCCGTTGCATCGATTTCCGTGCCGGCAGACGCCTGGATCTGATGCTCGACGGCAGCAATCTTTCCCTTCTCCACTGCAATGTCGATCCCGGTACGGCCATCGGGGAGGTTCGCTTTCCTGATGATCAGCTCGAACATTGGGTCTCCTTTTATCGTTCGCCACTGCGATAGGATTGCATCAGGGCCTGAGGAACGCGCGCGCGGCGGGCCATGACGGCAAGCGCCAGGATCGACAGGACATAAGGCGTCATCAGAAAGATCTGATAGGGGATACCCTGGACGACGGTCTGCAGGCGAAGCTGGAAAGCGTCGAAGAAGGCAAAGAGCAGCGCTCCGAAAAGCGCACGCCCGGGTCTCCAGGATGCAAAGACGACGAGCGCAATGCAGATCCACCCACGACCCTGGACCATGGTCGGGAAGAAGCTGTTGAAGGCTGACAGCGTCAGGAACGCGCCGCCCATGCCCATCAACGCGCTGCCGACGATCACCGCACCATAGCGTATCCGAATCGGATCGACGCCCTGAGCCTCTGCCGCATGCGGGTTTTCGCCGGTCATGCGAATTGCAAGACCCAGCGGCGTGCGAAAGACGACATAGGCAAGAAGGAGCGCAATGAGGATGGCGAGATAGGTGGGTGCTGTCTGCGTGAAAAAGGCCGGTCCAACAAATGGCACGGTGGAAAGGCCAGGGATGCTGATTGGCTGGAAGGGGACGATCGTTGGCGGTGTGCCGGCCACGGGGACGATCAGACGGAACACATAGTAACTGAAGCTTGAGGCAAACAGGGTCACGCCAAGACCTGAGACATGCTGGGACAGGCCGAGCGTAACGGTCATCGCGGCGTGCAGGAAACCAAACACCATGCCTGCCAGCGCAGCCACAAAGAGACCGGTCCAAAGGTCAGCGCCATGATAGACCGCAAGCCAGCCGATCATCGCGCCGAAGGTCATGATGCCCTCGATGCCGAGGTTGAGAACGCCGGCTCGTTCGCACAGAAGTGCGCCAAGAGTGCCAAAGATCAGAGGAGTGGCAATTCGAAGGATCGCCGCCCACAGGCCCGCCGATGAGATGATGTCGACAATAACGTTCATCGCCGGATCCTGTATTGGGTGAAGAACAGGGCAACGAGCATCGTCAGGAGCGACAGCGCTACCGTTACATCAGCGATGTAGGTTGGTATGGCGAGGCTGCGGCTCATGCCGTCGGCACCGACGAACATGGTTGCCGTGAACAGTGCCGCGAGCACGACGCCGAGCGGGTTCAGGTTGGCGAGCATCGCGACGACGATTCCTGAATAGCCGAAGCCAGGAGACAAATCCGTGGTGACGTAGCCCTTGACGCCGAGGACCTCGATTGCGCCGGCAAGTCCCGCAAGGCCCCCGGAAAGGCAGGCAACCTTGACCAGGGTCCGCGTCAGCGGAACGCCGGCAAACGCTGCACCCTGCGGACTGAGGCCAGCAGCGCGTGACTGCATGCCAAAGACCGTCCTCGTCTGCAGGAAATGGACGATGACAGCAAGGACGATCGCAATCAGGAGGCCGATATGGAGCCGCGAGCGCGCAACCAGCTTCGGCAGCATGGCATGGTCGACCACTGACTGCGACTGCGGCCACCCAAAGGCCATTGGATCCTTCAGCACACCGTTGATCAGCATGGAGACAAAAAGCAGCGCGATGAAGTTGATCAGGAGGCTGGTCACCACCTCATCAACAGAGAAGCGCAGTCTGAGCCACAGCGGGATGAGGATCAGTACCATGCCCGCAACAGCACCAATCAATAGCAAGGCGGGAATGAGGATCGGGCCCGGCAGGCCTGCCAGCATGTTGGAGCCGCAGGCGGCGACTGCGATAGCGCCGACGTAGAACTGGCCTTCCGCACCGATATTCCAAAGCCTCGCCCGAAAGGCCGTCGCGGCGGCAAGACCGGTCAGGATAAGGGGCGTCGCCCGGGTCAAGGTCTCGGTCGCCGAGAGACGTGAGCCGAAGGCGCCAATCAGGATGCGCCGATAGGCTTCCAGGACCGGCGCGCCGGCGATTGCGATCAGAATGCCGGCAAGCAGAAGTGCTGAGACGACGGCAGCGATCGGCGAACCAACCAGGAGATAGACCGGCCGATGCTCGCGGCGTTCAAGGCGCATGTCTGGTCTCCGTAGGTGTCTCACTCCAGTCGCCCGCCATCATCAGGCCCAGGCGGCGTGCATCGACGTCGCCCGCGTCGACCGGTGGCGACAGCCTGCCATCAACAATCGCCTGGATGCGGTCAGCAAGCGCGATCACCTCATCAAGATCCTCGGAGATCAACAACACCGCAGTGCCCTGCCTGCGGGCTTCAAGGATCCGGGCGTGGACGGCGGCAACTGCGCCCTCGTCGAGACCGCGTGCCGGCTGGGCGGCGATCAAAATACGGGGACGCTGCTGCAGATTCCTGCCGAGGATGAGCTTTTGCATGTTCCCACCCGACAGGAGGCGGGTACGGCTGCGCGGCGCACCACCTCTCACGTCAAAGGCATCGATGATCTCCCGGGCAAACGTCATGCCTGCCTTGCGGTCCACCATTCCAGCCCGGGAGAAAGCAGGAAGACGCTCGAGCACGACGTTTTCCCATATCGCCATTTCGCCGATCGCCCCTTCCTTGTTTCGGTCTTCGGGAATGCGGCCGATGTCAGCTGCTACGACGTCCGCCACGTCGAGATTGCCGACATTTTTTCCGAACAGGATGAGGTCACCCGCCGTGCGGGACAGCACGCCGGACAACAAGGCTGCCAAGGGCGCCTGGCCGTTGCCGGAAACGCCGATGATCCCGAGCACCTCGCCTTCGCTGAGTTGGAAGTTGATGCTCTTCAGCCTGTCAACCCCGCCAACTCTGGAGGTGATGCCAACGCCTTTGAGGACAACCGCGCCGGGTGTCGATGGTTCGCGAACGGGGCGGCTGACCCGGTGGCCCACCATCAGTTCAGCGAGTTCGGCCTTGCTGGTTTCCGACTGAAGACGCTCGGCGACCATCCTGCCGCCGCGCAGCACGACAATTCGGTCGGCCGCGGCCATGACCTCATCCAGCTTGTGGGAGATGAAGATCACCGACAATCCCTGACGGGCCATTTCCTTCAACGTCGAGAATAGCCTTTCGGCCTCGATATTGGTGAGAACGGCGGTGGGTTCGTCGAGGATCAGGATTCGAGCATCGTTGAAAAGCGCCTTGAGAAGCTCGACCCGTTGTTGTTCCCCGACCGAAAGATCACCGAGGCGCTCGTCAGGATCGACCTTGAGGCCGAAACGATCCGAAATAGAAAGGAGCTTCGTGCGCGCGGCATTTGTACTCGAGCGCAACGCCCAGAGTTTCTGCGTTCCGGTCATGATGTTCTCGATGACCGTGAGATTTGGCGCGAGCGAGAAATGCTGGTGCACCATGCCAACGCCAGCCCGGATTGCCTCGCGGGGCCTCCCCGGCGGCAGCTCACGGCCATGGATCACGATCCGGCCGGTGTCTGGCACATAGTGGCCAAAGAGAATGCTCATCAACGTCGTCTTGCCGGCGCCATTCTCGCCAAGAAGTGCGATAATTTCTCCTTCCTTCAGCGACAGCGAAATGTCGTCGTTGGCAAGGTTGTCGCCGAACCGCTTTGAGACACGGGAGATATCGAGCACGGTGGTCATGCAGCCGATTCCGCAATTGGGAAGGGATGTTGCCACCTTCCTTCGGCTTCCAGTCTGAAGGCAAGCGACAGGAGCTGCAGATCGCGGCCGATTGGCGCCATCAGCTGGATCGGTAGCGGCAGGCCGGCGGCATCTGATCCGAAAGGAAGCGTCAAGGCAGGGACTCCCGAGACATTGGCGAGTGGCGCGAGCGGCGCGAAGGCAGCCATGCGTTCGAAATGCAGCTCGATGTCGGCATGATCCGATGGGAACGAACCGACCGCAAGTGGTGCCGACGACAGCATTGGGGACAGAACGCAATCAACCTTGTCGAACAGGGCCCACATATGATGGCTGACGAGAACAGCCTTGTTCAGCGATGCCCAAAGGGCGGCGGCAGGCATCGCGCTGCCCTGTTCGGCGACTGCCTGTGTCAGGCGCTCGGCCATTGCCATGTCGAGGGCAAGGTCCTGGACCAGGTTGAACAGGTTGACGGCGACTATGTCCTCGAAAACGCGCGCGCTGTCTTCTACGGTGGTTTCAAGATCACTCCACCGTAGACGGACGATCTCGTGGCCGTCGATCTCGAGCGCAGTGGCCGCCGCCTCGACAGCATCCAGCCGGTCAGCGGCGGTTGGAAACCGCACCCCGGTATCCGTCAAGAGACCGATCTTCAGGCGGGACGAAGGGGGGGCTGTCATGGACACATCTGGAAAAGGGCCGCGCGCTTTACCGCTCAACGCCGTGAGAGCGAGCTCGGTGTCCCGGACCGAGCGCGTCACGACGAATTCGCTCGCGATGCCACCGAGATGATTACCGAACGAAGGACCCGCTGGCATGGCGCCCCGGCTGGGCTTCAGGCCAACCAGGCCGCAGCAGGCGGCGGGAACCCGAATGGAGCCGCCAGCGTCGGTCGCATGTGCTGTTGAAACGATGCCGGCGGCAACAGCTGCGGCGGCACCACCCGATGAACCGCCAGCAGTTCGCGATCGGTCATGCGGATTTCGACAGACCGGACCAATCGTTGGCTCACTTGCGAGCGACAGCCCGAATTCAGGACTCGTGGTCAGCCCAAACAGGCAAAAGCCGGCCGCGCGGAACCGCGCCGCAAGCTCGGAATCCGCATCGCCGGAGTCTCGCTTGAAAAGGCGTGAGCCGGCTGCAACCGGCAGTCCCTTGAACGGACCACCAAGATCCTTGGCAAGCGTCGGCACCCCACCAAACGCACGCGCAGTAAAACCGATCGGGGCCGACCGACGCTCGTCGTCGGCCGCCTGGGCTGCCGCCATCCCCATAGTCGCATCAAGATGAGTAATGGCACCAAGACTGGAAAGGCGGGTGGCAGCGGCCAGGGACAGCCGCATCGCCTCCGTTGCGGTCAGTTGGCCGGAACGGATCAGTTCCGAAACGTCGGTGGCGTCTACTGGCCGTTTGCCGGGCATGGATCGGCCGAATTACTTGGGCTGTTCCATGTTCTGCGGCACCTCAAACTTGCCGGCCTTGATGTCGGCGCGCTTGGCTTCCATGGCCGCTTCCGCGTCTGCCGGTGCCACGCCCTTCACAAAGACGATGTCGCTTCCGCCTTCCTTCATCAGGCCGAAGGCCGTGTAGTTGCGGCCGACTGGCTTGCCCGCAGCCACATCGGCAATCGCCGCATTCAGAATGGGCCGGAATCCCCAGAGGGCATTCGCAAAGACGGTGTCGGGATAGCGCGGGGTATAGTCTATCAGTGATCCGACAGCCTTGATCTTGCGTTCCTTGGCTGCATCGGCAGTGCCGATGCGCTCGCCAAACAGGATGTCCGCACCAGCATCGATCTGGGCAAGGCCCGCCTCGCGCGCCTTCGGCGGATCGAAGAACGTCCCAATAAAGGCAACGAGATGCTTGCAGTCAGGATTGACCGATTTGACACCTTCGGCGAAGGCGTTGATCAGCATGTTGACCTCGGGAATAGGCATGGCACCGACGGAGCCGACCACGTTCGACTTGGTCATCTTGCCTGCCAACATTCCCGCGAGATAGGCGCCGTCGTAATTCCAGGTGCCGAAGACGCCGAAATTGCTGCCTTCTTCCTTGCCACTCGATCCAAGAACGAAGGCCGTGTCGGGGTAGTCGGCCGCCACCTGGCGCGCTTCCTTTTCGACAGCATAGGCTTCGCCGATGATCAACTTGTTTCCTTGCTCGGCATATTCGCGCATGGCGCGGGGATAGTCGGTCCCGGAAACGCCTTCTGAAAATACATATTCAATCACGCCTTCCTTGGCGGCATCCTGCAAGGCCTTGTGAAGACAGGAATTCCAGGCGTTCTCGACAGGCGAGGCATGGATGCCTGCCACCTTCAATGGGGCGGCGGCGCGGGCGATCGGCGCCAACCCGCTGACGCCCAGGGCAATGCCCGAGGCCATGAGCGCGCGACGTGACATGAGAAGGTCTTTTGTCATGATTGTTCCCCTTTTTTTACCGTTTGGTTCAAAACCATATGGAGGGGCTAAAAAAGTGTCAAGCGAGGTCCGGGTTTAAAAAATGGGCATAGCCAATCGCCGTCGGCAACATCGTGTGTTGCCGTCGGGCTGGCGGTTCCAGTGCTGCTGATGGGCCTGGGGTTTTCGTTGCGGAGCCAGCTGTTGGACCCACAGACGAGGTGACTTGCCGCCGCGTCGCTTACCGGGCCGGAAGGGTCGTCGATGAACTGAATGCAAAGGAGCAAGTTGTCCTGCGTGCCGGCTCCGCCGTCGCGTCTTCAGCGCCCCCGATCGGCCCATGATGTCGCGGGCGTGCTCCGAAGCTAAGGGGGGATGGGATGATGATGCTCACGTCTCGCCGGGAAGGATATGTGATGCCTCTGGACGCCATGACACCCAGATCCGCCCGCCAGGCTCGAGCTTGAGGCGATCCAATTCCTCGTGGCTCTTTTGTGCCTTGATTTCGATATGACCAGAAGCTTCCAGATGAACCACGGCGGTGGCGCCGACGAATTCCTCGCCGACGACGGAAGCCTCGAGACAGTTCCACTCAACGGAAGGCCGCTCCGGGGTCAGCTGAACACAGTCGCTGGAGATCGCAAACGTCGCCTTGTCTCCGGCAGACAATTGCCGGGCAGGGGTATCGGCAACACGAAATTCGCCAACAGGCGTCGCGATCTTCATGGCGCCTGCAGCGGCAGCAGTCACCTTGCCGGGGAAGATGTTGGACGAACCGAGAAACTCTGCGACGAAGCGCGTGCGAGGTGTCCGGTAAATCTCTTGCGGCGTGCCTGTCTGTTCGATCTTGCCACGGCTCATGATCACGACACGGTCGGCCATGGAGAAGGCTTCCGACTGGCTGTGGGTGACATAGACGAAGGTGATCCCAAGCTCACGCTGCAGGTTGGCGAGCACTGTTTGCATCCGGACCTTGAGGTGGGCGTCAAGCGCCGAGAGCGGCTCGTCGAGCAGCAGGATCTCTGGTTCGGTGACCAGCGAGCGGGCAAGCGCCACGCGCTGACGCTGGCCGCCGGAAAGGTGGGCGATATTCCGGTCGGTTAACTCCGAGATCTGCATTCGCTCCAGCCACTTCTCGACGCGTTCTCGGCGCTCTTCTTTTGCGACGGCGCGCATCCGCAGGCTGAACTCGATGTTTTCCCGGACCGTGAGGAAGGGAAAGAGCGCCAGGCTCTGCCAGACCATCGGCGTGTCGCGTTGCCATGTCGGCAGCTCGTTGATGCGTTTGCCGGCAAGCCGGATTTCGCCATCGCTCGGTGTTTCCAGGCCCGCGAGCATGCGCAGTGTCGTCGTCTTGCCGCAACCCGAGGAGCCCATGATGGCCAGAAACTCCCCCTTTTTGATCTCGAGGTGGATTGGGCTGACGGCGGTAAAATTGCCGTAGCGTTTCGTAACTCCGTCGAAAGCGACCAGGGGCTGCTCTGTCATGACTGCCGGGCTCCATTGTTGATCGAGGATGGTGGGTTGCCTCGCTTCATGAGAAGGGCCTGAGCGACGATCACCAATGTGATTGAGGCAAGGAAGACGAAGGTGCCGATGACGTTGATGCGCGGGCTGACTTGTCCCTGCAAAAAGCCGAGCACTTTCACCGGCAGGGTCTCGTTGAGACCGGACACGAACCACGATACCGCAAACTCGTCAAAGGACACGGCCATGGTGATCATGAGAGAGGCAAAGATTGCCGGCTTGCAGAACGGGATGATCACATTGCGCATTGCCTGCCATTCCGACGCACCGAGGTTCCATGCGGCTGCTTCCAGCGACGGGTCCATCTGCGAAAGCCGCAAGCGGGTGATTGACATCGCAAACGGTGCACACATGACCACGTGCGCAATGATGACCGAATGAATGGCCCCTGAGAGCTCGACGTTTGAAAGAAAGGCCAGCATCGCAAGTCCAAGGATAACGACCGGAATCGTCGGGGGCAGCAGCGCCAGGGCGACATAGATCGTCTTGCCAAAGAACCGGTAGCGGAAATCAGTATAGGCTGCACCGAAGCCGAGGAGCGTCGAGGCACATGAGACGGCGATGCCGACGATAAGGGTATTGCGCAAGCCTTCAAAGACGAGCGGGTCGGCAGCCACTGCTTTGTACCAGACGGTCGAGAATCCTCCGAGCGGAAGCGAGGGAAACCGGTCGACATTGAAGGAAAAGACAAAGCTTGCGGCGATAGGCGCGAAAATGAAAGCGAGGGCCAGCAAAATATAGGCCTGCAGGGCCAGGTCGATTGCCAGGTTGCGATTGTGATTCATTGCCCGCGCTCCCGATAGGCATAACGAACGGCGGCAAAGGCAACAGCGAGAAGGGTCGCGATCATGACAAGCGCGATGACTGCTGCACGCGGCCATTGTTGACCGGATTTCGTGGTGTCCGTGATCAGGATGGACAGTGTTGGCGGATCGCCTCCACCGAGATAGAGGGGGCTTACAAAGTCGCCAAACGTAAGGATGAAGCAGAACAGCGCTGCAATGACCAGGCCGACCTTGGCAGCCGGAATGACGACTTCGACAACAGTGCGCAAGCGGCCGCAGCGAAGGTTATGAGCCGCCTCGATCAACGTCCTGTCGACAAAGACCAGGCTGAACAGTTGCAGCAGAATGACCAGCGGCAAGCTGAGCGTAAGATACCCGACGAGCTGGCCGAACACGGAATTGAGCATTCCGAATGGTCCGATACCTGCCTTGGCAAACAGGGCATTGAAGATGCCGTTGTCAGACAGGAATATCTGCCAGGAATAGATCCGCACGAGGTAGCTGGTGAAGAATGGCAGCACCATCAAGAAGACGATGCGGCGCCGCGCATGTTCCGACAGCTTGAACGCGACGGCATAGGCACATGGGAACGCAATTGCGCTGGTGATCGCCGCCGCTGTTGCGGCAAGACCGAGGGTCCTGAGATAGGCCTCCCAGAAGACCCCGCGGCTAAGGACATAGGTCCAGTTGGTGAAGACGAAGGCTGGCTCCATGCGAAAGTTGCGCACGGTCCAGAAGCTGAGCGCCATGAGGAAGATAAGCGGCGCCAGGAAGAAGGTCAGTTGCCAGACAAGGAGCGGCACCGAAAAGGTGAGCCCGTAAAGCGTGATCGATTTCCGCATTCTCAGGGTTCCCGAACGAGACGAAACCGCCGGCCGCTTCGTGGCGTGGTCTGGCTCGGCAACAGGCGTAACGCTTGTTGCCAAGACCGCGGCGATGGAAGGTCTCATGCGCCCTTGTAGTCCGACCAGAAGTCGTTCCAGTCTTCCAGGCCTTGCTGTATCGGAAGCTGGCGATAGTGGATGCGGCCAGAGCGGATGAGGTCTATCACATTGCTTTCGTTAAGGAGCATGCCTTGGCGCTTGGCTTCCTCGGGCGTTTCCTTTGCGAGCAGTTCCCACCCCTTTTGGTTGGGGATGAGCGCCGGGTAGGCTGCCATGTTTGCAGACTTCACCTGGCCATTTGCCGAGGTGATGTACTGGATCCACTTCTTTGCTATATCCGCCTTTGACGATCCCCTTCCGATCGAGAAGGATTCGGTCCATTGAAGTCCACCTTCGGCGGGGATGACGCTGCGGACCTTTGCGCCATTCTTCTCGAGCGTACCGGTGATCCAGTCGCCGATACCGGCCATTGCCAGCATCTGGCCGTTTTGCAGCGAAGAGAACGTACCGCCGTAGTCGAAGAAACCGCCAATCTGCGGTCGCAACGTTATGGTTTTCTCTCTCAGTTTGTCGAAAGCTGTCGCATCGATGTCGAAGGGCGCAGCGTTGCCATTAAGCAGGCTGATTTCGCCGAGGTTCGGCAGATGCCAGTCGAAGTGACCGACCTTGCCCTTCAGCTTCTCGTTCCAGAAGACGTTGTAGGTCCTCGCCTCCTTCTCGGTGATGGCCTCGGTATTGTAGGCGACACCGAGGAAGCCAAATCGGGTGAAGACCGAATAGAGCGTTCCGTCCTGCCAGTGGCCGGCAAATTTCTGGAACTCCGGGAAGTAGTCGTCGAAGGGATAGTCCTTCGGGTCGAGCGCCTCGATATAGCCGGCGGCATTGAGCTGCTGGACATATTCCGCGTCGGACAGGATGATGTCGAAAGTGCCGGGTGGTGACTGGGCAATCAGGCCCAGCATGTTGTCGCCGCCGGTGTAATATTTCGGCTTGAACTTGACATTATGCTCGGCTTCGAAATCCGCGACCACGTCAGGCTCGGCATGACCGTACCAGGCGAGCATGGTGATTTCTGTCGGTGCGGCGAAGGCGCGGCGGCTCAGCAAGGGGGTGGCAAGGATGGCGCCCCCCAGAGCACCTGTGGTCTTGAGAAGCTGACGCCGGGTCGATCTTGCAGAACTGGTGTTGGTCATTGCATTCCCCTTTGCTGTTGTTGGCAAAAGGCTATGCAGCGCCGATGCATTTGGAAAATTAATTAAAATAATTTCCGCATTTGGAATGCTTATTGGCGGTCAAGCTCGACATGACGCCGTGTCGGGTCGCCGGAGACGCCGGCTTCGTCAAGCCGGGCGATCACATGATTGACCAGCCGAATACCGGCATCCGACAGGCGCGGATGCTTGTAAAATAATCCGACCCGGATCTCGGCAAGAGGCGGGAAACCGTCCTCCTGCGTCAAGGCGCGCATGCCGGGCAGCATCGTGTAGCGTGTGAGTGCGCTGACACCGAGCCCATTGACAACAGCATTCTGGAGGCCGGCAATACCGGGGCCGGTATAGGCAATTCGCCAGCGCACCTTGGCGGCATCGAGTGCCTGGATCATGCGGGCGCGATAGGCACAACCCTCCGGATGGGCGGCGAGCGGTATACCCTTGACCGTGTCCAGGGCTCCGTTTTCGGCGGCAGCCCATATCGGGCGCTCGATCCACGACCGCGATAGATATTGTGTGTGTTCGCTGTTGGCCATGGCAACGACGATATCAAGATCGTCGGCATTCAACCGTTCGAGGATTTCCGCGCTCCAGCCACAATGCAGCTCGAGGGAAATTTCGGGGTGCTGGGAGGTATATTCGGTAATGACGCCTTGAAGGAATGCAACGGCATAATCGTTCGGCAGACCCACGCGCAACACGCCTGCTATTTTCGACCGATTGAAATAGGAAGCAGCTTCGTCGTTCAGGCGCAGGATCTCGCGGGCGTAGCTTAGCAGCATCTCGCCCTCCGAGGTCAGCACAAGCGCGCGACCGACCTGCTTCAATAGCGAAGCTCCAACCAACTCTTCCAGGCGGCGCATCTGCAAGGAGATTGCTGGCTGCGTGCGGCCCAACGCATCACCGGCCTTGGTGTAGGCACCAAGATCAACCACCGAGACAAACGTCCGCAACAGGTCTGTCTGGAAGTTCGTGATATTGCCCATCGGATTTGCGTTCCTTATGTGGCGATGACGATTATAAATTTCCCATATCAAGGGAGGAGGATCAAATCAAAGCTTCCGACCCATGTGAGGAACTTTGCCATGTCTCAACAGACCGTATTTGCCGCAGAACTTTCCTGGCCCGATTATGATGCCCGTGTGCGGGACGGATCGGTGCCAATCCTGATCCCTATCGGCTCTATGGAACAGCATGGCCATCATATGCCGATGAACGTCGATGTGCTCCTGCCGGTCGAATTCGCCCGTCGCGTAGCAGGCATGACCGGTGCCCTTGTGGCTCCGCCTTTCACCTACGGGTATAAGTCGCACCAGAAGTCCGGCGGCGGCAATCACCTTCCCGGCACGACGAGCCTTGATGGCGCTACGCTGGTGGCTGCCCTGCGGGATGTCATCAAGGAATTTGCACGTCATGGCGTACGGTCCATATGCCTGGTCAACGGCCATTTCGAGAATTCCTGGTTCATCATTGAGGGCATCGATCTTGCCCTGCGCGAATTGAGATGGGGTGGAGTCGAGACCATGAAAATCGTGGTTCTTTCCTACTGGGACTTCGTCGACAAGGCGACGATTGCGCGTCTTTACCCGAATGGCTTTGCGGGCTGGGATCTGGAACATGGCGGCGTACTTGAGACTTCGCTCATGCTTGCGCTTTATCCGCAGCAGGTTGCGCTCGAGCGGGCGATCGACCATGCGCCGGCAAGTTTTCCACCCTATGATGTCTATCCCGCCAAGCCTGAGTGGACACCTGTGTGCGGCACGCTTTCCTCCCCGAAGGAAGCGACCGCCGAGAAGGGTGAGATACTGCTGCAGGTCTGCGTCGAAGGCATTGCGAAGGCGCTGCAAGCCGAGTTTGCCTCAGCATCCTGACAGAAACGAGAAAAGTGGCGGGTTATCCCGCCACTTCAATTCACTAGTGTGCGACAGGCATTAGTTGCGGATGATGTTGTGCTCAGGACCGAACGGAAAACCGGTGATGTTCTCCGCCCCATCTTCCTTGATGATCAGAATGTCATGCTCACGATAGCCGCCAGCACCTGGCATGCCTGCTGGCAGCATGACCATCGGTTCCATGGATACGACCATGCCCGGTTCCAAAACCGTTTCGATATCCTCGCGAAGTTCGACACCGGCCTCGCGGCCGTAATAATGGGATAGCACACCGAAGGAATGGCCGTATCCGAAGGAGCGGTATTTGAGCAGGTCCCATTCGCGGTACATGTCATTGAGTTCTATCGCGATATCCTTGCAGCGCGCGCCCGGCTTTATGAGCTCAAGGCCGCGGCGGTGAACGGCAACATTCTTCTCCCAGATATCGAGGCTCGTGTCATCGACGTGGTCGCAAAAGAGGGTGCGTTCAAGTGCCGTGTAATAGCCGAATATCATCGGAAACGTATTCAGTGACAGGATGTCGCCCGACTGAACCTTGCGGTTCGTGACCGGATTGTGGGCGCCGTCCGTGTTGATCCCTGACTGGAACCAGGTCCAGGTATCCATCAGTTCGACAAAGGGAAACGACTTGGCGATCTCGCGGACCATTGCGTTTGTCGTGGCGATTGCAACTTCGTGTTCGGGTACGCCCGCGCTGACGGCGGCGACACAGGCCGCGCCACCAACATCACAGATCCTTGCGCCCTCCCGGATGAGTTTCTGCTCTTCCAGCGACTTGATCGAACGCATCCACATCGAGGGCTGGGCGATATCGACGAACTCGACGCCGGGAAGTGCCTCTTCCAACTGTCGTCGGTATTCGAGGTTGACGTGGTCGAATTCGATGCCGATGCGCCTGGCACCCCGCGTCAGTTGCCGTGCGGCGCGGTAGAAGTTGTCCCGCCGCCAGTCCGTATAGGTAATGTTGTCGCCATAGCTTCGACGCCAGGGCTGGCCGCCATCGATGCCGGCTGAAATCGTTGTCGCATTCTCGTGGTCGATGACCATGCCGTACTTGCGGCCGAAGTAGCAGTAAAGCCAACCGGAGTAATAATTGATGCAATGGTAGGAGGTGAGGAGCGCGGCATCGACGTCGTTCTTCGCCATCCAGTCGCGCAGGCCCTTCTGGCGCCGGGCCATTTCCTCGTCGGAAAATGGCGAGAACTCCTTCGCGCCATTGTGCCATTTCATCACGTGAAGCATGTCGTCGGTCATCGGAAATTCCTCCTGATTGGATGAGCCGTCCGAACTTACCGACGCGAATGACATTACAGAAATTTATTCACCTGATACAAGAATAACCGATGCTTATCGAAAGTGACCGCAAGGGCCGTCGCGCGTATTGCCCCTGTGGTAAAAGGGTGATGGAGAGCGTCGTGAGGGATGCCGGGGCGAGGCGAACGAGGACAGAGGGCTGGTTGCTTCGTCAGCACAGATCATGTCGGCATCCTGGTCGCCCTCCGGCCCACGTCACCCTTCAGCTCGTAGGCCGCAGGATCACACTGATGGTACGGTTTCGCCGTCGATCCGCAGAGCTGTCGGGCTCCTCCCATGGATCTTCCTGAACGCGCGGGAGAAATGCGATGCGTTGTCGAAACCGACATCAATCGCAATGTCCACTATTCGCCGATCTGTATTGATGAGAAGGTAGTGTGCGCGTCTGAGGCGCAGCTCGCTATATGCACGGGCAGGGGACATCCCCAATATGGTCCGGAACAAGCGTTCGAGCTGCCGGCGAGAGACGTTTACACTGGCGGCGAGCTGTTCGATTGCCTTCGGAGCAACGAGGTTCTGCTCCATCGTCAGCAGGACGGCGTTAACGCGGTTATCGATGGTGCCGTCGCCAGTAAGCTGACGGATCGGCAGACGAGCCTGGGCGTCCGTAAAATGTCTCGCGTGATTTATCTGAAGCACGTCGAGTGCGTTCTGCGCCGCGGCAGGGCCAATCCGCGATCGCACCAGGAACGCAGCCAGATCCGCTGCACTGCTTCCGCCGGCGCACGAGCCCCTTCTTCCGTCAAAATTGAAGAGCCGATCGGCGCGAACGCGAAGATGCGGGAAGCGGTCGCGAAAATCATCGACATGCAACCAGCTGACGCAGTTATGATGCGCGCCCATGAGGCCAGCCTCTGCGAGCATGAATGTTCCGGTGCATAGTCCAATCAGGGGGACACGTGACTTTGCCGCCTGGTTGAGATAGGCAAGAGCCTCCGCGTCGCAGGACTGATCGGTTCCGAGCAGCCCACCGACGACGACAATGACGTCAAAGCGTTCGGGTGCGACAAGATCCGATGTCGGCGCAACGCTCACTCCGCAGCTCGATCGAATGAGATGCCGGGTATTGGCAAGAACCTCCCAATCGGCGCGCAGTCGGCGCGACCGGTCCAATTCATCGCCCGCCAATCTCAATGTATCAACGAACAAGGAGAACGCGGAGAGCGTAAACGACCGTGCCAGGATAAAACCGACTTTGAACTTCGACTGTGTTTGTCCTGCTGCCCGGCTTGGAAAGGTGCCAGGCTCGGGTCTATCGTGGCCTCGCCACATCATGCTGCTCCCGTTTTGTCTTGTTCCCGAGGGAGATTTGCGATGGCTGCACCGATTGGCCGAATGCTCGCAATACCCTCTCGAGAAGGGTATGCGGGAGCCTCCCGCCACGCAAATAAGTACGCGTCATGGCCATATGAGGTTTGCTTATGGTGACTGAGGGCGGGAGATGCCTCTCATTCGACGATCTTCGGTAATCGCCGCACCAGAAGCATCGTTACGATCCGGTGGTCGTCGTCCGACCACTCGAGCAAGACGTCGGCACCACCCCGCCAACGGTGGTGATCGGGGCACATGTCACCGGGGACATTGACGATATTCTTTGGCGAGTTCCCGCCCTTCGTGAACTGGCCGACTGCGTTCCCCTTGGTCGTCGAGCAAAATAATTCGTCGGCAAACTTGCGCCACTGCTGGTCTCTGACAAACGGGTTGGACATGGCTGCCACCGCGACACACGCAGCATGCGACGTATGGCAGCTCAGCGCAAATCTTTGTCTGCGCATGGCAAGCCGAGCACCTCGCCAATTCTGTATATCCGTCTGCGAAAAGTAGGCAGTGCGCCTCAACCGCATTTCAGCGACGAGATTACATACCGACAATGTGAACAAGTTACGAATGGCTACGCATAAACCGACATAGCTTATGGCGTTTTTGAGGATAGAGATGAAAACAGCCAAACACCCACCTGCCTTGCAGGTGGTGACGAAAGAAGCCAGACGCGCCGTGCGACCGCTGATCGTGTTCACCGCCGGGATCAACATACTGATGTTGACCGGGACGATCTACATGCTCCAAGTCTACCACCGGGTGCTATCAAGCCACAGCGTGGAAACGTTGTTGATGCTGTCGCTGATGGCCACTTGTGCGCTTGTGACGATGGCGGGTCTGGACGTGGTGCGATCCAGAATGCTGGCCACGATCGGCGGGTGGATGAACGCGCGGTTGGCACCGGTGTTGCTGACGGCATCAGTTGAGCTGTCCGCCGTGTCTCCCGGTCAGGGGAATGGTCGCGCACTGCGGGATCTCGACCAAGTCAAGAATTTCTTCACCAGTCCGAGTATCTACCCGATCCTCGACGCGCCGTGGGCACCACTGTTCTTCGCCGCGATCTTCCTGATGCACCCGTGGCTGGGTTGGTTGGCGCTGACCGGCGGTGTCGGGCTGTTCGCACTGGCATTCCTGAACGAGTGGGTAACCCGCAAGCCCCTGACAGACGCCGGTAACGCACAAGCCAGAGCACACCAACAGGCCGAGGCCGCGATCCGGAACGCCGAAGTCGTACAGGCAATGGGCATGATGAAGCCATTGCTCGAAGTCTGGCGGGCCCAACAGGACAAGGCGAGCAACGAGCAGACAACAGCAGCCAACAGGGGCAGCACGATCTCGGCCCTCGCGAAATGCTACAGGATGGCTCTCCAGATGGGTGTACTCGGTATCGGTGCTTATCTCGTGCTTCGGAACGAGGCTTCGCCCGGTATCATGATCTCGGCCTCAATCTTGATGGGTCGTGCGCTGGCCCCGGTGGAACAAGCGATCGGGACGTGGAAGGCGACGATCGGGGCACGTGCTGCTTACAAGCGTCTCGTGGCAATCGCTGGGAACCGCCAGGAAGACGTCCCAGTTTTCCCGATGCCGCGACCGACCGGCAGATTCACTGCGGAGAACATCACGCTAGCCAGAAAGGACGGTGAGCCGATCCTGAGAGGCATCAGCTTCCAACTCAGACCCGGTGAGGTACTGGCGATGATCGGCCCGAGTGCATCTGGCAAAACGAGCCTGGCGAGAATACTGGCTGGTGCTTGGCGACCGACCGGCGGGCGGGCGTTACTTGACGGCATGAACGTCGCCGAGTGGGCAGCTGAGGACCGGGGTCTCCACGTCGGGTACCTGCCGCAGGACATCGAGTTGTTCGCCGGTACGGTGGCCGAGAACATCGCCCGGTTTACCAAACTGAACCACACGGTCTTTGACAAGGTCGTCAAGGCCGCGCAGACGGCGGGCGTCCACGAACTGATCAAGGGATTGCCGAAGGGCTACGACACCGAGATCGGCGAGGCAGGTGCGTCACTATCCGGTGGGCAACGCCAGCGAATCGGGTTGGCACGGGCATTCTTCGGCAACCCGGCACTGCTGATACTGGACGAACCGAATTCCAATCTGGACAAGGATGGTGAGGACGCTTTGGCGGAGGCCATCAGCGCAGCCAAGCACACCGGTATGAGCGTCATCCTGATCGCCCACCGACCGAGCATCATGGAGCAGGTGGACAAGGTGCTGGTGCTGAACCGAGGTCAACAGGACCTGTTCGGCCCGCGTGACGCAGTGTTTGCCGAGATAGCGAGCCGCAATCGCAAAGTGGCCCAGATGCCGAAGGTAGCCCAGGTGGTGGTCAAGGAAAAAATGACAGAGGTGAAAGAAGCATGAGCCGCCAGAACATCATACCTCTACCCGGTATCCAGATGCCCACGCCGGAACATCGACCACTGCGCATCAAGGGCGTGACCTACGCCGGCGTGGCGATAATGGCCCTGTTCTTCGGCGTGGCCGGTGGTTGGGCGGCGTTAGCCCCACTGGACAGTGCCGCCGTCGCCGGGGGCGTGATCAAGGTCGCCGGTGACCGGAAACAGGTCCAGCATCTTGAGGGCGGCATCATCAAGGAACTGGACGCCACCAACGGCCTCATCGTCAAGGCAGGTGACGTCCTGGTCAGATTGGACAGCACTCAGGCAAAATCACAGTTGGACCTGATTCAGAGCCGTATCGTCACCCGCGAGGCTCTGGCCGCACGGCTACGAGCCGAGCGGGATGACAAGAGCGAGGTCGAGTTCGGCCCGGTACTGCTGGCAAACCCGTCGGCAGCTGCCAAGGACGCGATTATCACGCAGCGGGACTTGTTCAACGCGAAGTACCACAACCTGAAGGACGAGCGGGAAATTCTCACCCAGCGCCGCCAGCAGAGCGAGGACGAAATTGCCGGACTGAAGAACCTCATTGCGACCGAGGACAAGCAGATCGCAGACATCGACAAAGAGGCGAACGACCTCGACGTCTTGCTCCAGAAGGGTCTGACAACCCGGGAGCGGGGTTTGTTGCTCAGACGCCAGCAGCACGAATACGAGGGTGAGCGGGCGACGAACACAGCATCAGTCGCCCGCGCCAAGAGCGCCATGGCCGAGATCCAAATGCAGATCTTGAACCTCGACACCAAGCGGCTGAACGACGCCGTCGATGAGTTGAGCAAGACCGAGGCGGAGTTGTCCGATCTCCGTCAACAGGAGCGTGCTGCCAAGGACGTGCTTGGCCGCACCAACATCACCGCACCGGTGGACGGTATCGTCATGGACCTGAAAGTCCACACGACTGGCGGCGTCGTGAAGCCCGGTGAGACGTTGTTGACGGTCGTGCCTCTTGACGAACAATTGGTGGTCGAGGCCATGGTGAAGCCCGAGGACGTCGAGACGATCGCGCCAGGCCAGACGGCACACGTGAACTTCCCGGCGTTCGCCCGCTACAACCTACCCCCGCTCGACGGTGTCGTGGACACCCTATCAGCCGACAGACTTGTGGAAGAGCGGACAGGCGCGCCCTACTTCGCCGCAACCATCCTGATCAACAGGAGCGAACTCACCAAGCTGGAGGGGCGCAAGTTGCTGCCGGGTATGACGAGCGAGGCGATGATCCGGACGGGGAGCCGGACCGTGCTGGAATACCTCTCGGAGCCGATCACCCAGAACTTCCGCCGGTCCCTGCGGGAAAAATAAACAAAGATACGGGGCAACAAAACGCCAACAATGTGAACAAGTTATTCCGTGCCCCGAACAACGCCAACGAGGGTCTTTAGGGGGTTCTCACAAATTCACAGACACCAACCCTGTCGCGAAGGGGGCGGCGGCGGGATTGGTTTGTCCACAAACAGCCTTATCCGGAAACAGAGAGTAGAGTACAATGGCTCAATCGCCATCATCCCCGTCGGCAACGACGAACAACGCCGCGAAGGACGACGTCGTCGGCCTGAACGGCGACCTCACCTTCACCATCGCGGACCTGCTGGCTAACGACCCCGGCGGTGCGGCGAAGAACGACGTCAGCAAGCAGTTTTTCTTCGGGAACATTGCTGACTATGCCGCTAACCAGATCGTTAACGGCATCCCGACCGTCGCCGCGCAGAGGGCTTATCTGCTGGCGCACCACATCGAGAGCAACGCCGCTTTCACCGAGTTCACCATCAAGACCGACGCTACCGATATCCAGTATATGGTCCAGATGGGCAACAAGGGTACGTGGTCACAGGCCGACGTGGACGTGAGGCACGCACCGACGGCCGAAGCTTTCACGAACACCGTGGAAGAGGACAAGAGCATCTCCGGTAACGTCAAGGGCGCGGACATCGACGGCGACAGCCTGACCTACTCGCTCAAGGGTACGGCCCCGGCTGGCCTTACCTTCAACTCGGACGGTTCTTACACGTTCGATGCTTCCGGTGCTGAGTTCCAGAAGCTGGCCGCCGGCGAGCAGAAGGCAATCCAAGTCGAGTACGTCGTGAACGACGGTCACGGTGGTACCGCTACCTCGACGTTGACCATCACGGTCACCGGCATGAACGACGCTGCCAAGATCAGCGGTGAAGTCGGGGGTGATTTCGACGAGACGAACGAAGCACAGGTGTACACCGGAAAACTTGAGGTCACCGACGCGGATCACGATCAGGCGACGTTCCAGCAGCAGACCGACGTGGCCGGCAAATACGGTTCGTTTTCTATCACGTCGGTTGGTTCATGGGCCTACACCATGGACAACGCCAACAACGAGTTAAAGACGGGCACAGACTACACCGACAGCATCACGGTGAATACCGCCGACGGGACCGCGCAGGTTATCTCAGTGACCATCCACGGGGCGAACGACGCGCCAGTGTTGACCGGTACGCCGGCGACGCTCGCGGCCGGCACCGAGGACACGAGCTACACGATCAGCAAGGCCGATCTTCTGGCGGGCTACACCGATGTGGAGAACGACGCGCTCTCGGTCTCGGGGCTGTCCTCGAATGACGGCACCTGGGCCAAAAACGCCGACGACAGCTGGACCTTCAAGCCGGCCGCCAACTTCAACGGTCAGGTCGACCTCAGCTATCATGTCACCGACGGTAACGGCGGCGACGTCACGGCCAGCCAGACGTTATCGCTGGCGGCGGTCAACGACGCGCCGACCGCGGTAGTACTGTCGAACACGGTGATATCGACCTCCGAGAATGGGGGCTCGATCAAGGTTGCCGATATTGCAGTGACGGACGTCGATTCTGGCACCAATGTGCTGTCGCTGTCGGGGGTGGATGCGGCCTCGTTCTCGATCGTGGACGGAGCGGGTGGCGGCAAGGAGCTGCACTTCAACGGCGGTGCGAACTTCGAAACCAAGGCGGGCTACGACGTCATGGTGAACGTCAATGACGCAAGCGTCGGCGGCAATCCGGACGCCTCGCAGAACTTCCATCTCGCCATCACCGACGTGAACGAGGCACCGAGCGTGGCGCTGGCGAACACGCTGGCGTCGACGGCGGAGAACGGCGGCGAGATCAAGGTTGCCGACATCGTTGTCTCCGACGACGCGCTGGGGACCAACGTAGTGTCACTGTCGGGCACCGACGCTGCGGCGTTTAAGATCGTCGGCACCGAGTTGCACTTCATCGGCGGCGCGGACTTCGAGACGCAGAAAAGCTACGACGTGACGGTGAACGTCAATGACGCAAGCGTCGGCGGCAATCCGGACGCCTCGCAGAACTTCCATCTCGCAATCACCGACGTGGTCGAAGCCGATAGCGACACCACAAATGACTATGACGTCCACGACGTCAATGGCAACCTACAAGTGACGTCGGGCGGCGCGACCGGCAACGGTCACACCTTCAATGGAAGCCAACAAGCCGATACAATCGTTGCCACTAACGACCCCATAAACGGCGATCAGGTCAACGCTAAAGATGGCGGCGACACCCTGTACGGCCGTGGCGGCAACGACGATCTCCAGGGTCAAAATGGAAACGATACGATCTATGGGGGATCAGGCGACGACAACATCACCGGCGGTAACGGTGCGGATCACCTCTGGGGCGGCTCCGGCAACGACAAGTTCGTGTTTACGACTGCAGACGATAGCTTGTTCAACGCTCCCGACACGATCCACGATTTCCACCATGGGTTCGATAGAATCGACGTGCACTCGATCAACTCGGGTGGCGGCGGTACTGGTGACTTCACATTCGGTGGCACCGTGGCCACCGCGCACGGCGTCTGGTTCACGGAAGGTGGCGGGAACACGACCGTTCACTTCGATACCAACGGCAATACGGGCAACGACGAAATGACGATCACCCTGACAGGTACCGGCCTGGGCTTGACCGCTTCGGATTTCATCCTCTGAGGTGCGATCCTTCTCGCGAGCGAATTGGGAGCGGGCCTTTCGGCCCGCTCTTCGACCGTACGCCAACGGTGCCGGTGTCGCGGTCCAGTTCGCCCAGCTTCATGCCGGGACGGCGCTAACAGCCGCTGATTTCATCATCGCTTGATAACAGCGGACGGGAGGGAAACGTCCCGTCCGTCTACCGACCCGTCGTGAACAGGGCGACGACGGGACCCGGAACACACATAGCCTCCAGTAACTGGAAACGCAAAAAAGGGGTACTTCTACAACATCAAACTCCGCGCCAGCACGCTCCGCGCCAGCGGCCGGCAGTCGCCGTCAGGAACGCCGCAACTTTTTGGAACGCCTGTCGTCTGCAAGTTCTCTGCGATCATCTCCCGTCAGTCTCGTTCAGCCAGATTCCTCGTCATGCTGTCATATCTACTGACCCAGTTGGACCCACACCGCGCCGTTCCTACTGCGCCCGGAGAGACGCCAGCTGGGAAAGCTGGTCTGTCCTGCGGCCGGAAGTCGCGACCGGGTCAAGCCGTGCCCGCCCAACTTGCCGGGATAGCCCTCGGCGGATGTCCACAACGGCTCAGCCGAAACCCGGCAAGTGCCCACGCCGAAATCGGAAGACGAGCGCCCCAGCGCACCGACCCTGAAAAGCGCACGCCGGATCCCCTGCAAGGAACCGTTCAATCGCGTGCAGGAGCAGTATTTAACTGTCGGGCGCACCATAACTATGTGATATTATTGACTTAATTAGAAGTAGTGGTTTCATTAGCGTTGCGGGGCGCGACCGGCAGCCGCCGGCTGCCCCGCCTTAAAGCTAGGAAAGGATGGTCCGATGGCAGGCGATCGCAGGAATAGCAGAAGCAGAAGGAGGCCGCCCAGAAAGACGAGCGCCGCGGAATACCGCCGAGACCCTGACGTTCCGGACCTCGAGTTGCGCATAGGCTCGAAGGGCCATCGCTCTTGGACGATGCTGGGCCGGTTCGGCGGCGCAGGGAACACCACTCGCCGAGTTGTGGGAAATGCCCACAAGATGTCGGTGAAGGAGGCCCGTGAATTAGTTCTCCATGGAAGGAGATGAATAGGGCAGGCGTCGATCCGGCCGCGGAAAAGCTCCGTGTCCGACTCGAAGCGGAAAGGCTGGGCCGAGCGACCTTCCGACAAGCCATGAGCGACTACGTGGCGTGGCTGCCTGAGCGGAAGCGCAACCGCAACGCCAAAAAGGATCAAGGGACACTCACGCGCGAGTTCCTCGATCCGCAGCGAAATCCCTGGATCGACAAGCCGCTCCGGGAGGTCACCGGTGTCGAGGTGCAGCGGGTGATCGAAGCGATCCGCGACCGCCCCGCTGCGGCCAGCGCCTACGAGGCATTCGGCTTGCTGAAGAGGTTCTTCGAGTGGGTGATCGCGCCTAAGCGCCGGGCCGAGCTTGGCGTCATGGAGTCGCCGCTGACCAAGCTCACTAACGAGGAGATGAAGCTCCAGAAGAACAAGCGGCATAGAAAACACGATGCCGATGAGGTCCGAGCCTACTGGGCCCGCGCCGAGACAACCGCCTATCCCTGGGGCGAGTACTTCAAAGCGCTCATGCTGACCGGCCAGCGTAACCGGGACGTCCGCTTGGTGCAGTGGTGTGAATTCGATCTTGAGAAGCGCACGTGGACGATCCCAGCGGTGCGCTTCAAATCCGACCGCGACGAACTCGTGATGCTCTCCGTGCCGGTGATACAACTGCTCGACCGCATCAAGAGGCGCCAGTCAGAGAATCATGGGCCCTTCGTGTTCTCTACCACGGACGGGTGGAAACCGATCCAGGGAGTCAGCAAGGCGACGGAGGTATTCAGGAAAAGGATGGGCGAGATCTATGCCGAGAAGCACGGCAAGCCAATGAAACACTGGGTCCCGGCCTACTGGCCATGCGCGTCGAGACCGTAGTGGGGATCTCGACTGGGGCGCGGGGCGATAGCCCGACACGCAGCAGGCCGGAGGTCACCGGGAACGAGCCGCACCATTTCTCGATGCCGAGAGCGTAGATGTTTGCGATCACCAGTTCATGTCGGCCTTTTGAAGGACATGTCCTCGGATCCTTTGGTGCGACTGTTGTCGTGCATGGACCGGAGGACTCAGCAGGTCGATTTGGCGACAAACTGTTGTCACGCCTAGCGGAGGGCGCCCGACGTGCGATAGGACGTTGTCGCCATCGAAGCTGGATCGGATCCGATGTTGTGATTTAGTCTTCAAGACTTTCAGTAGGATAGGAACCGCTGCCATTCCCAATCAGCGGGGCCATAACTCCCAATCGGCTGAGGTTTCCCGGCACCGCATCGGCTCCATCTGATTTTCCCGATCGGGAAATTTTTCCAAACACAGATCATCGGGTGCTCATGATTTTCCCGATCGGGAAAATTTTACTCGACAGGGCGGCTGATGTGCTGTTATTTTCCCGATCGGGAAATAAAGATGGCAAAACAAGTCAGAAGTCCAGCCGAT